>ERZ802821.2113-NODE-2113-length-9892-cov-22.5118_pt1 | contig 9892 bp, 13 predicted proteins | sample MGYA00345648_ERZ802821 | MGnify/ENA primary metagenome ERZ802821 (study PRJEB30503, sample SAMEA104212357) | marine metagenome | biome: Westerlies Biome; feature: [SRF] surface water layer (ENVO:00010504) within the epipelagic zone...; material: water... | reverse complement strand
GCGAGTCGGGGAGACAGGATTCGAACCTGCGGCATCTTGCTCCCAAAGCAAGCGCGCTACCAAACTGCGCCACTCCCCGGCACTTCAACAGATTAACTGTCGGCGGTCAGCCGTTCGGCAAGAGCAACACCGCTGCGGATCGCTCCTTCGCCTGTTCCGAAGTAAGGGCCCTCAATCCAGTCGCCGCAAAAACCAACGGCGCTTTGGTGGCACCACTGCAAATGACTCGGAACGGGGTGGTTTAGAGGTTGTGCTGCTCCCCAGCGCATCACGCCCATCGATCGTGCTGATTTCAAGGCCTTGCGAAGGGCAGGCCAATGCAGGAGGAGTTCAGGCAGAACAGCTTCTAAGCGCTTTGCTTCGGACTCAAGTAAGACCGGCTGGGTGCTGGGATCGATCGTTGCACCGTTATGCAATCCATGAACCACCAAGCCAAGCCGTGCATCGGTCTGGCGATGCAGCACGATCCGCTCCACCCCCCAGCGCGTTTGTGCGTCTGGATTTAGCCAGATCTGCCAGGGAAGCGCAGGTGTCTGCAGGCCCACATGTCCTAAATCGAGCATCAAGTTCCAGCGAACGGTGGATGCACTGGCCTCCAACGTTGTGAGAACGGCATCCAATTCAGGGTCGTCTCCTTTGGGGACGGCTGTTCGTAACGGCACATCGTTCCACTGGAGCATCGCCAGTGACCTTGGATGGGCAAGCAAGTTGCCACTCAGAACGAGGCGCTTGGCCTTGAGTTGCCAGCCTTCGGATTGATCCGACAGCATCCAATGGCCTGAGGGGCGTTTGAGCCATCGAACCCTTGTGCTGAAGTGGCTCTCAAGCTTGCTCGAGCTTTGCCCTAACAAGCCTTCACAGACACTCGCCATAACGGGTCTGCCAGTCCACCATTCGCCAGTCGATGGGGATGCTGGATCAACGGCCACAACTTGGCCGTTTGGATCGATCTCTACCTCATGATTTTCAACGCGTTGCAGCGTTCCCGCATTTCGTAGCGGTGCCAGCAATCCATCAACTCCGGATGGAAGGGATTCACTCAACTTGATCGCCGGAGCCCCATGGTTGATGCACCACTTCGGATCGGTGCGACTGCGTCGACTGGCTGTTCGTCCTCCAGGGCCTCGTCCAGCTTCCACTAGGGCAACACGACCCTGATAGCCAAGCTTCTCGAGTGATGCCAAGAGGCTGCATCCACCCAGCCCGGCTCCAATAACAACAAGGTCGTAGTGATTCACGCGGTGCGATTACATCCAGTAGCGCTCTGCGGCTGCCCTTGAGAAAAGACCTCCCAAAAGAGCTAATAAGATCGTGACTCCGAAAAAGATGAAATAAGCCATTCGAAATCGTTGACCAGAACTATGAAGTTGAGGCTTTCTAACAGCCCAAAAAAGAAGAAGGATGCTGCGTCTTGAGACGGCATCATTCCGTAAGAATGGGTCGCCTGAGATTCGAACTCAGGACCAGCCGGTTAAAAGCCGGATGCTCTACCGCTGAGCTAGCGACCCTTGCCCGCTTGGGCATGCCGAATCCGGCACCAATGGAGAGTATCACTTGGTATGCCGTCAACAAACAGACTGTTGGGCAATGACATTCCAGCCATGCCAGCGCAGGTCCCGTGGCCGAATCCTTCGATTGCTCCTTCGGCTTGGGTGGCTCCCAGCGCCGTGGTGATCGGAGCTGTTTCATTGGCGGATGGAAGCAGCCTTTGGCCCACGGCAGTGGCACGGGGAGATATGGCCGCCATCACCATCGGTGCTTACAGCAATGTCCAAGACGGTGCCGTCCTGCATGGCGATCCAGGGCAACCGGTCTGGATTGGCCAAGAGGTCACCGTTGGTCACCGTGCCGTGATCCATGGAGCGACCTTGAAGGATGGCTGTTTGGTGGGCATTGGCGCCATCGTTTTAAACGGCGTCACCATTGGCGAAGGTGCCCTCGTTGCGGCAGGTTCTGTGGTGACGAAGGACGTTCCTCCAAGAACGATGGTGATGGGGATTCCGGCCAAGGTTTGTCGAGAACTCTCTTTGGAGTGTGTGCAGGAGCAACAAGCCCATGCCCGTCGTTATTCAGATTTGGCTCAACTGCATGCGCAGCGCCTGGAGTGATTGCATCGAAATGGATCAGCTGGAAGGAAAAAGCGCGATATCTGACGTGTTGTCCGTAAGATCACCGAGCGCATTTTCAAGTTGCAAGCATGGTCCGAGTTGCTCTTGGCCTGGTTCTGATCCTTGCCATCGTCGGTTACTCGGCCTTCAGTGTGATTACCACTGGCCAGGTGCTCGGCATTGATGCCCGTGTCTTCCTGGTGATTGCTCCAATCCTTGCGGCGCTGAGCTGGGCGGCCTTCAACATCGGCCGTGCTGCCGTGGGACAACTGCAGCTTTTGTTAAGACGCAGCCGCGCCTGATTCAGGCCTTTAAAAATTCGTAGGCTGAGGGCTGCCTCGGCCACTCCGTTGCCCAACGATCGATCCGTCACTGTGTTGGGGGCAGGTCTTGCTGGCACTGAAGCTGCGTGGCAAGTGGCCTGTGCTGGCATCCCAGTCACCTTGGTGGAGATGCGGCCGGTGCGTCGCTCGCCAGCGCACCACAGCAGTGATTTTGCTGAACTGGTATGCAGCAACAGTTTTGGCGCCCTAAGTAGCGATCGCGCAGCTGGTTTGTTGCAAGAGGAGTTGCGACGGTTGGGCTCCCTCGTGATTCGCACGGCTGATGATCACGCTGTTCCTGCCGGTGGTGCTCTCGCCGTGGATCGCGGTCGTTACAGCGCCGCGCTTACGGAGATCCTTGATCAACACCCCTTGGTGACGATTGAACGTCGCGAGCAGATGGACCTGCCGGAGGTGGATGCCGTCACCGTGCTCGCGACAGGCCCACTCACCAGTGAGTCGCTTGCGAACGATTTGCGGGGTTTTACCGGCCGAGACGACTGCCATTTCTTCGATGCGGCGAGCCCCATCGTTCATGGCGACAGCATTGATCTCAATTTGGCTTTCCGAGCAAGTCGCTACGACAAAGGCGACGCGGATTACATCAACTGCCCGATGAATAAGGCCGAGTTTCTCGCGTTCCGCGAGGCTCTGCTGGAGGCAGAACAGGCGGAACTCAAGGATTTTGATCAGGAGAGTGCCAAATTCTTTGAGGGTTGCTTACCGATTGAGGAGTTGGCTCGTCGTGGTGAAGACACGATGCGCTATGGCCCTCTGAAGCCCATTGGCCTTTGGGATCCCCGCTGGGGAGACGTCAACGACCGTGACGTGCGGAGGGCGAAGCGTGCCTACGCCGTTGTTCAACTGCGTCAGGAAGACAAAGACGGTCGCTTATGGAATCTTGTGGGTTTTCAGACCAACCTCAAATGGGGTGAACAGAAGCGGGTCTTACAGATGATTCCCGGCTTGGCCCAGGCGGAATTTGTTCGTTTTGGGGTGATGCACCGCAACACCTTCCTTGAATCCCCCCAGCTGCTGGACCCAACGCTGCAGTTCCGCACGCGCCGGCATCTCTTGGCGGCAGGTCAGATCACGGGAACCGAGGGGTACGCGGCGGCGGTCGCTGGAGGTTGGCTCGCGGGAACCAATGCGGCGCGGCTCGTGCGGGGTTTGGATCCCATCGCGTTGCCCAACACCACGATGGCTGGTGCCCTCACCCACTTCGTGAGCGAAGCCCCCACAAAGAAATTTCAGCCCATGCCCCCCAACTTTGGGCTGCTGCCAGACCTGCCCGAACGGATTCGCGATAAACGGGCCCGTTACGGCGCGTATCGCGATCGATCCTTGGCTGATTTAGAGCCGATTCGTGCGCTCATCCCAGAACCATTGCTGGCATGACCCCTCTCCACCGCTACGGCCCGATGCCTTGCTAGTGCTGATGGTCAGCTTGGTCGGACTGCCTTTGTAGTGGTTTACATCAACCCGGTAGAACCGCAGGACGGATTTGTGATCGATGGGCTGCGCCATCAAATCGGTCAACGCTGCAGTTCAGCACTGGGTCGGCCCGTGCGGTCTGAGGTGATCCTCACCGTGAACCCGCCAATTCATCACTTGGATCCAACTCCGCAGGCTGCCCCTTAGCGTCATCACTAGTGGTGTTCGAAGCTTTGGTCGATCAGCAGCAATGGGATGCCGTCGTGATCGGCTCTGGTGTGGGTGGTTTGGTCACAGCGAGCCAGCTTGCGGCGAAGGGTGCAAAAACGCTGGTACTGGAGAGGTACCTCATCCCTGGCGGGAGTGGAGGCGCGTTTCATCGGAACGGTTACACCTTTGATGTGGGTGCGTCGATGATTTTTGGATTTGGGGAGAAGGGCTATACGAACCTGCTAACCCGCGCCCTGGCGGATATCGGGGAACACTGCGACACCATTCCCGATCAGGCCCAGCTGGAATATCACATGCCTGGCGGATTACGCATTGCCGTCGATCGGAATTACGACACCTTCATTGCGGATCTTTCAGCCCGTTTCCCCCATGAAGCCGAAGGCATTCGTCGCTTCTATGACGCCTGCTGGCAGGTGTTCAACTGCCTTGATGCGATGCCGTTGTTGTCGCTTGAGGATCCTGCTTATCTCACCAAGGTTTTTTTCAAAGCGCCCTTCGCCTGCTTGGGGTTAGCGCGTTGGCTTCCCTTCAACGTCGGGGCCGTTGCGCGTCAGCACATCAAAGACCCGCAACTGTTGAAGTTCATTGATATCGAATGTTTTTGCTGGTCGGTGATGCCAGCCGATCGCACACCAATGATCAACGCAGGCATGGTCTTTTCAGACCGTCATGCCGGTGGAATCAACTACCCCAAAGGTGGAGTGGGTGTGATCTCTCAAAAGCTTGTGAAAGGGTTGGAGCGCCATGGCGGATCGATTCGCTACAAAGCCCGCGTTACCCAAGTGTTGATCGAGAAGGGCCAGGCCGTTGGCGTGAAGCTGGCTGATGGCGAAATCATCTATGCCAAACGGGTGATTTCCAATGCCACCCGTTGGGACACCTTCTCGGGTGAGGTGGCAGGGACAAAAGGGGAAGGTCAGGCCCTCGTCGGCTCTGATCAAACACCGGCCAAGGAGCAGGTTTGGCGCCGACGTTACGTACCGTCGCCTTCGTTTTTATCGCTACATCTGGGCGTACGGGCTGATGTGATTCCGGCTGGCACCCATTGCCATCACTTGTTGCTGGAGGACTGGGAGCGGATGGAAGACGAGCAGGGCGTGATTTTTGTGTCGATGCCATCGCTGCTCGATCCCGATCTAGCCCCGTCGGGGCATCACATCGTCCATACGTTTACGCCGTCATCGATGGAGGCATGGAAAGGGCTGAGTCCGTCGGATTACAAAGCCAAAAAAGAGGCTGATGCGGCACGGATGATTCAACGCTTGGAGGCCATTCTTCCTGGTCTCTCTGGGGCGATCACCCACAAGGAGATCGGAACACCCCGCAGCCACCGGCGCTTTCTGGGACGCTTTCAAGGCAGTTACGGGCCGATTCCAGCGATGCAATTGCCTGGGTTGTTGCCGATGCCGTTCAATCGCACGGGAGTGAAGCACCTGTATTGCGTTGGGGATTCTTGTTTCCCCGGGCAAGGGCTGAATGCAGTTGCCTTCAGCGGTTTTGCCTGCGCGCATCGGGTTGGTGCCGATTTAGGCCTGAACCCCTGGGCCCTGCCGGCGTGATGGGCTGATTAGCCTTTGCCTACTGAAAAGATGTGATGCCGATCAATCCGCAGCCATCGTCTGAACAACTCGCGCGATTCATGGAGCAACGCGGGGATATTCATAAACCGTGGAACCTCCAAATCCTTCGGCTTCAGAAACTGAAAGAGGCCAAAAACACGATGGATCCGCTGGAGTACATCGCCAAACTCCAAGAGGCCCATGCCGATTTGATGCGCTTGGGCAAATTTTGGAAGGGTCGAGAAGCTGAGGTGTTTGAAGGGGTTTATGTGCCTTCCGAATTGATTGAGCCGTTGCCTGGATCACCCGACGATCGCTAATTCCCATGGAACGTTTTGGCCTTTCTCCTCTGATCCGCTTCACCCTGTTGAGCCTGTACGTGGCGTTGGTGCTGCCCTTGCCCGTCTTGGCCCCCGACTCGTTGAGGCCGTTGATGGTTGCTGGTTTGATTCTCGGGCTTGTGTTGGTTGTGGGTTTGCTTAGCGAGCAGGTTGAAACCGATGCTGCCGGCCTTCGGGTGCGTTATCCCGGCTGGATTCGTTGGTTGTTGCGACGGAGTTGGTCGATGGAGTGGGCCGATATCCGTGCCTTGGTTCCTGTTGGAACGAGCCAAGGAGGCACCGTTTACTACCTAAAAGCCGCTGATTGTCGTCATCAATTGCTTCCTCAGCGCATTGAACGGTTCGATTTGTTTTTGAAACTGCTCAGTGAGCGGGCTTCCATTTCTACCAAGGGAATCGGTCGTCTGACCCCTCCTTGGACCTACCAAGTGCTTGCTTGCCTCGCAGCTCTCATGGTGGTTGGAGAGCTGGTGTCTGGTTTAGCGATCAGCCAGGGCTGGATCAGCTTGCCGGCAAGTTATCCAGGCTGAAGCGATAGCCCCGTTGACGCACGGTGGTGATCCCACCGCCCTCGCCAAGACCAGCCTGCTCGAGCTTGCGCCGCAGGGTGAGCACTTGAGTATCCACAGAGCGAGGACCACCACTGAAGGGGGGCCATGCCATCCGAAGCAATTCTTGGCGACTGCGTACCAGCCCTGGAGGCATGAGTAAAGCGCAAAGTAGAGCAAATTCCCGAGGACTGAGTTCCACAGGTTTGTCGCGGAGCGTGACCTGCCTCAACAAGAGATGCACCTCGAGGGGACCGACGGTGACGCGCTCTTGCAGACCGCTATGACCTCTCTTTAAGAGGGTGCGGCAACGCGCTGCTAACTCTTCCAGGCCAAAGGGCTTGCGCAAAACATCGTCTGCACCATCTTCCAGGAGGCCGACAACAGGTTCGGCACCACTGCGAGCTGTTAACACGATCACTGGGCAACGCAGTTGTCCAGCGAGGCGGAGGGCAGAACTCTGCTCAAGGATCTCTGCGCTCACCAAGAGATCTGGCGATTGATCCTGACAAATTTCAAGGGCTTCGACGGCTCGACCCACGGCTGCGGTGAGGTGACCGTCTTGACGAAGACGCTGCACCAGAACAGTGCGCAGGGTGGGATGAGGCTCAACCACCAGAACACGTGAGGGTTCAAGACCGCTTCCGGAGCCAGGCATGGAGATGGCCTGGTCAGTGGGAGTGTTCGACTCAGTAAGTAAGTCTTGTGGCGTTGAGGTCACTGGATCGATCGAGGCGCGACTAGGCTAGTACCAATTTCATTAAGCGCTGGTAGCGAGAGCTGCCGTCTCCCACCAATGACGTCACTTGATGACCCACAGGCCATCCGTCATTTTCAGTCGATTTGTGATGCGTGCCAAGAACTCACGACGCGATATCACACACCTTCCGAGCTTCGGCTCTACGCCGATGGATATCTTCATGCGCTTCGTAAAACTGGCTCCCTCGACATGCGTGAGCAACATCGCCTAGAGCAGCTAATCGACCGCTGGATCTTGGATCCCTCGAGTTTCATAGGTCCAGATGGGGACGTCAGCACGCTCTACATGCAGCATCCCCACGGCTACTAAAACCGTTTAACTCGCGAGGGCAATCTCAAGTTTTTCTTTGAGTTCGCCAGAGTTGTACATCTCGATCAGGATGTCGGATCCACCCATAAATTCCCCTTTGACGTAGATCTGAGGAATGGTGGGCCAACTCGAGAATTCTTTGATTCCCTGACGAATCTCCATGTCGGAGAGCACATCGAAAGTTTCAAAAGTCACCCCGAGGGAGTGAAGAATCTGCACAACGTTGTTGGAGAAGCCGCATTGGGGCATCAATTTGGAGCCCTTCATGAAAACAAAGATTGGGCTCGTCGCGATCAAGCCTTCGATACGTGATTTGGTGGAAGCGTCCATGACGAGGAAAAGAGGTCTCGAGAATTAGGAAGGGACGGAGGTGCTGAGAGCCAAAGCATGAATGGCCTCACTGGCAAGCTCCTGTTGCAGTGCTCCGTACACCATTTGGTGTTGTCGGATGCGTGATAAGCCACTGAACGCGGTAGACACCACACTCACTTGGAGATGGTCTCCACCGCCAGTGAGATCTTCAACGGTCACCGTTGCATCAGGAATGGCCCGTTGGATTGCAGATTCGACCGCGGACGGCTGCACCATGACAAAACTCCCAATTCAATGATGTTGGCAGATGAACTCAGCTGCCTGGCCTTGATGCACCCTTGAACTCCGTTTCGACAAAACCAAGTTCGACAAGGCTCTGATAAGCCTTTTGGCCCTGAGGTTTGGAGGGTGTCATCAGCTTCACCACCTCGACGAGGACGGGAACGGCAACTTCGGGTTGGTTTTGACGACGGAAGAGGGCCGCTAAGCGCAGATCAGATTCCGCTAATAAGCCAAGGGCTTCACGTCCTTTCTCGTCCATTTCGCGAGGAATCCGTGCATCCAGGCCGCGGAAGGCGCCGCTTAAATCTCGGTAGAACGACAACAGCTGTTTCGACACTTTCCGTGCTTTGTCGTATTCGGTACGAGCGCTGGCGAGGTCTCCCCGGGCTGCGGCGGCATCGCCACGGGAAATCATGCCGCGAACAGCCGATGGATTAAAGCCACTGTCGGGTTGCGCCAAAACCCTGTCGCTGGAGGCCTGTTGAGCGAGGACCGGCGGAGCTGTGACGCCAAGGGTGGCCACCAGGGCGGCAGCCGTCAGCAGAGAGCGACAACCCATCGGGTCAATCAGAGCAATTTGTGCGGACTTTAGAAGGCTTTTAGGGGACGTCCAACAGCCTTGCGGGCCGCTTGTTCAGCCGTTTGCATCGCAGCGGTGAGTTGGATGTTGAACTGTTGTGCTGCATCTCGGCCCGTTTCTTTCGGGACGTGCAACGCCTCGCCAAAACAGACCGCTGCACGACTGAACGGTCGTGGTGGGGCTTGGCTGTAGCCCAGACCAACTGGGATAACAGGAACATGGACCCCTTGGCTTTGGGCAAGCTGGGCAAGACGCATCAGCCCACCTCGCACCTGAATCGGGGCATCGGTGCGTTGAATCCGCCCTTCTGGAAACATCACCAGCTGCTGGCCACTGGCCAATAAATCAATGGCAAACCGCAGTGTGGTCATCGATGGGCGACCTTGATTCACAGGGAAACAGCCCAGACGTTGCAGGAACCATCCCTGCAGACCTTTCATTTCCGTCGTCGTCACCATGAAGCGACAGTCGCGGCCCGTGACCCGTCGGCCTGCTGCCATGGGTAAGAGCAGCGCATCCCAACGGGCCCGATGGGTTGGCGCCAAAAGCACAGGTCCGTGGTGCGGCAGTCGTTCGCGATGCAACACCAGCCGTTCCCGGAACTGCAATGGCAGCGCCAAGTCTTGCGTGGCCAGCATGGCCAAGGGTGCCCAGAACCGGTCGATCCCAACCTGCAGAGCGCTTTCTCGGGTTGCCAGTGCCGCTGTCAACGGTGAACAGTCGTCAGGAAAACCTGGAGAATGTAAGGCCCGCTGGCCGACCTGCATAGGATTTGGCCATCAATACCAGCCTCCATGGCCAGCTTGGGCGTCAATATCGATCACATTGCCAACATTCGCGAAGCGCGACGTACGGTCGAACCCGATCCCGTGCCGATGGCGATGCTCGCTGAATTGGGGGGTGCTGATGGGATCACAGTCCATCTCAGAGAAGATCGTCGTCACATCCAAGATCGCGACGTTGAACTGTTGCGGCAGACCGTTCGGTCTCGACTGAACTTGGAGATGGCTGCAACGGCCGAGATGGTGGCCATTGCTTTAAAGGTGAAGCCCGACATGGTGACGCTGGTGCCAGAACATCGCCAAGAGGTGACCACGGAGGGTGG
>ERZ802821.2104-NODE-2104-length-9917-cov-22.2872_pt1 | contig 9917 bp, 9 predicted proteins | sample MGYA00345648_ERZ802821 | MGnify/ENA primary metagenome ERZ802821 (study PRJEB30503, sample SAMEA104212357) | marine metagenome | biome: Westerlies Biome; feature: [SRF] surface water layer (ENVO:00010504) within the epipelagic zone...; material: water... | reverse complement strand
GATGGCGGGCAGCGCGCTGGCGACCAGTTGGCCGCCGATAAGTGATTGGCAGATTTGCATAAGGAAAAGGCCTCGTCATGAGTGGTGCTTTGAGGATGCGGCTGTGCCTACCTTCAATTGCATGTTGACTATAGATCACACCAGAAGAGTCAAAAAATCATTTGCGCAATCAAGCGCGATTCATGCAAGATTTTTTAGCTTAACGGATGAGGTCAAAATGTCAGAAATAATTGTTGATCTGGATGAGGCGCGACGTGATTTGGCAGCGGTATTTCGCTGGATAGCGCGCGAAGCGATGCATGAGGGGATTGCCAATCATTTCTCCTTTGCCGTGTCGGATGATGGTCAGCAGTTTTTGATGAACCCCTATGGTGTGCATTTTTCACGGATGAAAGCCAGTGACCTGGTGTTGCTCGATGCGCGCAAGACCCCCGATGATTATGGCGAAAATATTGACCCCACGGCCTGGTGGATTCATGGTGCGATGCATCGCAATAATCCACAGGCGCGCTGTATTATTCATCTGCATTCAAAATATGCCACCGCATTGAGCGCGCTGAAAGACCCGTCATTGCCAGCTGTCGATCAGACCACATGCCGGTTTCATAACCGCGTGGCGATTGACACTGGATTTGATGGGATGGGGCTGGATGACGAGGCCGAGCGTTTGTCGCAGTGCCTTGGGAATAAGCGCATGATGATGATGGGTAACCATGGTTTTATGAGTGTTGGTGAAACACCAGCTCTGGCATTTGATCTGGCATACCATTACGAACGTGGCTGCCGCACCTATATCACCGCGCTGTCTACGGGCGCGCCATTGTCATTCTTGCCCGATAGCGTTGCGGAAAAAACCGCCCGCCAATGGGAACAATATGAAAATGCGGCCGACAAGCATCTGGCGGCGATTCGTTCAATCCTTGATGATGATGCGCCCGACTACCGGCATTAACCGCGCTTTCAATGCATCACGTTTTTTTTATACACTTCTGCGATAATGGGACAGCTGATGTCGCTTCAGACAGACGCAGTTTCTGCATATGCAGACATTTGCTGGCTTCAAAATTGTCTTATTTCCTCAAAAATTGTCGATTTTGAAGCATTAGGGCTGGATAACGGCTCGTAACGTTGGCATGATAATATTATCAATCAGTCCTTACGGGCAGCCTTCACAGGTTGCCAATTGATAAAAAGCAAATCTGAGCTAGGGGAGTTATCCTATGAAGAAATTACTGATCTCAGCAGCTATTGTTGCTGGAGCGACATTTGGTATGAACGGACAGGCAAACGCAGCTTGTGGTGAATTCCAAATGTCAGACATGAACTGGCCATCAGCAACACTGATGGCAAATGTTGACAAGATTATTCTGGAAGAGGGCTATGGCTGTAAAATTGAGCTCATCCCCGGTGCAACAACAGCCACTTTCGCCACGATGAATGAAAAGGGCGAGCCTCATGTAGCGGCTGAACTCTGGACTAATGCTGTTTCAGTTGAACTTGAAAAAGCAATGGGCGAGGGGCGTCTTCATTCTGCAGTCAGAGGTCCAATCACTGAACTTGGTGAGGGCTGGTGGGTTACCCCCGGAACATTGAAGCGACATCCAGAGTTTAAAACAGTTCTGGATATTTTGGAGCGACCAGACCTGTTCCCAGATAAAGAAGACCCGTCAAAAGGCGCGTTTATCGGATGCCCGGCTGGATGGGGTTGTCAGCTCTCGAACCAGCAACTCTTCAAGGCGTTTGAGATGGAAAAAAAGGGCTGGGTTCTGGTAGATCCTGGTTCGCAAGCTGGATTGGATGCCTCGATGGCAAAAGCTGCTCAGCGAGATGAAAATTGGTTGGGTTATTATTGGTCGCCTACTGCTCCTGTTGGCAAATACGAAATGGCGCTGATGGACTTCGGGGTGCCTTTTGCTGGCGCTGAAAACTGGGACGGTTGTATCGCTGTTGGCCCAGAGAAGTGTGCTGACCCAAAGCCGTCTGCTTGGACAGAGTCTGTGGTTCAGACGATAGTTACGCCTGAAATTAAAGCTATGTCAGATGTGATGAATTATTTTGGTAATCGTATTTACCCGGGCCCAATCATGAATGGCATGCTGGTGTACATGGAAGAAAATCAAGCTACCGGACCTGATGCGGCTCTAGAATTCCTAGAAAAGCATGAAGACATCTGGACTAAATGGGTGTCTGGGGATGTTGCCTCTAAAGTGAAAAAATCTCTTTAGAAAAATAACAAAGCAAACAGCATGACCCACTATTGGGTCATGCTATTGCATCATGGGGGGGATTATGCTCGAGTTTTTAACCGAATTCCCAGATATGTCTCGTCGTGATCTGCGAGATTTCAAACTGGCTATCGATGGTGCATTCCGTGATTTTTCGCGCGCCAACGGGGAGGCCATTGAAGGTTTTTTTGATCCCCTGTTGTGGTTTTTGATCTGGCTTGAAAAGCTGTTAGTTGCCACACCATGGCCATTTATTTTAATTATCGTTGCCGGATTGGCTTACCTTGGATCGCGCAGTTGGAAACTGGCTATTGGGTCGATGTTGAGCTTCGCGTTAATCGGCTACTTTGGGATGTGGGAAGACACTATGTCAACCATCGCCCTCATTTCAGTTGCTACGTTGCTGTGTGTAGCAATCGGTATGCCGCTAGGTATTTGGATGGCAAAATCCGACCGAGTGCAATCTGTGATTACCCCTATTTTGGATGTGATGCAGACCATTCCAATTTTTGTTTACCTGCTCCCGGTTTTGATGTTGCTTGGCATTGGCAAGGTGCCGGGACTGATTGCAGTTTGTGTTTATGCAATGCCGCCAATGGTGCGTCTCACGAACCTTGGCATCCGCCTTGTTGACAAAGATGTCCTCGAAGCCGCCAATGCTTTTGGAGCAAATGATAAGCAAAAGCTTTTTGGTGTGCAGATTCCTCTTGCTCTGCCGAATATTTTTGCCGGCATAAACCAGACAATTATGATGGCACTGGCCATGGTAGTCATTGCCTCAATGATTGGGGTGCGTGGATTGGGCATCCCGGTTTTACAGGCCATTCAAAACCAGTATTTGGCGCTTGGTTTCATGAACGGTTTGGCAATTGTCGGTCTGGCCATCATTTTTGACCGGGTGTCCCAGAAATACGGCAAGCGGTTGCAGGAGCACCGCGGAGGGCATGACCATGGCTAAAGCCAAAATTAAAATTAAGAATCTGTATAAAATTTTTGGTAACAAGCCGGATCAAGCGATCGCTCTAGTTCGTCAAGGTATTTCAAAGCAAGAATTACTAGATGAGCATAAGCATGTCTTAGGCTTGTCTAATATCAATATTGACATCCCGGCAAAGCGCATTCATGTGATCATGGGTCTGTCTGGATCTGGAAAATCAACTTTGATCCGGCACATTAATCGTCTGATCGAGCCAACAGATGGGCAAGTAATTGTTGATGGTGATGATGTAATGGAAATGTCATCCGACCAATTAATTCAATTTCGTCGTTTCACAGCTTCAATGGTATTTCAAAAATTTGCTCTGTTGCCGCATCGAACCGTGGCGCAGAACGCAGCGTATGGATTGACCATTCAGGGTATTAACGAGCGTGAAGCTGTTGAGCGAAGCCAGCGCTGGTTGGAACGTGTTGGGCTGGGTGGGTTTGAAAAACACTTTCCGGCACAGCTTTCGGGCGGCATGCAGCAACGTGTCGGTTTGGCACGTGCACTGGCGACGGATGCCGAAATATTGTTGATGGATGAAGCCTTTTCTGCACTTGATCCGCTGATCCGAAATGATATGCAGGGCATTTTGCTCGACTTGCAAAAAGAACTACACAAAACCATTGTCTTTATCACGCATGATCTTGATGAGGCGTTGCGGATTGGTGATCAAATATCGATATTGCGTGATGGTGCGGTGATCCAGGATGGTGACCCGCAAGACATCATTATGCGACCGGCAGATGATTATATTGCCGATTTTATCAAGGATATTAACCGTGGCCGGGTGATCAAAGTATCGACTCTAATGAGCAAAGCGAGCCGGGTGGCGGGGCCAAAATTTGAGTCCACTGCACTGCTTGAGGATGTTTTGACAGTCTTGAATCAGTCAGAAACTGAGAGCGGTGCGGTTGTTGATGACAAAGGCAAGGTCGTTGGTAAAATCACCATGAAAGACGCCATTAAGGCGATGGCACGTCCGCAACGAGCGGAAACCGGGACACGCTACAAGTGAGTACGGTTACCCTTGAACTGGATGATATTTACCAGCTCGCGTATGACGTGATGCTGGCCAATGGCTGTGACAGTGATAATGCGGCCGCACTTGCCGATATTATTTGCCGGGCGGAACGTGATGGGTCGCATTCGCATGGGCTGTTCCGGGTGCCTGGCTATGTCAAAGCCTTGCGCAGCGGCAAGGTGGATGGCAAGGCCAAGCCAACGGTAAAACATGTCACCCCAGCGGTGATTCAAATTGATGGCAATGGCTGTTTTGCACCCTTGGCGCAAGCTGTCGGTTTGCCGTTATTGGCAGATGCCACAGGTAAGATTGGTATCGCCGCCCTATCGCTTGTTAGCATCCATCATTTTGCCGCGCTATGGCCGGAAACTGAATATCTCGCAGATCGTGGGTTTGTCGGGCTGGCTTGTACGGCCTATATGCCGATGGTGGCACCGGCAGGAAGTAAAGAGGCCCTGTTTGGCACGAATCCGATCTCATTTGCCTGGCCGCGACCCGGACATGGCCCGGTGGTGTATGATATGGCAACGGCGGCGATGGCGATGGGTGATGTGCAGATCGCGGCGCGTGATGGTCACGATGTCCCACCCGGCACCGGGCTTGATGCGGACGGTAATCCCAGCACAGATCCGGCGGCGATTGCCAAGGGTGTTTTGCTGCCCTTTGGCGGCTATAAAGGTTCGGCGATTGCGCTTATGGTTGAATTGCTGGCAGCCGGTCTGACCGGTGAACAATTCAGCTATGAAGCCCGCGCAACCGACAATAAAGATGGCGGCCCGCCGCGTGGTGGCGAAATGATTATCGGCATGTCGCCTGATATCATCGCCGGGCCAAATTGGCAGGATCATGTCGAGGCATTTATGCAGAAAATGACCAGCCTTGACGGTGTCCGCATGCCGGGGGCCCGCCGCCATAAAAACCGCCTCGATACCGGCCCGCGGCAGATCAATGCGGCGCTTGTCGATACCATTAAAGAACTAGTTTGACCGCTTGTGAGAGCCGCTGTTTGCCGCGTGGGATGATGTGTTTTCTGGCGGGTCATTTCCATCAATAACGGTGATTAACGCATCTGCACATATGGCGTAGTCGGGGCCAAGCATCATTGGGTTGATTTCGATCTCCACTATCTCTGACCGGGCGTGCATAAGACGCACCAACGCCTGTATTTGATCCAATATCGCCTGCCGTGAAACAGCTGGCCCGCCGCGAAAGCCACCAAGCAGACGGGCCATGCGCAAACTATCCAGGGCCGCCAGCACGGATAGATCATCGGCCGGGACAAGCAGGGTCGATGCATCCTGTAAAATTTCAGTCAAAACGCCGCCACTGGCAATCGTCAATATCAGTCCAAATTGCGCGTCACGCCGCAGGCTGACCATCAATTCAGCGATAGAGTTTTCGATCATGGACTCAATCAAAATGCCTTCAAGTCGTGCATCCGGTGCATGGCGCTGAACGTTGGTGAGTATATCGGCAATAGCGGTGCTTAGCTCACGCTTTGATGTAATGTTCAGACGCACCCCGCCAATTTCAGTTTTATGGCCAATGTCAGAACTGCAAATTTTAGCCGCCACCGGATAGGCCAGATCAATGTGATTAAGCGTGCCGGCTCTTGCCTCTGGCATCTTTAATTGGTGGGAGGACGGCACGCTCATCGCCGCCCTTGCCAATATGGTTTTTGCGCTTGCCTCATCTAGCTGTCTAAAGTTGCCATCCATTAAAGGGGCGGTAGAAAATGGCTGTGAGGGATTAGCCAGAAGGGCGGCACGTTTTTTCCCATAATGCGCCGCGGCGCTGATCGCCTGCATGCATGTCTCAATGCCCTGCATGGGCGCGATCCCGGCCTGCAAAATATGACCGCGTGTTTCTGCGTCCAGATTTTCCGGCAGGGTGCTGCAAATTGCGGCCGGTATGCTGGCTGTTTGGCAAGCCGTAATGAAGCTGTCGCTGTCAGCGCGATAGAAGGGTTTGCTTTCGTCAAGTCCGGCCGATGGATAATCCTGTACCAAAACGGCGCTGTCATACCCATCTTCCAGAAGACATTTAAAGACCGGCAATGTCCGTTCATAATCGCCCCAGATTGGCGTAGTATAATCAAGTGGATTGGTCACCGTGGCGGTGTGGGGCAAAAGCTGGGTGAGTGCGGCGGCGGTGTGGCTGGACGGTTGGACAAAATCAAGTTCAAGCGGTGCCGCGTAATCTGCCAGCATTGTGGCGCCGCCCCCAGAACAGGTGAATCCAGCAATTTTTTGGCCAGCTGGCACACCGGCAATGGTCAAAAATTTCAGTAACTCAACAAATTCAGATGGTGTCGCAACGCGGCAAATACCAAGTCGCTTAAAAAACGCCGAATAGGTTGTGTCGGTTCCGGATAGTGACCCGGTGTGGCTGGCGGTGAGACGGGCCCCGATGTCTGATATACCTGTTTTCAGCGCAACAATAGGAATATTCTTTTCAATGGCTCGCATCGCCGCGCTGGCAAATTTTTCGGTGTCGCGAATCGCTTCGATATGCAGGCCGATTGCCCGCACATGTGGTTCTTCAAGAAAGATATCAATGAAATCTTCAAGCCGTAATGATGCCTGATTGCCAACAGAAACCATATAGCTTAACGGCAAATGACGCTGGCTCATGGTGAGGTCAGATGACAACATGCCGCTCTGCGTGATGATGGCCGCGCCAAACCCCGGATGCATCCCACCATGCGCAAATGGCCAAAGCGCTAATCGGTCATGATAATTGATCAGCCCGTAACAATTTGGCCCTAGCAAGGCCATATCACCAGCCGCCTCCACCAATTCAGCCTCGGCCTGTTGACCGGCAGACCCAAGTTCAGAAAACCCCGCTGTATAACACACAACCCCCCCAGCACCGCGTCGTGCCAGCTTGGCCGTAATGTCAATTGCCGCTTGTTTTGGTACCGCTAAAAAAGTTGCATCCGGGGCCTCTGGCAGTGCCTCTATATCGGGAAAACAGGGAATGCCAGCAATATCTTTGCGTTTTGGGTTAACCGGCCATAATGCGCCGGTATAGCCAATACGCCGACATTCATTAATCACCGTTGCCACATCGCCACCGCCAACAAGGGCAACATGACGGGGGCGAAGAAGGAGCCGTAAATTTTGTCGGCGTTGTGCAGTCATGCACCAAGTGGCCGCAACAGGTTGCGGGTGATGATATGACGTTGAATTTCCGAGGTCCCATCCCAGATTCTTTCAAGCCGCGAATCGCGCCACAGGCGCTGGACTGGCAGATCATCCATCAACCCCATGCCGCCATAAATCTGCACCGTATTGTCAGCCACTCGGTTCAGCATTTCCGAGCAATAGAGCTTGACCATGGCTGCGTCACTGTCTGTCATCACACCCTGATCAGCCTTGCTGATGGCGTCTTTCACCAGCAAATCAGCCGCGCGCAGTTCTACCGCCATATCGGCAAGCTTAAATCCAGTGGCCTGAAACTTGCCAATAGCCTGACCAAATTGTTTGCGTTCTGCGGCCCAGCTTGTTGCCATCTCAAACAGACGTTCGGCCTTGCCACAACAGGTGGCCCCAACCCAGATACGTCCCATGCCAAGCCATTTGCCGGACAGTTCAAGGCCGCGGCCTTCCTCGCCAAGAATATGATCCGGGCTGAGCCGCACATTATCAAAATCAAGCTTGAAATTCAGATAGCCGCGATAGCTCACACAATTATAGCCAACCTGTATGTCAAAGCCGGGCATGCCAACATCAACCAAAAAGGCGGTGATTCTGGGGCGCGGCCCACGCGGTGTTTCATCATGGCCGGTTATGGCAAAAACAATCGCAAAATCGGGCATCAGCGGGCCGGATATGAAATGTTTTGACCCGTTTAAAATCCAGTCGTCACCGTCGCGTTTGGCATGACTCTTCATCGACATGATGTCTGAACCAGCTTCGGGTTCGCTCAGGGCAAAAAGTTCGCGTTTGGCACCGGTGACGCATGGGTCTAGGTAGTGTTCCTTTTGCCCGCCTTCGGTGGCAAGAAGCAGTTCAGTTGGGCGCGCAACCCATGCGTGAAGCGCGTGGCTGGTGCGTCCAAATTCACGTTCAATGACCGCCATGCTGGTATAATCAAGACCGCCGCCACCAACATTTTCTGGCAAATTGGCGGCAAACAGCCCGACTTCCTTGGCGCGGGACTCAATTTGTCTGCCAAGCTCAATCGGCACATGCCCCTCGCGATCAACAATGTCTTCATGGGGCAGCATCTCTTCATCAACAAACCGCCGCGTTGATTCCTGCAGCATCTGCTGCTCATGTGTTAACCCATCAAGCATCGCCGTGTCCTCTCTTTTATTGCCTATATCTTTTTCAGATTAAGTTTGGTACGCGCTTCGGCTGGGGTCAGCACGCGCCCCCCCATTCGTTCAATAATACCAACAACGCGTTCAACAAGTTGCTCGTTGCGCGCTGGCACCCCGCGATCAAGATAAATGTTATCTTCCAGACCAACGCGCACATTGCCGCCCATGGCCACTGCCGCGGCGGCCATCGGCATCTGCATACGTGAAATGCCAAAAGAGGCCCAGCTTGCCTCATCAGGCAACTCGTCTTTCATAACCTTCATATTATCAACAGACTGGTCAGCGCCCCATGGAATACCAAGGCAGATTTGAAACATGGGTGGGGCATCAATAATACCCTCGGCAATCATTTGTTTGGCAAATCTGATATGGCCAAGCTCAAACACTTCAAGTTCCGGCTTAACCCCAATTTGCTGAACCATTGCGGCCATTTTGCGCAAATAGGGCGGCGTCGAAATATAAATTTCATTGCCGTTGCCAAAATTCATTGTGCCACAATCAAGGCTACAAATTTCAGGCTTGCACGCGATCACATGGGCCAATCTTTCTTCGGGGCCGATCATATCTGTGCCGGGTCCGGGCAAGGCCGGATCAGTCTCGCTCGGCACCCAGTCACCACCCATCCCCGAGGTCAGATTGATCACAACATCGGTATCGCTGTCGCGGATCAGATCGATGGTTTTACGAAACAGATCGACATCACGTGACCCTTTGGCTGTGTCCGGGTCGCGGACATGGATATGGGCGACAGCCGCGCCAGCCTTTGCCGCGGCAATGGCCGAGTCAGCAATTTCCTGAGGAGTCACAGGGACATGTGGGTTCTTGTCGCGGGTATCGCCGGCACCGGTGACGGCGCATGTTACAATAACATCATAATTCATTGTTGCTTTACCTCCTCAATAGACCCGTTATCGTCCGATCATCTGACCAAATTTTGCAAGAAATTTATAAATTTTCGACAGAAAAATCATTTTTTCGACGTATCATGCCGATTAAAAAAACGCCTGGTGCCAGGCGGCAGGTGCCAGATGACGGGTGCCGGGGCTTTAGCCCTTTTGCCGAACGACCTTTAGAATACGGGCGATTTTCTGGTCGCGCTCGGCGGCCATTGTCTTAAAACTTTCGCTTCCAGCCATATCACGACAACCATCAACCATTGCATTACGCAACGCGGGTGTGAGTTCTGGCGCGTCTAGCCGTGTCCACGGTAATTTCAGCGCTGGCCCAAACTGGTCAAGGTTTTTGGCCATGCCGCCTTCGCCGCATGCCACATGAAAGGCCATACATTGGCCCTGAACGGCCATTCTTGATGCCGGGCCAAAGCGGAGTGCCCGGTCAATATCCTCGGGACTAGCCTCGCCA
>ERZ802821.2103-NODE-2103-length-9922-cov-10.0127_pt1 | contig 9922 bp, 10 predicted proteins | sample MGYA00345648_ERZ802821 | MGnify/ENA primary metagenome ERZ802821 (study PRJEB30503, sample SAMEA104212357) | marine metagenome | biome: Westerlies Biome; feature: [SRF] surface water layer (ENVO:00010504) within the epipelagic zone...; material: water... | reverse complement strand
TCTCTAATGAGCTCGGGAAACTCTAGTTCATAGCAAATAACGATGGCTGACTTAATTCCTTTTATTGAGAAGATTGAGCTCTCTTTACCAGGTGTAAAAATTTTCGACTCTTCCGCGGTTGGCGGCAGAAGTTTTTTACGATGATTAGCCATGGAAAGACCATCATTACTGAAGAGTTGAGCAGAATTAAAAAGTTGATTATTATCTATTTCAGGATATCCATAAATAATCGCAGTACTAAATTTCTTAGCTAGATTACTTATTTTTTTAGCAAACTCTCCGTCACTTGTTTCACAGTACTTATTGATATTTATAGAGCTCCCATAGCCAGAAATAAATAGCTCAGGACAGACAACCAAATCTAAATTACCAGTCTTAGATAAATGCGTCTCAAGTCGACTAATTTTTTCTAATGGGGTTTCGTCCCTCATTTCAGATTGGAATATACCAAGACTAAGTTTCATTTTTCTTTCCGTGACTACGAATTTTTTTAATCCATATATATGGTCTTAATACAATCCAGTATAACCATACTGGGGCGCCAACAATATAAAAGATATGCCAATAAACATTTAAGAAATCAAACCATCCGAGAACAATTTGATTATTTAGTTTTGAATAGGTTGTTGCAATAAAGAACGAAAATAAAAGCCAACCACAACTTAAATAAAAACCGATTCTTGTTTTTAAAGAGAACTTAAACATAACAAATAAATATACTTTATAAGGCCTAACATAACTATAATTTACCTTCTAAATTTATAGGAACAATCGATGATTAAAACAGTTCAAATTTCTGAAAAAGAAGCCTGGGATTTGGCTTTTAATGCCCTAGTCAATAATAAGACGACTGAAGATAATGCAAAAGAGGTGGCTGATGCACTTATCAGCGCTGAGTTTGATGGACAGTCAGGCCATGGACTGTCAAGAATACCCTCTTATGTTGAGCAGCTCACCTCAGGAAAGGTTAATGGAAATGAAGCGCCTTCAATCCTCAGTTCTAAGGGAAGTGTGATAAGGATTGATGCTAATAATGGTTTTGCATACCCTGCAATATCTTTGGCTCTTAAAGAGATTACTTCAACCTGTAAAAAATTTGGTATCGCAGCTGCAAGTATTTCTCGCTCTCATCACTTTGGTCAAGCAGGAAGACATGTTGAAATATTAGCTGAGAATGGACTCATTGGTCTAATGTTTGGTAATACGCCTCAGGCTATTCCGCCATGGGGAGGGACAAAAGCTTTATTTGGAACTAATCCAATTGCTTTTTCAACGCCTCGCGACAATGAGCCGCCGATAGTTATTGATATGAGTTTAAGTAAGGTTGCTCGTGGAAAGGTCATGGTTGCTAATCAGCAAAATGAAAAAATTCCTGAGGGTTGGGCCATTGATAGTGATGGTAAGCCAACTACGGATCCAAAGAAGGCATTAGCTGGAGCCATGCTCCCAATAGGAGATGCGAAAGGCAGTGCTCTTGCCTTAATGGTAGAAATATTAGCAGCGGGCTTAACTGGGTCAAACTTTGGTTTTGAAGCTAGCTCATTTCTAAATGCCGATGGAGATGCGCCTGGAGTTGGACAACTTATCATAGCAATTGATCCTAGTTTTTTTTCAGGTGATAGTTTCTCAGAAAGAACTGAAACTATTGTTGAATCTATTCTTGAGCAGCCATCAACAAGACTCCCTGGTAATAAACGCTTAGAAAAAAGAAAGCTTCGTGATAGCTCTCAAAGCATAACAATTTCAAAAGAGTTATTTGAAAAGATTAGTCAACTTAGTTAACTAGCCTATCTTAATAGACTATTTAGCTTAAGCTGGATCGGCCGCCATCAACACCAATGATTTGACCTGTAACCCAAGAACTTTCATCCCTCAAAAGAAACTTAGCGAGAGCCGCAGAATCGTTTCCTTCACCCAGTCTTTTGAGTGGATGTGCTTTAGCTAGAGCTTCAGATACGACCTCACTCTTAAGCATTGACTGAGATATCTTAGAATCTGTAAGGCTCGGAGCAATGCAATTTACTCGAATACTTGGAGAAAGTTCTGCAGCAAGAGTCACTGTTAAGCCCTCAATGGCAGCTTTAGCAGATGCAATGATCGTATGATTTGTAAATCCTTTTTGAGCTGCAACCGATGAAAACAATACAATGGAGCCATTGTTCTTTTTTAGTTCATCTTGAAAACCTTGGATGGCCTCAATTGCGGAATAAAGATTAAGTTTCATGCATTGGTTCATGTCAGATTCTGTAACTCTTTTAAGAGGTTTAAGATCAATCGAGCCAACACAATAGGCCAGGCCTTTGATATTAGAGTCAGAAACATCTGATTTAATTTTATCGACAAATCCATCTTCTAAGACGTCAGCCACTGTGAAGCTAAAGCCTAGTTTTTCAGAGATTGATTTGAGCTCTCCCTCGTTTCTTGAAATAAGATGAGCATCTTGATTAGATTCCTTGAGTTGTTGTGCCAAACTAGAACCAATTGATCCAGTGGCGCCAATTATTAGATATTTATCAGACATAAGTTTTTAATATTTTTATCAATGCCCTAATTTTACTTATTGATTGTCAATCAAGATGTAATTTAGATGTGATTTAAGTGTTTATTTTGTTTATACTTTAACGTTTATTTATTTGTACTCCTATCTAAATTTATGAAAAAAATACTCCCTATCTTAATACTTTTAGTTGGATTTGTAACGCCAACATATGCAGAAAAAGAGGTTGCGGATAGAGCCATTAGATGCTCTGCACTTATTTATATTCAGCTCATTTATATTGAGCTCACAAGGCCAGAAATGGCAGGCCTCACTGCGGGTGAGGCATTGATGAATAGAATATATGCTTATCATATGATTGATGATAATAAAGAGATGGAGATGACTAACGGGCAAATCACTGCAGCTCAAACTGATGCTATAACAAAGCTAACTCAAGAATATATTCAAGGCGCTAACCTCGCTGAGGAATATAGAGGCTGTGTTTATTGGATGACTGATGTTGCAAAATTTATCAACATTAGCGAGTATGTCTCTCAAGACAATCAAATGGGTGAAGCTGAAGAGATGGCATTATTTTTGTCCGCTCCTAAAGAAACCTCTGTTACAATCTTTAAAAATCCAATTGAAACATGGGAGCAGCAAGTTGATTTAGGCTTTGCGGCATGGTCTTCACAGGAGTTGGAGGTGCCTTATAAGAAAGCTATTCTTATGAGAATTAGTGAAAAGTTTGAGTAAATTTTGAAGAAAATTAATGGATAAGAAAACAAGAGATAACTCAGCCATGATGAATGGCCTCTATTGGTGGGGCGTTCCTACTTTGTTTCGATGTCCTCATCAGCCTGAGACTGATGGATGTGATATTGCACTTGTTGGCGTTCCACATAGCACCGGGAATGGGACAACACAGCGCGATCAGCATTTGGGGCCTAGGGCAGTTAGAAATATTTCAGCCCAGGGCAGAAGAGGCCACTTAAGGTTTGGAATCTCTCCATGGGAGATGTGCGAGATTCGAGATTTTGGCGATGTTCCGCTTCCTGAAGCTAATAATAATGAGCAGTGCATTGAGCGCATTACAGAGTTTTATGATGTCATTGCTGAGTCTGGCGTTCGACCTGTTTCCATTGGAGGGGATCACTCGATCACTGGAGGCATTCTGCAGGCAATTGCAGGTCCAAAGTCTAAACTCACTAATGGTGAAAAGGCAGTACTTGTTCATTTCGATGCTCATACAGATGCCTTTCATCAGCTCGATCATTTCCTAGGCGCTGTTAAATCAGCAGCTCACTGGGCAAGTTATTTGGTGAGGGATGGTTTCGTTGATGCATCAAAAAGTATTCAGGTTGGCATCAGAGGAAATACAAGAACACTTGACTGGCTTGACTCAAGTTACGAGCTTGGCTACGAAATCATTACCAAGGATCAATATGACGAATATGGCGTTGAGAAATGTATTGAGATGATTCAAGAGCGTGTTGGCGATGCGCCAATCTACATTACATTTGATCTAGACTGTTTAGACGTTACCGTGGCTCCTGGAGTTTCGAATCTTGAGCCAGCCATTGAGGGGTTTAAGATGCCGGATGTTCTTTCAATGCTGCAAGGACTTAGGGGAAAGAATGTTATTGGCGGTGATGTTGTGTGTCTTATGCCAACCGTTGACTCTCCGAATCAAATTACCGCCCATGTTGCTAACTCAATTATGTTCGAGATAGTTTGCCTCATAGCTGACAATGTAGGGAAAAAATCTTAATTCTTAGAGTTTTTCAGGTGGATATCAAGCGCCTTTGTTGAAATCAAAGTTTCGAGTAAAGCAAATAATAAAGAGCCTGAGAGCATCAAAAGTCCGAAGCCAAAAATGTAGTTTCCAAGAATGTATAACTTTAGGTAGACCAAAATAATTGTCATCAGGTTAAAGATAAAACTCACAACACCAAAGACCTGCATCCTCCTGATATAAATAACACGTTTTTCAAGGATGTTGATTTGCTCATCTGCATGTTTGGTTTTAGATTCATTACTGCCTTTTGTAGTCATTGCTCGAATCAAGACACTTAGGGAGTGGAGTCGATTCGTATAAGCAACAAACAATAATGAAATGGCAGGAAAGAGAAGTGCGGGAGTTGTAATATCCATAGACTTATATTTTAATAAGTAATGAGAATTTATTAAGTCTTTTTAAACCTTTTGTGAAATAAGGCCGCAACTCTGATTGGCTGGAACTGCAACTTTGATTTTTTTTGGTAAGCCCAAGTCAAGACTATTGACATTGTTAATAAAATCCTGCTCATCAAATGATTCTTTGATCATTGAATTGAATTTTTTCTCTTCACCAATTGTGCTCACCGAGAGGCCATTGTAGTCATGAGCTGGGTAGACTTCAGTTGTGTCTGGCAGTTTAAATAGTTTTTGAATGGAATCATAAAGGGATTCAGCAGAACCACCCTGGAAATCACATCTTCCAGTACTCCTAATAAAAAGCGCATCACCAGTTAATAGTTTATTTTCTATAAGGTAAGACATACATCCAACTGTGTGGCCCGGTGTTTCAATTGTTGTGATTTGATATTTTCCAATATTGAGGATATGACCCTCACTTACCATAATATCTGAGCAAGCCTCTGCATCAACATTTTCCATCCCAATTACTATTCTTGCATCTGGATAGTATTTTTTAAGTGGGCAGGCACTCGTGATATGATCAGCATGTATGTGAGTTTCAATAATGAATTTCAGGTCTAGATCCAGTTCTTTTAACAAAGCTGTATCCCTCTCGATCATGATATCTACTGCATCAACGATAGCTGCCTCTTTAGATTCATTATCGGCAATCAAATAGGTATAGGTGCAGCTCTCTCTTTCAAATAATTGTTTAAAGATAAGGCTCAATCTTAATACTCCTTTAGAACTTAGAAAAATTATAACTCAATTTTTAACAGTTGTATTCTGACTTCATTTTTTCAGTTTGAATATAGTAGTCATATAGTTTGAGGTCTGCAGCAGCAAGCTTATCTAGAATGACAGTGACATTTTCATGATTTTGAAGAGCACTGCCAGGACAAAATGCAGAGAGTGGGCCCTCAATGACTTCAGCCACTGCCTTGCTTTTATGTTTGCCGAGACCAATCAAAAGAATATTCTTGGCCTCCATTATCGTTCCAATACCCATGGTGATAGCTAAAGACGGTTGTCTTTCATTGGCCTCAAAAAAACGTGCATTTTTTGAGAGCGTATTTTTCGTAAGCGTTTTAACTCTTGTTCTAGATTGCAAGCTCGATGTAGGTTCATTAAAACCAATGTGCCCATTTGACCCAATTCCCAAAAGTTGAAGGCCAATCCCACCAAATTTTTTTATTTCATCTTCAAAGTTAGCGCATGCTAATTCAAAATTATCATCAAAACACTCAGGAATAAATGCATTATTCTGATTAATATCGATATGATCAAAAAGTTCTTTTTTCATATAGTTTCGATAGCTTTGAGCATGATTTAGTGGCAAGCCAACGTATTCATCTAGATTAAAAGTTACCAAATTCTTAAAGCTGAGCCTACCTTCTTTATGCCTTTTAATCAAAGCTTTATAGGTTAAAAGAACTGAGCTGCCTGTAGCCAAACCAACAACTGGATTTTTATTATTATTCATGTAATCTGCAATAAATTGACCTGCAAAATTACTGGCCTCACCCTCAGTTGGAAGTATGACTACTCTCATGATTTCCTCCGTTCTATTTGATTGCCTGCTAACCAGACATTTTGGATTTTGAAATCGGAGTCAAAGTGAACAAGGTCTGCTCTGTAACCTTTTTTGATTTGACCGAGATAGTCAGATACCCCTAGATATTCAGCTGGATAAAGTGTTGCCATTGAGATTGCACTCTCTAGAGGAATATTGCATTTCTGATAAGCATTCTTTATGGCATCAATTTGCGTGATAGAAGAGCCTGCAAGTTTGCCCTCAGAGTTAATAATTCGACCTTTAGATTCACTCACTACTTCATCATAAAGCTCAAAAGAGGGCTCACCATGGTTTATGGTTGCCATAGAATCTGAAACAAAAAACAGTTTACCTTCAGGCTTTTGTTTATACGATAAATTAATTAAGGATGGATGCACATGGTGTAAGTCGACAATAATACTAGCCCAGGTGCTGTCAAAATCTAATGCAGAGCCAACCACGCCAGGCTCGCGTGCAGAAATTTGACCCATTGCATTAAATAAATGAGTAAACCCGTCTAGCCCATATTTAATTGACTCCTCAAGCTGATCATAGTTTGCATCACTATGGCCAGCCAAGATTTTAAATCCCAAAGCTTTAAGACTTTTAAGCTGTTTAATTGAAATGCATTCTGGCGCCAGAGTCAGCATTACTGGAAACTGATCAAGCGTTTCAAAAAGATTCATGTATGTGGCATTAATTGTGTTTATGTATTGCTTTTGATGAACACCTCGATACTTGACATTAAAGAATGGACCCTCAATATGAATACCCAATAAAGATTTATTGTTTTTTATCTCTTTTGAAACGGTATCTGTGCAATCTTGAAGTACATTGAGTGAGTCGCTAATGACGGTTGGCATAATACTCGTCGTACCAAAATATTGGTGAGCATTTATTATTGTATTAAGGCTTTCTTTATCCGGTGAATTGTTAAATAGCTTTCCGCCTCCACCATTCACCTGAAGGTCAATAAAGCCTGGTGAGAGAATACCCCCATTTAAATTTTGAGTAATAAAATCTCTAGGAATCTCAGTTTCATCAACTAGCTGAATAATGTTCTCATTTTCAAATAATAAAGCTTTATTATCAACAAAGTTTTTGCCTGAAAAAATTCGTGCCCCTGTCAGTGCTTTTTTCATCCAAGTTCCACCACATAATCATATCGATCACCTCGATAGTAAGATTGAGTATATTCCACTACCTTTCCGTTAGAATCTTTTCCTCGTCTCTCAACAAACAAAACAGCACTCCCTGGAGCAACTTCAAGTTTATCTGCAAGATTATCATCGGCTATGATGGCATGAATATTTTGCTTTGCTGTTACAGGGTTCATATTTTTAGCTTCTAATAATTCATAAAGAGAATTATCTAGTGCTGATGTTATGGAGATGATAGAGGCAGGAATAACTGCTATTTCATAGAGTAGTGGCTCATTCACTAAATAGCGAACCCGATTAAGTCTGTGAACTAAATCACCTTCATTTAAATTCAGAATTAGAGCCTCCTTCGGTGAAGCCTTTCCCTCTTCCCTTAGAACAACTCTTGAGTATGACTCCAAACCCCTCTTTTTCATATCCGCTGTAAAACTGTTTAAAGATGAAAGGTTTTTATGAAGAACTAGATCAACATTTTCAGAGACCACGGTTCCAGCTCCTTGTCTTTTTACAAGCAATCCAATTTCAACAAGCTGATCAATAGCTTTACGAACAGTAATTCTAGACATTTTTAGTCTAGTAGCCAGATCTCTCTCTGGAATGAGCGCATCACCAGGACTTAAGAGACCATCCTGAATAGCATTATTGAGTGATCGAGATAATTGTTTGTATAAAGATTCAGTGCTATCACTTGATGGCTTTAAAAAATTAATTAAATTGTCAGTGGTGGCCATAAGCTCTTAAGTTGCTAATATACAAAAGAAAGTTAAAATTATCAAAATTGGTACTTAATTGGTATTATTATAACCTCATGGTTATTAGGTAGTCAATCTTTATAATAAGGTTTAATTGAAATAATAATGGGCTACGATATTAAATATCAAATCAAAAATTTATGATCAAACGCTTTTAAATCAATAAAATACCTGTTATATAATACCATTATATGACCAATTTGAAATAAACTGTTTACTCATTATTAATGATAAATAGCCTATTTTTAGATAGTGAGAACTGAGGATGAGTACAGCAGATTTTGTAATTAAAACATCAATTGATTCAGAGAATTATTTCTGTTCAAAGCTTATTAATAACTCGCATGAACCAATTGAAAGTTTTATGTTTTGCTTTAGTGTACTAGCCCCTGTTAAGGTAATTGAAAACTGTGTTTTACATTTTAGTTCTGGCGGGTATGCTGAGTTGAAACCAAATAAGGGTTTTGTCTTAAAGCCTGGCGAAGAATGGAACTTGAAATATGCTTATGAAGAATCTAGACATAAGCCGATGAATCATAGATGGTCACCTCAAGGTTGTTTTATTAAAACAGACAATGAAAGAATATTCAATTTAAATGTTATTGATCTTGACTTAGAAAGAATCTCCTCCGTGGCACCAATTCCCCATATTTTGGGAGATAAAATAAATTATGAATCACTGAGGTTGGTGCCACACCCTCATTCATGGACTTCGAGTGCAGGAGTCTGCAACTTATGTCAGCCAATTAATGTTTACTTTGATGATAATCCAATAATTCAAAGCGCATATGAGTCTGCTTGTCAGCTTGGAAAGCGCTTAAATCTTAATCTATTTTCTAACAAAATAAATTTTGAGAACAAAGAGGCAACCACATCAATCAAGGTTAAATACCTTGATTCTTTTGAAGAATCCTCATATCAAATTACCATCACAAGTGATGTCATTGAAGTTCTAGCGGGCGATGAGACTGGTCTTTTTTATGGCCTTATCTCATTAATGCAGCTCGCACAGACTTATAATCAATTAGTGCCATGTGGGACAATAGTCGATAAGCCACGCTTTAGTTGGAGGGGTCAGCACTTAGATACAGTGAGACACTTTTATTCTGTAGAGAGTATATTGAAGCTTTTGGATTTAATGAGTCTATTCAAGCTCAATAAGTTTCATTGGCATGGAACAGATGATGAAGCATTCCGATTTAAATTAGACGATGATTACGATATTGCTACCTCAACTTCTGTAAGGGGGGAAGGTCAGCTGGTGCCGCCTGTATTTGGCTCTGGACCAAACCCGTCAGGGAGTTCTTATGACTTAGCAGAGATTAAGAGAATTATCGATAGAGCATCAAATAACTATATAGAGGTAATGCCTGAGTTTGATTTACCAGGACATAATATGTCTGTGGTTAAACTCTATCCAAGTATGCGTGATCCAGAAGATCAGAGTCGTGAAGTTTCGGTCCAGGGCTACTCTGAGAATACATTAAACCCTGCAATGCCAGATACCACTTCGATTTTAGAAAAAGTAATAGATGATCTCTGCAGAGTATTTCCAGGTAAATACATTCACTTGGGTGCTGATGAGATTGCACCTGAGGCATGGAGCAAATCTCCTAAAATTGATGCTCTTAAAACTAAACATAATCTCAAAAATAGTAAAGATGTAGCATCCTGGTTTATTAATGCACTTTCAAAGCGAGTTGAATCTAATAATAAAAAAACTGCAGCTTGGCAAGAGGCCGAGGATGGTCATCACCATGATGAAAAGACAGATAAGTTACTATTTTCTTGGCAGAAT
>ERZ802821.2102-NODE-2102-length-9925-cov-14.5595_pt1 | contig 9925 bp, 10 predicted proteins | sample MGYA00345648_ERZ802821 | MGnify/ENA primary metagenome ERZ802821 (study PRJEB30503, sample SAMEA104212357) | marine metagenome | biome: Westerlies Biome; feature: [SRF] surface water layer (ENVO:00010504) within the epipelagic zone...; material: water... | reverse complement strand
CTACTCCGTTCCTATTGCCAATATGGGGGCTCAGTGCGACCTTTTAAAGGCCCACGTCCATAAATAAGTACCCATAACGGGTCAAAATGGATTGATGATGCCGCCCTAGGAGCGGCACGGACTCACTACTCTTCCGCGCCCGCCACGGCGGCACTCGGCGTCTCGTAGACCAATAGCGGCTCTGAGTCGCCCTTTACGACCGATTCGTCAACAACAATCTTTGCGACGTCGGGAGTCGAGGGAATGGCGTACATCGATTCGAGCAAAATGCCTTCGAGGATTGAGCGAAGCCCCCTCGCGCCTGTCTTACGCTCCATGGCTCGCTCGGCCACAGCCTGCAGGCCGTCCTCGCGGAAATCTATCTCCACTCCTTCCATCTCAAACATTTTGGCATACTGCTTGGTCAGCGCGTTGCGCGGTTCGGTGAGAATCCTGATCAGTGCCTCAGCATCAAGCTCCTCAAGCGTGGCGATAATGGGCAACCTACCCACAAACTCCGGAATCAAGCCGTACTGCACCAAATCCTCTGGTTGCAGATCAGAGAGTGTTTCGCCGAAGTTGCGAGTTTCCTCTTTGCTTTTGACCTCTGCGCCAAAGCCGATTCCGCCCTTCTCGGAGCGATTGCGAATGACTTTGTCGAGACCCGCGAAGGCGCCGCCACAAATGAACAGAATGTTGCTGGTATCGACCTGCAAAAACTCCTGCTGAGGGTGCTTGCGTCCGCCTTGAGGTGGCACTGATGCCACCGTGCCCTCAATCAATTTTAGGAGGGCCTGCTGTACGCCCTCGCCTGACACATCCCGTGTGATCGAAGGGTTATCTGATTTTCTGGAAATCTTGTCGATTTCATCGATATAAACGATCCCCATCTGGGCGCGATCGACATCGTAGTCGCACTTCTGGAGCAGCTTTTGGATAATATTTTCGACGTCTTCTCCGACGTAGCCCGCCTCGGTCAGCGTAGTGGCGTCGGCAATAGTAAAGGGCACATCCAACAATCTCGCTAGCGTTTCGGCAAGCAAGGTCTTGCCCGAGCCCGTGGGGCCTACCAGCAAAATATTGGACTTACTGAGCTCGACATCCTCGGCGCTGTGCGATGCGGGTGATGCATTACGCAGCCGTTTGTAGTGGTTGTATACGGCGACCGCGAGCACGCGCTTGGCTTTCTGCTGACCAATCACGTACTGATTTAGGATTTCGTTGATCTCGGCGGGGATGGGAAGCTTGGCACTCTCGCCCTCACTACCCGCCTCCTGTATTTCCTCGCGGATAATGTCGTTGCAGAGGTCGACGCACTCGTCGCAAATAAACACAGACGGACCTGCAATCAGCTTGCGCACCTCATTCTGGCTCTTGCCGCAAAATGAGCAGTACAGCAGTTTGCCGTTGTCGCCAGAGGTGTTTTCGTCCGTCATGACCTGTCCTAAGTGCTCCCGCTAATCGTTAACATTGATACGTTTCAGGGGACTTTGCAAGTCAGGGCAATATCGAGATCTGGCGTGCCTAGCGGCTGCTAATTACCTCATCGACCAGGCCATATTCCACGCTCTGCTCAGCGCTCATAAAGCGATCGCGCTCTGTGTCCCGCTCAATCACTTCCATGGTTTGGCCCGTGTGATCAGCCAGCAGGCTATTCAGGCGCTCCCGAAGAAACAGAATCTCCTTGGCCTGAATTTCGATATCTGTAGCCTGGCCTTGAGCGCCCCCGCTGGGCTGATGAATCATCGTGCGGGCATTGGGTAGGATGTAGCGCTTACCCTTGGTGCCACCACTCAGGAGAAAGGCACCCATCGACGCCGCTTGGCCAATGCACATGGTGCTCACATCCGGCTTGATGAAGCGCATCGTGTCGTAAATCGACAGGCCTGCCGTCACCGAGCCACCGGGACTATTGATGTAGAGATGCACGTCCTTGTCGGGGTTCTCAGACTCCAGAAACAGGAGCTGCGCCACGATCAGATTCGCCATGTGATCTTCAATCGCACCAACGATAAAGATCACCCGCTCCTTCAGAAGCCGCGAGTAAATGTCGAAGGAGCGCTCCCCTCGAGAAGTCTGCTCGATCACCATCGGCACCAAGCCGAGGGCCTGTGGGTCCTGATCGAAACCTGACTGTTCCATGCTCATTCCTTTTGTCGTCTACTCTGCCGGAGTCGCCGGTCGCGCTTTGGCCAACGCATCCTGATAGCTGCACTCCACCTCTGCGATAGCGGCGGTGGAAAGCAGTTTCTCTACCACTGCATCCTCCAGCACACGTGATTCAATACCTGCCAACTGCTCGTTCTCTGAGTAGTACCAATTAATCACTTCCTCAGGGTCTTGATAGGTCGACGCGATATCTTCAATGGCCTCACGCACCTTAGCGGGCTCCGCCGTTAACTCAAACTGACTGATCATTTCCGCCACAACGAGCCCAAGCTTAACCCGGCGTTCAGCCTGATCAGAGAACATTTCGTCGGGCAAGATTGACGCTAGGTCTAAGTCCTGCGGCGCAGCCCCGCCGAACTGCTGAAACATCTGCTGCCGCATGGCATTCACTTCCTGAGCGATCAAAGATGCAGGCAGTTCCAGCTCACAGTGGGCGGCCACAATGGCATCCATCACCTGCGTCTTCACTGACGCCTCGATCGCATTGCGGAGCTCGCGCTCCATGTTCTGCTTCACCTCGGCGCGAAAGCTCTCCTCCGTGCCCTCTTCCAAGCCATATTGCGCAAACAGGGCCTCATCTACCGGCGCGAGCTCCAATTCCTGGACTTCCTTAACCTGCACCTTGAATTCTACGTCGGCACCGGCGAGATCTTCTGACTGGTAGTCCTCCGGAAAGGTGAGCTGCAACACTTTTTCCTCGCCGGCGCTCGCGTCGATCAAGCCGTCTTCAAATCCGGGGATCATCCGGCCCGAACCCAACTCCAGAGAGGTGCCCTCACCAGAACCGCCCTCAAAGGCCTCACCATCGCGAAAACCTTCAAAATCGATTACCAATGTGTCGCCTTTTACCGCGGCGCGCTCAGCGGTGACCAATTTTCCCTGCTGCTTGCGAAACACCTCGACGATGTCGTCGATATCCGCGTCTGTAACGTCGGCGACAGGCTTCTCGATTGACAAATCGTCAATCGCACCGACTTCGACGGTGGGAAAGACCTCAAAAGTAGCCGTGTACTCGACATCCTGCCCCGCGTCCATCTTACGCGCTTCGATGTTGGGCTGGCCTGCCGGTCGGAGATTTTCGGAGATAACCGCCTCCTGAAATGACTGGCTGATCACTTCGCCCAGCACCTCCTGTCTCACACCCGCACCAAATCGCTGCTGCATCACCCGCATGGGGACCTTTCCGGGACGGAATCCCGGCAACCGCACATTGCGGGCAGCTTCCTGAAGCCGCTTGTCGACGGCGACATCCACCCGATCAGCCGGCACACCGACGGTCAATCGACGCTCTAATCCGGACGTTGTTTCTACGGAGACCCGCATGTTTGTGCTCCTGAAAAATGCAAGATGTAAGGTATGCGATACCGTTTGTTCGCAGTGGCGCTCTGCCCGGTTCAACGCGGGGCGTTACGTGCCTTCTTGGCGGAACTTGGTGCGGAAGGAGAGACTTGAACTCTCACGTCATAAGACACTGGAACCTAAATCCAGCGCGTCTACCAATTCCGCCACTTCCGCACAAAACGCAGGAAAGACCGTGACAGGGCTACCAGCGAGGCGCGCGATGTTGTCATAAAAGGCCAGTGTTTACAACGATTTCGGGCGGGGACTTCGGGTTCGGAGCGCCCTCTGAGATCGCCCGATCGCCAACACCATGATGAGAAATGACTAGAGAAACCGCGCTTAAATAAAAATAATAAAAAACAATTGCTTATGATTATAATCTAAATTAAATATTGAATTTTCATACAGCAAAGCAGGTAATATGACGCATTGATCTAAGAATTGGCGGGCCGTGGCTGGATTAATTTGGCGCTTCAGTCATAATGAATATGTCGCAGTGCCCCTCAAGAAGCCTGACGACACCGGGTATCCCAAGTGCCCGGACTGTGTGTTCGCTGATGTGCCCGCGAACGCACCACTCCTAAAAGTCTATGACTACGGGCCCCTCGGGGCCCGCTTTTTTGCACGTGCTTTTTAACAAATCAGAGCGTGTGCGTGACCCGATCCGAGGTCAGAGAGCCCGCCAGATGATTTTCAATTTTGGCGGTGATGGTGGCGTCTTCATGGGAAAATTCGATACCGATGCCCGCTTGCCTGTTGCCCTGGGCACCCACCGGAGTGATCCACACAACGCGTCCGGCAACGGGTAGCTTTTCTGGCTCATCCATGAGGGTGAGCAATAAGAAAACCTCATCTCCCAGACGATATGACCGAGCCGTCGGCACAAACAGCCCACCATTTTTAAGAAAAGACATATAAGCGCCGTAGAGAACGCTTTTGTCCTGAATCGTTAGGGCCAGCACCGATTGCTGATCAACATCACTCATATCCTTACCTTAACTGGCTACACCTTCCCTGCCAAGGCTCGATAGAAATCGTCCGCCAATGTCTGCGAAGGCCGCGTGGTCCCGGCTTCGACACAGGCGGAATAGCTCTGCGATAACGATATCCTTCCCGGGCGTCGCACCTCGCTTGACCCTCGACGACAGCTCCGCCACGCAACGATGCAATAACAACCAGCTTTGCGCCTGATGACAAAAACGATCCGTATCGACCCCCCGCACCTGACCTTCAACCCAGACGAGCAACTCTGACAGCAGCACGCTCAAATCGACGCCGGACCAAGCCGCGGGCGGACCAGCCCGTTGCTCACTCAAAACGGGAAAGCTTGCAACAAGCGCTTCTTTTGCGGCGAGGCTTTCTGAATCAGCCATCAGCCGCGCTGAGACCGCTCGCCCTTGCGCCATGTCCAGCAAATGTTCAGCGTTTGCAGCAGAACCCCCAACTTGTGAACCTAACCATTTCAGCGCTGCATCTTTTTCACTGCGCGGCAGACGCAATAATTGGCAGCGCGATCTAACAGTCGGCGGCAGTCGCCAGGCCTCAGCGCTGGAAAGCAGCATCAACGCGTTGCCGGGCGGTTCTTCCAGTGTTTTCAACAGACTGTTTGCCGCCGCAAGCGTCATCTGGTCAGCATCACGAACCAATAGTAACTTAGCTGCGCCATAGAGCGCGGTCTGTTGTAGGAAGTGTGTGGCCTCTCGGACCTGATCAATCCCGATCGCCGTTTTGCCGTCCGGCACCTGGAGCAACATTAGGTCGCCGTGGGTCCCTTGAAGAAAGGCCTTACAACTTTGGCATTGCCCGCAAGCCAGCCCGTCTTGGGGGTCGTGACAAAGCTGCCGCATCGCCAGTTGCCCCGCAAAGAGGCTAGCTTCATTCGCATCCTCACTCACCACAAGATATGCGTGGCCTTTATCGCCCGCGCCTGAGATCCACTCTCGTAAGTGACTCAAGAGCCAGGGCGGTGTCGCGTCACGCAGCTCGACAGCGAGCTCAGATGTGTCACTCATCGACACACCAGTTTGTCATTGTCGCCTCCAGAGATTTTTGGACACCGCCCAGGCCCTGTGCCGCGTCAACAACAATATAGCGGTCAGGAAAACGGGCAGCGCGGTCAAGGTAACCCTGGCGCACTCGCTCGAAAAACGCCTGCTCTTCTTGTTCAAAGCGGTCCAACGCGCCACGCGCACGGGCCCGGGCCATGCCAATCTCTGGTGGCATGTCCAACAAGATGACGGTGTCAGGCACCCTGCCGCCCTGAACCAGCGATTCAAGCTTGCCAATGAGCTCAGCCGATAGGCCTCTGCCTGCTCCCTGATAAGCATAGGTTGCGTCAGTAAATCGATCGCACAGTACCCACTGCCCCTGATTCAACGCGGGCTCAATCACTTTGCTCAGGTGTTGCGCGCGAGCGGCAAAGACAAGCAACAACTCCGCCATTTCTACCGGGGCTTCTTCGTCGACGCTCAATAAATTGCGGCGGATTGCCTCCGCCAGAGGTGTGCCGCCAGGTTCCCGGGTTTGCAAGACCGATATGCCCTGCGCTGTCAGCTTCTCAGCCAAAAAGGTCTGCGCGGTCGATTTTCCTGCGCCCTCTCCGCCTTCGATAGTGATAAAGCGCCCCGTCATACTCTTTACTGATCAGCCGACGCTTTGGGCGAGGATCGGTAGTCTGCGCGTCGGGTCAGCTGATAGCGGCGCACGTTCTCTTCATGCTCCTCCAGCGTCGCGCTAAAAGCATGTGAGCCATCGCCCTTCGCAACAAAATACAGCGCCCCGGCATCATCGGGCGCAAAGACGGCGCGCAATGCTGCCTCACCGGGCAAGGCGATAGGGGTCGGCGGGAGCCCATGAATGGCATAGGTGTTGTAGGGGTTGGTGGTGTCTCGCAAGTGTCGTCGCTTTATGTCGCCATCGTAGTCATCGCCAAGACCATAAATGACGGTGGGGTCAGTCTGCAAACGCATCCCCTTTTCAAGCCGGCGCAAGAAAACCCCGGCGATTTGCCTGCGCTCTTCGGCCACCCCGGTCTCTTTTTCGACGATCGACGCGAGGGTTAAAGCGGCGTAAGGAGATGCCAGCACCGAGCCATCAGGGCGGCGTTCCCACAATGAGGAGAGCAACTCAGTCAACGCATGATGCGACCTCCGCAGAATATCGAGATCTGAGTCACCGCGGGTGTAAGACCAGGTCTCCGGAAGAAAAAGCCCCTCAGCTGAGTCTCGGCGCCCGGTCATCACCAACAAGGCGGCCGATAAATCGGCAAGAGGCGTTTTGGCCAGCGTGGACTCCCGGTGCAAGATCGCGATCGCCTCGGCCAGCGTGATCCCTTCCGGCAGTGTCACACTTCGACGCACTACCTCTCCTGCTGCCAATTTCTCTATGAACTCGCCAGCGGTCAGCGGGGCATTGAGGGCAAACTCACCCGCCTGAATGTGCTCATCCAAGCCCTGCCATCGGGCGACGACACCTACCCAGTTGCCCTGGCTTAACCATTCATTATGCTCGGCTCGCGCGAGCACCTTGCTCAAGCTTTCACCCTTAGCCACAGTAATAATGGTCCCCTCCGCGGGGATCGCGAGCGCCTGGTTCCAGACTGCGGCCAAGCGCAGCGCACTGGCAGCAACTGCAACGGCACACAGCAGCAAGGCAGCGAGGGTGACACGTTTTGTCATGTCAGCTGATCTTCCATGGCGCGTTGCAGTGCCGTGACCCACTCTCTACCGCCCTCTGAGACCAGCATGGACTCACAGACCTGCGTGACCGGGGTGACCCCGAATACCGAATTCGTTGCGATCAATGCGTCTGCAGACAAACATTCCGCCAGCGAGATAGGTCTAATCTCCACGGCGTAATCCGTCGCGGGCAGGATCTCAGTAAGCAATAGCTCTCGTCGTGTGCCCGCGATACCACATTGAGCAAGGCAAGGTGTCACGACCTGTTTACCAAAGAGCATGAACAAATTCGCGCGACTGCTGGAAATCACATGATCATCGCTGTCTAGCATGACCATGTCATCCCAGCCGTCAGCTGCTCCTTCACCGGCGGCCAGCACCTGTTCAGTCCGCGCCAGCAACTTAAGCCCTGCAAGTTGAGGCTGTGTTGCCCAACGAGTAGCGGCGACACCGCAACGCAACTCGGCGTGCGGAGACTCGGGTCGTGGGTAGGCGCGCAGAATAGACCTTAACCGAGGGGTTTCTGGCGGCGTGTACCCACGAGGCCCCGAGCCCCGTGTTACGGTCAAGCGGGCAATACCTGTGTGCCGGGCAGTCTCGAGACACTGCCCAGCTTCTGCAAAGAGGCGCGCGCCCTGTTCGGCGGCGCTTGTTACCCGTAACGCCGCGAGCGCTCGAGTCAGCCGGCTCCGATGAAGGTCCTCATGCTGAATGCGCCCCTCGTGACAGGACAGCGTTTCGAAGGCGCCGTCGGCGTAATGTAGCCCTCGATCGTCTGCGGGCACCGTTTCGGCAGCCACACCATCGACCCAGGTCAGTGACATGCGGTGTCGGGCGCTCAGCCCAGCTCACTGAAAATCAGAGAGCCGTTGGTGCCACCAAATCCGAATGAGTTGGACAGCGCGTGACGAATAGTTCGCTCCTGCGCTTGATGTGGCACGTAGTTGAGATCGCATCCCTCGCCGGGGTTATCGAGATTAATCGTCGGCGGAGCCACGTTATCCCGTAGCGCCAGAATCGTCAGAATCGCTTCTACCGATCCCGCCGCGCCCAGCAGATGCCCGATCATGGATTTTGTCGAACTGACCGCCAGGTCTGACGCATGGGCGCCGAAAACACTCTTCACTGCCAGCGACTCTGCCAGGTCCCCCGCTTCCGTCGAGGTGCCGTGAGCATTGACATAATCGATGTCCTCTTTCGATAGACCCGCATCGTTCAGGGCCTGCTGCATCGATGCGGCAGCGCCACGGCCATCCTCCGGCGGTGACGTCATGTGGTACGCGTCCCCGCTCATACCGAAGCCTGTCAGCTCACAATAAATATGAGCGCTACGGGATTTTGCGCTATCCAAAGATTCAAGCATAAGCATGCCCGCCCCATCACCCAGCACGAACCCATCACGGTCCGCATCCCATGGTCGCGAGGCGCGCTGCGGGTCATCGTTACGGGTGGACAAGGCGCGCGCGGCAGCAAAGCCGCCAATACCGACTGGGGTTGTTGCCATCTCGGCGCCGCCGACCAGCATCGCGTCGACGTCGCCTGCAGCGATCATGCGCGCACCAAGGCCGATGTTGTGAGTGCCGGTAGTGCAGGCGGTGACTACCGCGATATTTGGGCCCTGCAGGTTATAGAGAATCGACAGATTCCCAGCGATCATGTTGATAATGGCGCCAGGGACGAAAAACGGCGATATCCGCCTGGGGCCCTTTTGGTCAACCAGCATGGCGGTATCTTCAATGGAGCCAATGCCGCCAATGCCCGAGCCGATGGCGCAGCCGATTCGCGCCGCGTTCGCCTCGGTGACCTCAACCCCGGAGTCTCTGAAGGCCTGGATACCCGCCACCATGCCGTACTGAATGAACGGGTCCATTCGTCTCGCATCGCGCGGCTCGAGGTATCCGTCAACGCTGAAGTTTTTAACGCTGGCGCTAAAGCGCGTACTAAAGGCGGCCGCATCGAACTGCTCAATCATCGCGGCACCGCTACGGCCATCGCAGATGCCTGCCCAGCTGGAATCAACGTCCAAACCTAATGGCGTAAGGGCACCCATGCCAGTAACGACCACTCTGTTGCCTCTCATGATGCGTCCCTTCTACCCCGTGAGATTTGCTTGTCTCTTAAATAATCTGGCGTTCGGTCTATTTACCAGAATGCCAAACAGCATCTTTTCAATGTCTCGGTGAGCTCACTAAAATGAAAAAGGCCGCGCTGCCTGAGCAGAGCGGCCCCGGTATTCAGTTGCTGAGACCCGCTCAGGAGAGGTTGGTATTGATGTAGTCGATCGCCAGCTGAACGGTGGTGATCTTTTCTGCCTCTTCGTCAGGGATTTCAGTCTCGAATTCTTCCTCGAGCGCCATGACCAGCTCTACTGTGTCGAGGGAATCTGCACCGAGATCGTCAACGAATGACGCCTCCGCCTTGACTTCCTCTTCTTTGACGCCCAACTGCTCGGCGACAATTTTTTTCACTCGATCTTCAATATTGCTCATGACGTGCTCTGTGCTCCCGGTTGTCGTCGGGCTCAGCGCCCAGACGCGATGGATTTTACAAGCTTTTGCCGCAAGTAAAACCCTTTTTGAAGGATATTCGACCCTTGATAGCGCGGCTCAGCCCATGTAAAGCCCGCCGTTCACGTGCAAGGTCTCACCGGTAATGTATTGGGCGGCATCACTGGCCAGAAAGGCCACCGCAGCGGCCACATCGTTGGGTGAACCGAGTCGACCTAGAGGAATCTGGTTCTTTAGGGCATCTCGCTGCTC
>ERZ802821.2093-NODE-2093-length-9943-cov-14.3207_pt1 | contig 9943 bp, 10 predicted proteins | sample MGYA00345648_ERZ802821 | MGnify/ENA primary metagenome ERZ802821 (study PRJEB30503, sample SAMEA104212357) | marine metagenome | biome: Westerlies Biome; feature: [SRF] surface water layer (ENVO:00010504) within the epipelagic zone...; material: water... | reverse complement strand
TAGTAAATAAAGTTGGTTTAAATGTTGAGATTAAAAATAAAAAAAATAATAAAGGTAAGATAACATTTGAATACAAAGACTTAGATCAACTAAATAAAATCATAGATATAATTAAGCTGAATTATTAATTCTGTCAGAGGTTTGTTCTAGTATAAAGTCAGTAACTAAATTTATTGGATTATTAATATTTTGCTTAATTAACAGTTCAAGTTCATTTACTTTATAAATTAAAAATTTTGTATCACCAGGAGGTAATTTAAAAACCTGTTGTTTTGTAATTTCTTTATCTTTCCAAAAAATTGGTGGTTTGGCAGATGATATAGTTAAATCTATATTTTTGTTATTTTGGAAATTTTCTGAAAGTACTAATATCTTTTTTAATTTAGCTAAAAATATTCGTGTTATTAATATACAGTCTTCAGGAGCAAAATTATTCTCATTTAAAATATTAAGTGTTTTCCTCTTATTTTTAGCTAAGCAATTATCCACGAGTTCAGATATACTTTGATTTTCTGATAAATTAGTCAATTTAGCTATGTCGTTTGAATTGATTTTTTTTCCTGTTGCGCAAAATAATTCAATTTTATGTAACTCATTTAATAAGTTCTCTCTATCTCCAGCAGATCTACCAACAATTAAATTAATATCTGTTGGCGCTAATGAAATTTTTTTTTCTCTAAAGAAATTAGAAGCTAATTTTAAGAGTGTTTGATCGTTGTCTGGATAAAAAGGAATACAAATAAGTGATTTATTTTTTTCAAATTCTGATCTTAATTTAGATTTTTTTTCTAAATTATCTGCAACAATAAAAATAGTTACGTCATCTATAATTTGAGAGTCAATATTTTCTAGGATTTTAAGCAATTTATCAGTTGCTCTTTTTATAATAACTATTTTTTTTTCTTCAAAAAGAGATTTAGAGGTTATCTGGCTTAAAAATATTTTAGGATTTTCTAGTATCTCTTTTTCTTCATAGCTAAAAATATCACCTTTGTCTTTTTTTAAATTTTCAAGAACTTCTTTTTTAAGACCTTCATTTTTCCCGTATAATAAAATTATTTTATTTAAATTAAAGTTTATTTTCTGAGTTTCAAAATGTTTATAAATCATTTAATTTATATAATTGTAACATTAGTTTTTGATAATTAATGTTTGCAACATTTCTTCTTATTTTTTTTTCATAATTTCTTTCCTCAAAATTATCATCGAAATTTTTAATTGTATATTCTTCACTAAAACTGAAATTTTTTTCATTTTTATTCCGACTAACTATAAAACTAGTTGTTGTTTTGATTTTATAATCTTCAACTTTACCAGTAAGATTTTTTGATAAATCTTTTTTGTTGTAAGATGAATTAATACTTATCTTAATTAGCTCTTCATTTTCATTTCTATGAAATTTTAATTTAGACCTTAAAACTTGATTGATTTCCTTATCCCCTTCATGACTTACGACTTCAATATTTAATATCTTGTTGTCCATTGTTGATAGCATGGGAGAATATCCACAGCTGGCTAGCAAAAATATAAAAATTATTTTTATGAAATTTTTTTTTATCATTTAAAATTTAGACTAATATATTTATTAACTTATTGGGAACAAATATTTTCTTTACAATTTTTTTATCCCTAAAATGTTTACTAATTTTTTCTTCCTTTAAAATTTTTTCAAACAGTTCAATTTGGTTTAGATTTCTTTTAGACTCTATTAAACCCTTTTTTTTACCATTAATCTGGATGACATATGGAATTATATCCTCAACTATTAGTTTCTCATCATACTCAGGCCATTCTACCACGTCACAGTTAATTCTTTTTAAACATTCGCTAGAGAGATGAGGAATAATAGGAACCATGGTTATCAGTATTTTACTAAAATTTTCTATTAAGGTTTTTTTAGTATAATTTTTATCCAGCTCCTTAGAGAAAAAATTTTGCATTTCATGTAAATTTGCAATTAAAATATTATAACTAAAGTTATTAAGACTATCTGTCATTTTTTTTATAAATTTATTTGTAAATTTAGCTATATTCACACCAGCATCATTTTGATGGTTTCGGTCAATTTCATGAACAACTTTTTCATTTAATGACCATAGTTTTTGAACAAATTTATAAGATGAGGCAATTCCCTCATCAGACCATTGCACATCTTTTTCTGGGGGACTATCTGATAAAATAAATAATCTTGCAGAATCAGCTCCATACATTTCAATTATTTTTTCTGGATCAACTGTATTTTTTTTAGATTTTGACATGGACTCTGATGGACCAATTTTTACTTCTTCAGATAAGTTATTTTTTAAAACTTTTTTTCCATTTTTATTCTCAATATCGTCTGGACTTATCCAATTGTTATTTTTATCTTTATAGGTTTCGTGACAAACCATGCCTTGTGTGAATAGTCCATCAAATGGCTCAAGAATACTAAAATTAGAATTTTGATACGATATGGCTTGCATAAAAAATCTTGAATAAAGTAGATGCAAAATTGCATGTTCAACACCTCCAATATATTGATCAACTGGCATCCAATAATCGATTTCATCTTTATCAAATCCATAATCATTATTATTTGGAGAGCAAAATCTTAGATAATACCAAGATGAACAAACAAAAGTATCTAACGTATCAGTTTCTCTGACAAATTTTTCTCCATCTATCTCTACTTCTCTCCAGTTCTTTTGGTGATCTAAGGGATTACCTTTTACATTTAAGTTAATGTTTTCTGGAAGTTTTACAGGCAGATTTTCTTTTGGGACAGGATGTGCATTCCCTTTTTCATCATATAAAACTGGTATTGGACAGCCCCAATATCTTTGCCTTGATACTCCCCAGTCTTTTAATCTAAAATTTATTTTTTTTTTACCCAGACCTTTTTTTTCTAAGACTTTGATTGTCTCTAGAACAGAATTATCAGGGGCACTAAGTCCATTTAAAAAATCAGAATTAATAATAATACCTGGACCTGGATAAGCTTCATGGTTTACTTTAAAAGTTTCATCTTGATCATTGGGTCTAACAACAGTTTTTATTTCAAGATTATATTTTTTTGCAAAATCATAATCTCTTTGATCATGTGCTGGACATCCAAATACAGCACCAAATCCGTAGTCCATTAAAACGAAATTTGCAAAATAAACTGGAACTTTTTGTTTAGGATTTAATGGATTTATAGCCACAAGATCAGTTTTGAAACCAATTTTTTCTCCAACTGCAATTGCTTCTTCCGTGGTTCCAGTTTTAGAACACTCATCTTTGAATTTTATAAAATCTTTATCATCTTTATAGAAATTAGAAATTTCATGATCAATTGATAAAGCTAAGAAGGAAAAACCAAACAGAGTATCGGGTCTTGTAGTAAAACATTTTATTTTTTCTACTGGTAAACTTCCTTCTGTTTTAAAGTCTATTTCACATCCAAAGGATTTTCCAATCCAGTTTTTTTGCATTGTTTTAACTTTGTTTGGCCATTTTTCTAGATTGTCTAATCCGTCTAATAAGTTTTGCGAAAATTTAGAAATATTAAAAAACCATTGACTTAATTTTTTTCTTTCGACTGCAGCCCCCGATCTCCAGCCCTTGCCATCAATTACTTGTTCATTAGCAAGTACAGTTTCATCAACCGGATCCCAGTTAACATAATTCTCTTTTCTATAAACTAATTTTTTTTCTAGTAATTCTAAAAAAAACAGCTGTTGATGTTTATAATATTCCTCAGAGGCGGTAGAAATTTCTCTGTCCCAGTCAATGGATAACCCAAGTTTTTTGAGCTGGGCTTTCATATTTTCTATATTACTTTCAGTCCATGATTTTGGATCTAGATTATTTTGTCGAGCAGCATTTTCAGCTGGCATTCCAAATGAGTCCCAACCCATTGGATGCAAAACGTTATATCCTTGAAGAGATTTATATCTAGCCAAGACATCGCCAATTGTATAATTTCGCACATGACCCATATGAATTTTTCCAGATGGATATGGAAACATTTCTAGGCAATAAAATTTTTTTTTACTTTTATCTACTTTGGTTGAAAATACTTTTTTTTCTTCCCAATATTTTTGCCATTTATCTTCAACAGATTTAAAATTATATCTTTCCACAAATCTATTTATTACTTTAAATTAATTTATTGTGCCATTTTACCAGAGAGCTCGTACGGTCTTTTATTTTTTTCCTTTATATCTTTTTCATACACAGCCGCTTTTTTTAAGATTTCTCTTTTAAGTTCGGTCACTAAATTTTGACTTTTTTCTGAAATTACACATTTGTTTTGCAGATCACACTCTTTTGTAAAAACTTTTATATCTAATGCATCGGATCTAATTTCATTAGTTAGAAATCTAATTGAAATTTTTATAACTTCATTAGAACTTCCATCACTCGAATACCAATCAGTAATAATTACGCCACCACTATAGTTAACGGATGCTAGTGGAATAAAATCAATCGTATCTAAAGACGCTCTCCATAATTCATTTGAACTAGCAAATTCAAAATTACCACCCCCTTTATTTCCACCACCTAAATCCATAATTCTAAATCCTTTACCTTCTTCAAGATTTTTCTTCACTCGTTCTCGTGGATCAGGTGGGTTTTCTCTAGCATCTCCACCAAATTTTGAGAGCTGACAAGAGGCTAACATTAATGAAAATGTTACGATAATAATTGTTTTTAAAAGGCTCATATTTATAGATATTATTAAAATAGTGCTCCTTATATATTATTTCTCTAAAATATCGAAAAATTCTTGTTTTATTGAGCTAATCACATTGTGATAAAAATACAACACCTGAATGATTATTTTAATAATTTGAGGGAAAATCGTCAAACCCATATCTAATTTGATAAAAGGTTCATGTTTATTATTAATAATTAACATTAAATAAAAGGAGTAATTAATATGAACAAATTAACTAAAATCGGAGTATCAGCTTTAGCTGGTTCTCTAGTTGCAGTTTCTGCACACGCTGGTTCGTTATCAGCTTCAGGATCTGCTTCTATATCATTTGCTGACGGCGACGTTGATGAAGTGGTAGTACCTACTGCTGGATTAACTCCAGAAGGTAACCAATGGTCAATGGGTGACTCAATCACTATGACTGGTTCAGGTGATATGGATAATGGTATGTCTGTTTCTGTTTCATTTGAAATTGATAATGACGATGTAGGTGGTGGAAATGTTTACGATTCACACAGCATTACATTAGACACTAATGGAATGGGAACACTTACGTTCGCAGGTCACGGTGGTGATGGTGCAGTAAGTGCAATCGATGACAAAACTCCAAACGCTTACGAAGAGTCTTGGGATGGTGTAACACAAGCTGATGAAGAAACTGTTCCAAATGGTCTTTCAGCAGACAACATGTTCACTTACAAGTCAGCAGACTTAGGTGGAACTACAATTACAGTTGGATACGTTCCATCAGGTGTTGCTGGAAAAACACCTAAAGATGGTTACATGGACTTTTCAGTTGTAAACTCAAATGGATTGGTTGATGGTTTAACTGTTGGTCTTGGTATGGGTGAGTCTGAAGAAACTGTTGGTACAACAATTGATAACACTATCTTGTATGGTACATACACGACTGGTGGATTAACTATTGGTGTTCAAAAGTCAGAAGCTGATGGTTCAACTTCTGCTACTACAGTTGACTTCCAAGCAGTTGGTGTAGCTTATGCTATAACTGATGATTTTACTATCGCTTATAACCAATCTGTTTCTGATAAAGGAGACGCAACTATTGACCAAGAAGCATCAGGTATTTCTGCTTCTTACACTTCAGGTGGAGTTACTGTTGCTGGTATGATCAACGATGTTGAAAACGTTGCTTTTACTGATGCTGATGACACTGAAGGTTACGAGTTCAATATCTCATTTGCATTCTAATTAATTTTAGAAACAAATTATTAAAAAGGGCCCCTCTAAGGGGCCTTTTTTTTACTTAAAATACGATATACCTGCAAAACCACTACAATTAGTGAGTTTTAATTTTTTTTTATTTATTTTATTTATTCCCCCTAAAGCAACAATATCTGTTTTGGTGAGGCTAGTTAGTTTTTTAAATTTATTCATTCCAAGATAATTCTTATTTTTTTTGAATATAGAGGATATGAAAATTAATTGTACTTTTTGTAATTCTTTTATTTTAATTTCTTTTAAATTATGTGCAGATCCAAAAATTAAAAATTTTTCTTTCAATGTATATGATAGATGAGACGTACTTTTATTAAACGAGGGTAAGTAAACACCATCTAAATTTAATTTGATTGCTAACTTAAAGTTATTTGCTAGAAAAAAATTAATTCCCTTTTTTTTGCAAAAATTTTTAATTTTTACAATGATGTTAATATCCTTTTTCTCGGTATAGTTTCTATAGATTATAGTTGTATTTTTATCCTGTTTATTAATAGAGTTTGAATCAAAATTACTTATAAAGTAATACTTTAATAGAGGTTTATTATGCATGATACAGTCGAATGTTATAAAGAAATAATTAGTACAATTGAACAAAGATTAAAAGACCAAAATATAGACAATAGTCCAAAAGTAATTGCTGTTTCAAAAACCTTTAAATTAGAAAAAATATTACCATTAATTGATTATGGCCATTTAGACTTTGGTGAAAACAAAGTACAGGAGGCTATAGAAAAATGGTCAGAAATTAAGACCAAAAAAAAAGATATCCAACTTCATTTAATTGGAAAACTTCAATCCAATAAAGCAAAGTTTGCGGTAAAAATTTTTGATTATATTCATTCTTTAGACAGCGAAAAACTAGCTAAGAAAATTTCTGAAGAACAGAGTAAACAAAATAAAAATATTAAGTTATTTATTCAAGTAAATATTGGAAACGAAGATCAAAAATCTGGAATATCAATTAATCAACTAAATGATTTTTACCAATTTTGTAATCAATTAAATTTAAACATAATTGGTTTGATGTGTATTCCTCCATTTGATCAAAATCCAGATAGTTACTTTAAAGAAATGCAATCTCTAAAAGAAAAGTTGAATTTGAAAGAATTAAGTATGGGGATGTCGTCAGATTATTTGCAAGCAGTAGATTATTCATCAACTTATTTAAGAATAGGCTCAAGCATTTTTGGAAAAAGAGATCAGTAAATTTTTATTTTCGTATTTTTATCTATTAATTTTAACATAATTAAAAAATCTTTTTTACTTAATGCAATACATCCAGCGGTAGGTTTGTAATTTTTAGTAAGGTGAATAAAAATACAGCTTCCTTTCTGTGGAATGGGATTTGAATAGTTATACTTAATTGGTATCAATAAATCGTATTTGTAATCTTTTCGGTAAAGTTTTTCATGGGACAGGTTATAATTCTCGTTAATTAACTTATTATATCTTTTAGGGTCACGACTATCATCACACCATTTCATATTTTTATTAATTACCTGGCATTTAAGTTTTGTAGATGGTTTTTCCACTCTGTCTTTCCTAAAGTATAAATGACCAATTTTGAAGTTTCCTGAAGGAGTTTTTTTATCTCCTTCAAGCTTTCTTTTGGTAATCCCTCTTTTTCCAATACAACACTTAAAATAAAACTCACCTACTTTAAGAGTATGTTTGTTTTTTAAGAAAATTATCATATTTTAATTATATATGGATAATCAAAATTTAATAATATTCAAATTTGAGACCTTTTATAAAATATTCAAAGAACTAGAACAAAATACTACTTTTAAAAGTTTTGAAGTATCAGATTATAAAATGCTTCAAGAAAAGAAAAAGATACTTAAAAATTATATAATCATCACTAAAAAAGAAATTAAAGATAACCCAAGACAAGTTATATTAGATCAACTGCCAATAAAATTTTTTAATTTTATCGAAAAATTAAATATTGAATTTCTTAAACTTCAATATAATGAAAAATCAGAATTTAAAGTTGGAAAATATAAAATAAACTTAAATTCTAGAGAGCTTATAGGAGAAGACAAAGTTCTAAAATTAACTGAAAAAGAAACAAAAATTATAACCTATCTTTCAAAATTAAATAAACCTGTAAGTATAAACGAACTTCAGTCAGAAGTTTGGGATTATAACTCAAAACTTGAAACTCATACTGTAGAAACTCATGTCTATAGATTAAGAGAAAAAATTTCTAAAAATTTTAATAACAAAAATTTCATAGAGAGTAAAAAAAGTGGGTATAAAATTAATTTAGACTAATAAAATTAATTTACTTAAAATTGTTAATATTTACATTGAAACTAATAACAATTCGATCCTCTTTAGAATTATTTTCTGATACTTTGTGAGGTAAGTATGCAGGAAAAATTAGTAATTCTCCTTCTTCAATTTTTAATCCGGCAGTCTTAAGATTAAATTCTGTTTTTTTTTCCTCTGCTGGATATGAATGCGTTGCAACATTGAGTGGATTGTCAATAACAAACCTTCCCCCATCCTCTGGGGCTTTTACATAATAAGCTGCGCTAAGGTATGAATTAGGGTGCGTGTGTATTACATTAAAATCATTTGGTTTGTTAATAATCGCCCACATCTCGGTGACTATTGTTCTAGAAGGAATTAATTTCCATCCATAATTTTTTATAGTGTCAAATACATACTTAGTTGTTTCTAACAAAAATTTATGTTGTATTGAATTTTTATCTTTTAAATCAAATGGTTTTGAATGCCAACCACCTTTATTTGATCTTATAATTCCCTCTTTATCTTCTTCATTCAATTTATAAATATATTCTGATAAGCCTTTATTAAAGTAAGCAAAGTTATCAACTTTATATTTAAATATTGGTTGAGGAAAATATTTTAATATTTCTCTGTTAGATATCATTTTAAAAATATATAATAAGACATTTGATGGTTAGTAAGACTTAATATTAACTTAATAATGAAGAAATTAAATAAAAAAAATCCAATAATTAAAGACCTATATTCAAAAAAATATAAACCTAAAATAGTTAAACCTAAAAAAGGCAAAGGAAGCTTTAAAAGGATAAAAAAGTCCTAAATTCTTGCTCCAATTTTTTGGATAATTTTTGATGACAACTCAGTACCTTGTTTTAAACTTGCAAGTGGTGACAGATTGTTAACAACACCATGTAAATAACCAGCAGCAAATAAGTCTCCGGCACCAGTTAGGTCGGCTATATTAAGATCTTTTTTTGCAGGACATTCTACAACTTCTCCACTATTTATAGCCATTGCACCCTTTTCACCACGCGTAATAATAATACTTTTGTTTAATTTTTTACTAAATTCTATTGCATCATCAAATGACTTACTGTCAATTAGTGACAATATTTCTTGTTCGTTAGCAAAAATTATATCAAGTTTATTTTTGACTAGTTCTAAAAAATGAGGTTTGTGTCTCTCAACACAAAATAGATCTGAGAGAGACATAGCAACTTTGTTTGAGTTTTTAATCGCTTTATCAAAAGCTTTTTTAGGTTCTCCCTCGTCCCACAAATAACCTTCCAAAAAAGTTATCTCTGCTTTATTAGTTAAATCTGCATCAACATCCTGATCACTTATTTTTCCTGCGGTACCAAGAAATGTACACATTGTCCTTTCAGAGTCTGGAGTTATCAAAATTAAACAAGTTCCTGTTGGCATAGGCTCGTTTTTTTTTGAGTATAAAAAATTTACATTTTCTTTTTTTAATCCGTCTTCATATTTTTGACCTAAATTATCATTGTTGATCTTTCCTATAAATCCAACTTTATTACCCAATTGTGACAACCCTACGATAGAATTTGCAACTGATCCTCCAGAGATAGTGTCTTCAATTGAAAGATCTGACAGTAAATTTTCAAATTCAACCTCATCTATTAACTTCATAGTGCTTTTAGTTAGAGAATTTATATTTAAAAACGCTTCATCCACTTTGCAAAGTACATCAACAATTGCATTACCAATTCCTAAAATTTTCATTTTTATGCTTTTTTTGTA
>ERZ802821.2088-NODE-2088-length-9964-cov-10.2454_pt1 | contig 9964 bp, 9 predicted proteins | sample MGYA00345648_ERZ802821 | MGnify/ENA primary metagenome ERZ802821 (study PRJEB30503, sample SAMEA104212357) | marine metagenome | biome: Westerlies Biome; feature: [SRF] surface water layer (ENVO:00010504) within the epipelagic zone...; material: water... | reverse complement strand
AACTTCAATCACCAAAAGAGATTGGGTAAAGGTCAATTATTAGGGCGGTTGGTATAAGCCGCTGGATACCAGTGGGCTGTGTCCGGTTAAAATAGCTGTCCCGGTGGGAGGGGAACGCTGAGGATTTCTGAAAACCCAAATGTGAAAATCAAAATGATGCCTGCCACCCCAAGCGTCAATGTGGCCGCAACTGTTCCGGAGAGCCGACCGTGCTGGGCGGGGATGATTAAGGCCAATGCCATCATCAGTCCAACCAGAGCAAAACCAAAAGTGGACATCGCCAACACTGCCAGAAGCATGATCGCTGGAACCGATACCTGGCGGATCGATGAGCCGGTGATCGGTTCATCGGTGACCTGACAAATGAGGAAAAGGCGCGCCACTGCAATTGCCACAATCACCAGCATGCCCATTGCGATTGTACGCGGGAACACCGCAGCCTCGGGATTGAGCCCTGCCGCCTGTATCAACACCACAAGTCCAATCGCGCCAAATACGGCAAAAGTTACAAGGTCTGCCCAGAATTTTTGAGGACTGGCTCGTGCTGGCGTGGGGGCTGGTTCCGCAGATCCAGAGCGAAAGAAGTGGCGGATTTGGGGGGCAAACGGATAGATAAAACTGACAAGGGTCATGGCGATGATTGCCAGAGACAAGGGACGGCCAAAAAATTGCCCCCACAAGTCATCCATGGCATCGCCAATGGTCCAGCTTTGCACAAACCCCTGTTCGGCAATGCGGCCCAAGATCAAACCAAGCACAATCGGCGACACCGAGAAACCGCGTTTTGAGGCGATCCAGCCAATGACCCCCAATACGATCATGATGCCAATATCCGAGATGTTATTGCGGATTGCAAAAGACCCGATCACGGTCATAAATGCCACAATCGGCACCAAGCCGGCTTTTGGTGCTCGCACAATCGCCCGGTAAGCAAAGCGTCCTATGATCAAACCAACCGGCAGCATCAGGACGGTTGCGAGCAAAAGCCCGAAAATGAACGTATAGACGATGTTGGCTCCATCGGCAAAAAGTGTCGGTCCAGTGCGCACACCTTGCACCAAAAGCGCCCCCAAGATGACCGCATCCGGCGGTGTGCCGGGAATGCCCAGAACCAGCGTCGGGATGAACCCACCGCCAACGGTGGCGTTATTGGCCGATTCTGTGGCAACGATACCGCCAGGATTGCCTTCGCCGTAGGGCACATCGCCCTTGCCAGAGCGCCGCGCCTCGGAATAGGCCACAAGGCCTGCAATTGATCCACCGGCACCGGGCAGGGCGCCGACCATGGTGCCAATCAATGAACTGCGGACCACGTTGATCTTATTGCGCAACATTTCCTGCATGGCTTCGGGCAGGCGGAAGCCCCGTGTCTGTTCCGGTTCTTTCAGGTGCCTGTCAGGCGTGGCGACAAGATCGATCAGCACCGGAATACAATAGAGTCCGATCAGCGCTGACACGGTTTCAATTCCACCCAGCATTGTGTTTGACCCAAAGGTAAAGCGTACTTCTGCGCTGGTTTCTGAGATGCCAATCATCGACAGTAAGAGCCCAAAACAAGCGGCAATAATGCCCTTGAGAAAATCGCCTGTCGACAGGGCGGCAATTAGGGACAAGCCGAAGATTGCCAGCCAGAAATATTCGACCGGTCCGAACGCGAGTGCCGCTTCGGCCAGTGGTGGGGCCAGCAACAAAAGGGCAATAGCACCGACCAACCCGCCAAACACCGATGACAGACAGGCCACAGAAACTGCAAGGTCACCATCGCCACGTTTGGCAATGGGATAGCCGTCAAAGGTAGTGGCAATCGCCGACGGAGTGCCAGGTGTGTTGAGCAAAATTGCGGCATAAGCCCCGCCGTAAATTGCGCCGGTATAGATCGCGCCCATTAAAATCAGGGCACTGTCGGGCTGCATGGAAAAGGTCACAGGGACTAGTACGGCCACTGCCATCGTGGCAGTCAGCCCCGGTATCGACCCAATGATGGTGCCTGCGGCAACGCCCACAAGGGCGAGCAGAATATTCAGCGGGGTAAGCGCAGAGAACAGATATTCTATCATGGGTCACCATTGAATTTAAATCGAGAAAAACGTCACGGGCAGCCGCGTGCCCTGAAGGTTGCACGCCCCCGTTTCTGAGGGCGTGCTAAACGATCAAAACTGGTTTACTTTATCACACCAGCGGCTTTGGCAGCCGCGATATAACCGCTTGATTTTTCCGCAATAAAGGCATCCATTTCGGCGCCATATGCCACGTCGACCAAGGCAAAGCCCCCATCGATCATCTGCTTTTGGAACTCGGCATCGGCGTTGATGGCCGCAATCGCGTCAGACACTGCCTTGCGGGTGTCTTCTGACGCAGAGCTGGGAACCGCAATGCCGCGGTACGCCCCGGATACGATATCAAAGCCAAGTTCTTTGAAGGTTGGCACATCGGGGAAGGCGGGGTGACGGTTTTCCATCGCCACGGCCAACATGCGCACTTTGTCGCCCTGTTTGGCACCAACGGTGGTATACCCCCATTCGGCCTTGACCTGGCCACCAAGCAGTGCGGTGACCGCAGCGCCGGTTCCTTTGAACGAGACATAGGTTGTTGTGGTGCCGGCCATCTGGTCAAATTTCACTTGTGCCAGATGGTTGGCCGTGCCTTTACCCGACCCCGAAAATGTCAATTTCTTGGGGTTCGCCTTGGCGTAGTCAATCACGTCTTGCAGCGATTTCATATCGCTGTCGGCCCGCACCACGATGGCATCGGGTGTGTAATGGAACATATAGACGGAAGTGATATCATCGGTTTTAAAGCCCACGTCGCCGGTTTCGGGCTTGATCACGATATGTGGCAGGTTGATGCCCATGATCTTTGTGCCGTCACCAGCCATCGAATTCAGTTGTGACCAACCGACCGCACCGCCGCCGCCGGGTTTGTACGAGACCACAAGATCTTCGCCAAACAGCTTCTTAAAGAAGGGCTGCTGGAACCGTGCGGTCACGTCGGATTCTCCGCCTGGACCAAATGGAATGACATAGTCAACCTTGCCCGACGGGAAATCGCCCGCCAATGTTGCCGTGGCTGTTGCCAGAGTAAATGCTGCAGCTGCAGCGGTTAAGAAAGTACGTTTCATGAAGTTTTCCTCCCAGTTCATGATGGTCGTGTGTTCAATGCTATGCGTTCTGCGCACGGCACCAAACCGTTTTGCGTTCATTGCTCCAATCCGTCGATCTCTGTGATCAGATGTGGTGCGACCGCAAATCCGTTCGCGCGGCAGTGCGCGCGGTTTCTGAGGCGTTTTTCGCCCGGCAACCGGGTTCCATCTTGGCCCAATATGGCCTCGATCAATGTCTCGAGCCGGTTGGTAAAGCTGGGCCCGCCGATATGGCTTGTGTTGATTGCAATGATAAATTGCCCAACGCCGGGCGGGTCGCCTTCGGCGTCAAAAAATGAGGTGGCATCATAGCTGTGGTTGGCACCGGTCAATGTTGCCGACAGGATTTCCACCATCAGTGCCAAAGCGGCCCCCTTGGCGTCACCGGCAGGCACCATAGAGCCGGCAAGCGCAGCCTTGGGGTCTGTGGTCGGATCGCCCGAGGCATTCAGGGCCCAACCTTCGGGTATGTCGTTGCCGGCTTTGGCCGCCGCCATAACCTTGCCGCGTGCAACTTTCGACAGTGACAGGTCGATAACCAGTGGCGGCTGACCCTCTTGGCGCGGGGTGGCAAAGGCAATTGGATTGGTGCCAAATAGAGGCGCGTTACCGCCCCAAGGCGCCATCGCTTTGGGTGAATTGGCAAACATCACCGCGACGCAGCCGGCCTCGGCCAAGCGTTCCACATGGGCACCAAGCTGCCCGCAGTGATGGGACCGGGTGAGGCCTGCTGCGGCTATTCCTGTCTCGGCGCACAGCGGAACCAACCGTTGAATTGCTAGGTCAATTGCTGGAAATGCAAAGCCGTTGGCGGCATCAATGTGTAACATCGATGTGCCGTTTAGGCGGGCCTGCGGCGTGGCATCTCCTGCTACCTTGCCCGAGCGAGCCTGCAGCGCATAGCTGGCCACGCGTGAAAAGCCGTGTCCCTTTTGGCCGTCAATCTCAGCGTTGACCAGAGCGGTGGCCACAGACAGGGCGTTTGACTGCGAGACGTTTTCGCGAGCCAGCGCATTCGTGATATACTTCACCGCTTCGGCGTGCGAAAAGTGGCGCTCAGACGTTGGCGCATCATCCATTTAATGACCTCAATTCGTTTAAAACATTCGTTACGGTGACCGCGCTAACCCGGATGTTTGCCTCTGTTGAGACCCCGGCGATGTGCGGCGTGAGCAGGATATTATCCAATCCCTCAAATTTTGCCGCAGCCCCAGCCGTGAGAGGCTCTTGTTCAAACACGTCCAACGCAGCGCCCGCAAGTTTACTGTGGCGCAATGCATAGGCAAGGGCTGTTTCATCGGCAATACCGCCCCGGGCTGTGTTGATCAAAATAGCGCTTGGTTTCATCTGCGCCAAAGCATCTGCATCTATCAAGTTACGGGTGGCTTGGGTCAGTGGAACATGCAGGCTGAGCACATCTGCGTTCGCCAAAAGCGCGCTAAAGCTGCAGTTTTGGGACTGTTGCCATGCGGGATCATCAGGCGCAAGAAACGGATCATGGGCGAGAATTGTCATTCCCAGACTGCGGGCGCGGTCTGCCACGGCTCGGGCAATGTTACCAAACCCCAGCAGGCCCATCACCCGTCCCGAGATTTCCCCGCCGATAAGGGCACTGCGTGGCCAGTCACCTGCAATCATGGCACGGCGTGACTGAAAGGCCCCACGCAGCAACATCATGCTGGCTGTGATGACATATTCGGCCACTGGCAACGTGTTGGCACCAGTTGCGGGATGCACTGCGATAGCGCGGGCAGCGCAGGCATCGAGATCAATGTTATCGAGCCCGACACCGAGCCGCCCCACAACTTTCAGCTGCGGGGCGGCGGCAAGTAATTCGGCATTGACCTGTGTGCGATTGCGCACGATCAAACCAGTTGCTTTGTGGATGCTGTGCAAAAGCCGCGGCCGGTTTTCAACCAGCTCCGGATTATAATCGAAAGTGGCGCCTGAACCAATCTGGCTCAGAGCCGCTTCGTCGATAAATTCAGACACCACAATATGCATCGGTCCGTGCAGTGTGCGCTTAGGCTGAACGGTAAAGTTTGGTCATCGAAAACTCGCGATGGCCCAAGGCTTCAGCTGCGGTCATCCGGCCGTTTGCCGTACGTCTGATCATCTCAATCAGGTTGTCGCCGGCCTGATCAATGGTCATCTCACGGGTCAGAACCCCGGTCACATCCACGTCGATATGCTCGGACATCGTACGCAGGGTGCGCGGGTTGCCAGAAATTTTGATCACGGGCACAATCGGATTGCCCACAACGTTTCCCTGACCGGTTGGGAAGGTATGCACAACATATCCTCCCGCCGCCATCAGTGTGACACATTCGGCAGCCGCTGAAGATGAATCCATGAAATACAGACCCGGACCTTTGGTTGAGGCTTCGGCTGGACCCATCGCGTCAATATAGCTTGATGTACGGCCAATTTTTTCGAGATTGCCCATGGCTTTTTCTTCGATGGTGGTCAACCCACCCAAGATGTTGCCTTTGGTCGGTTGACTGTCAGAAAGATCATCGGTTTGGTGGGCAAAGATCACATCATCCTGGTAAGCCTGCCAGATTTTACGGAACTTTGCAGCTGTTTCTGGATTCGCGGCGCGCTTTTCGCAGATATGCTCTGCACCGGTGATTTCTGAGGTTTCGCCAAAACATCCGTAAAGACCATGTGGCAGCAATTTGTCATACATATTGCCAACCGTAGGGCAGGATGACAGACCAGTGGTGGTATCGCTTTCGCCACATTTGGTCGAAACCCAAAGTTCGGTCAAACCGCATTCTTCTTTTTGTTGCTCAGAGGCCCAATGCATAAATTCTTTGGCTTTCCAGCTGGCTTGACGGATGGTTTCGAAATCGCCTTTTTGCTCGATCGAAAACCCTTCGACTGGCTTGCCGGTTTTGGCGATACCATCGACGATGGTTTTGGTCCATTCCGGCTCGATCCCGATTACCACAACGGCGGCGACATTTGGGTTGGCTCCGGTGCCAATGATGGTGCGGAAATGCAGATTCAGGTCTTCACCAAACTGCAAGCGGCCATAAGAATGGGGTATGGCCATGGTGCCCTTGACATTGTTGGCCACGGCTTCGCATGCGGCGTTCGAGATATCATCGACGGGCAGGATAAGAACGTGGTTGCGGACACCAACGCGTCCGTTTTCGCGACGCCAGGCTGTGATGGGTTGATTTGAAAAGTCTAATGCCATTGTGCTCACCACCGTTTCGTTTTGCAGTTGTGGGTATGTAAGTGATCGCCGATGCCCGCAGATCCGATCATGCGACCGATGTCTTCACCGTATTTGATCACGGTGTCGCCCTCGCTCAGGGGTTTTAAAGCGACTTTGTGACCGATCGGAATATCGGCATTGGCTGTCAGGGTGAAATCGGAATTGTCGTGGGTCACGACACAGAGCATTTCTGTACCGGCGGTCAGGTCCTCTACGACCACGACACCGACATTGTCTTTGTGGTCGTGGACCAGCAATTGTGGAATTGTCAAAACGTCACTCCTTAAAGCATCTTGAATGAATGGTTTGTTTTTCTACCACGGTGTGTTAGTCTTATACAAGAGTAATTACATAATAATTGATCTGTGTGATTTCTGTGTGTTTTTGATGGGTTTTGGATTGTTAAAGAGGCAAATGTGATGGATGATCTTTCTGGGCCGGCAGGGCCGCTGTATCAACAGGTCTATGACGCGGTGATGGCGCGGATTATCTCCGGGGAACTGGCACCTGGGGTGATGTTGCCAAGTGAATTTGATTTGGCAGCGCAATACGCGGTCAGTCAGGGCACGGCGCGCAAAGCGCTCAGCAAGCTTGAGCTGTCCGGTTTGGTAGAGCGCCACCAAGGTAAGGGCACTTTTGTGGCCACCACCACCGACGAGACCTCGCTGTTTCATTTTTTCCGCCTGCGTCAAAGCGATGGCGCGCAGGTGATTCCACAGCTGGTCTCCGAGACTGTGCGTAAACGTCCCGCAAATGCCCGCGAGGCGGCGGCTTTGGGACTGGCGGCACGGGCATCAGTGTTCGAGGTGATGCGTGTGCGATCAATCAATGACGCCGTAGTCTGCGCCGAGCAATCAGTGCTGGATGTAGTGAAGTTTCCCGGATTGAAAGATCGCGGTGGTCTGCCTAATGCACTGTATCCGTTATATCAACGCAACTATGGCATCACCATCGCACGCGCCGATGAACAACTGCGCGCTGTGGCGGTCCCAGAGGCAGTGGCAAGTCTTCTGGCTTTGGCCGTTAACACGCCGGTTATGGAGGTCGAGCGCCGCGCTATTGGCATTTCCGGCGGCGTAATGGAGTTTCGTTTGAGTTATTACCTGACCCAAAATTTGCATTATGCAGTTTCGCTGCGCTGATTTTATCGAGAAGAGAAAAATTATTGAAATTGGACCACTCAGGTTTCACGCATCCCATTGGATTGTGAGTTGCGGAAAGAAAGGGATTGAAGTCAATCAGTCCAGATTACTGAAAAAAACTTTCTGGGTTTTGATCTCTTCAATCTATGCTGTCGTCATCCAACAGGAGATGCAATAGGTGCCGATGGCTTTCATTTTTCCAAGTTTTGACATACTGATTCCCATTGGATGAAGTTGCTTCCGATTTGTTCACGTTCTTTCCAAAATAATTATTATACAACTTTGCAGCCACTTTGTCGTTTTGGGTCAATTGGTATACGAAAAGGCGGTGGTCTCAGCGCATTTCTGCATAGAAGAAAAAGCGGAAGGCTGCATGTCGGACGAATGGCCGCTAGTCATTCTCTGAAGTGAGCCGTTTGGCGAGGATGCTGATCAGGAGCACAGCTAAGACAAGAAACACGGAACCGATCACCCAAGCCGTGGGTGTGGAGTAGACCTCAGCGATAAAGCCGGCCAAAATCAGGCCCAAAGCTGCTCCGAGTTGCTGCACCAGCGACCTCAGAGACAGCATTGTGGATCGCTGACGGTCTTCAACGCATCTATGTAGAATGCTGCTGGCTGGCGTCTCTGAAACTCCGAGGAAAACAGAATACAGGATGAAAACCGTTACAAAGCCGACGATGCTGCCTTGTAAAGCCAGTGCGATCTGAAAACCGGCCAAACATGCAAACGCCGCCGCAAGTGTCATCGTATGCGGCCGTCTGAAAATCCGACTGATGCGAGGAGACAGTGATGCGCCGAACGCGATTGAGAAAAAATAGGTAGCGGTCAGGATACCTATGACCGTGTTTGCATAGCCTTGCTCAAGCATTGGCTTTGCATGGGTCGGCCAGATTACCTCGACTGGATTGGTCGCCATAAGGAAAAACACCAAAGCTGCCAAAAGCATCGACAACACCGGATTTCTCAGGGCGATAAGACTTGCGTCCCTGATCACCAGAGGCACAGTTGTAAAGCCCTGTTTAAGAGCTTGGGGGTTCAGCGGGCGCGGTTTCTCTGCAATGACAAACATGGTGTAGATGAACACTCCGAGCATCACTGCCAAACTAGCCGCATAAGAAACATCATAGACACTGAAACCCACTCTTTCTGTCACCGAGCCTAAAAGATCAGGCAGAAGCCCCCCCCAAACAGCCCCCATGGCCAAGCCCATGGCATTGGCCCATTGGGCTTTTGCAGGAGCTGGTTGGATATCCACATTCGGCGCAGCGGCTTTAAAATTTTCAACGAACCAAGCGTCGAGTGTGCCCGACCGGAGTGCACGTCCAAAACCGATGAAGGCAAATGAGAGCGCGAGAACATGGAAATCGCTTGTCGAAAGAAAGAGTGCGAGTGAGACCACGCTGGCGACGACCGCAGCCAGAAAGACTGGTTTGCGTCCAATGGTATCGGCCAATCCACCGAACGGCAGTTCCATCGTCATGGTCGTCAGTGAATAGACCCCAAAAAGTAGGGAAATCTGGAAGAGGTCCATGCCTCGATCGGTCAACGCCAGTGGAACAACGGCAACTGTCAAACCCATCGCAAAACGATCGAGAAATTGGTGTACCTGAAACACCCGGATGTGCCGTCTAGCCGCAAGGGTCAGCGCAGCAATGGAGAACTCTAATTCGGTTGCCATGATGCACTTTCGTCTTTGGAGGCAACTTGCGCAATACCTTGGTAGAGCCGACCCCGATCCTGCGGACGGATCAGGCTCTGATCAAAAAGCAGCGCCACAGTAGGCATTGCAGCGCCACAGTGGGCATCAGAGAGTGGCACAATCTGGCAAAGGAAAAGGGAGCTTTGTAATTAAGTATTGATCCCTCATACGTTGCATCAACGCTTCGTTTAATCAAGTGGCGTTTGCGGCCTGTGCATCACGCTCTGCAGTGTCTATCATGTCCTGATAGGCCCACGGCCGCAACTCTGCGATGCGGTTGACGGGATGATCTTGGGTACGTTCTAGCACCGAGGCAAGCGAGGCTTCGGGGTTCACCTCGTTCATCTTGGCGGTCTCAATGAGCGTATATGCCATCGCTACGTATTTGCCGCCTGCTTTTGATCCCATGAACAACCAGTTCTTACAGCCCAGTGTGGCGGGGCGCACCGCGCGGTCCTTTGGTTTCCCCTAAATCCCAATAAAGACCGACCATGGCCAAAAACGCCTGATGCAAGAGCGCGATCGGCATATGCTCGTTCGGGGCGTGCTGGGCACAGCCACGGTAACTGTGGGGAATCCAGACTGTTGGCAGATTGAGAATATCGCTAAAGCAATTGTTGGGCAGGGATCCGGCCAGATTGGGCAGGATGTGCGGCGGGCTTTGCGTGCTGCGTTCCAGAGACGAGGCGACAAAATGAACCCAAGGGTTATCTGGGTTCAACCGCGTGGCTTGAAAGGCGACTGTATCGGTGGCG
>ERZ802821.2086-NODE-2086-length-9967-cov-7.87581_pt1 | contig 9967 bp, 7 predicted proteins | sample MGYA00345648_ERZ802821 | MGnify/ENA primary metagenome ERZ802821 (study PRJEB30503, sample SAMEA104212357) | marine metagenome | biome: Westerlies Biome; feature: [SRF] surface water layer (ENVO:00010504) within the epipelagic zone...; material: water... | reverse complement strand
CTAAAAGAAGTGCCCTGCATCGACTTGGTGTAGTAGTTCACTGTGCGTGGAGTCGCCGCTTCGATGTGATCAATCTTGTCGCGCACGCCAGGAATAAAGGACTCTAGGCTACTGACGCATTCTTCGCACATGCGGGCTTTTTCGGCCTGATATTCCTCTTCGGAGAGGTCGTTCCACTCATCCCATTGGGCGTTAAGCGAGGCCACCACGGTGTAACGATCTTGGGAGAGATGCGGGCGCGTCTCTGGATAGTAAACCGAAAAGGTGTGGCTGCTCGTTTTGATCGAGGTCAGCTCGCCGATGGAATACTCGGCCGCTTTTGAGGTGAAGACGAGGTCGCCGATATTCGGAATCGTTTCGCCCTTTTTGATGCCCATGTAGACTTGGCAAGAGCTGGTATTGTTACGCACAGCTTTAGCCTCGGCGACGAAGTCTTCGCTAAACTTATTTTCGCCCACGAGGTATTCGATCGTGTTGCGTACGTTTGCGTTGGAGAGTACCGCCTTACATTTTATGCTACGAACGGGGAATTCTTCTTCGCCCGTATTCTGGCTGCGTACGCGGATACCGACGACTTTCTTATCGTCCACATCGACGCCCTCGACGAGTGCGCATTTGCGTACCTCGCAGCCGTTATTTTTAAGCTCGGCTACCATTTTTTTAATTAGGATATCAGTGCCGCCTTGGAAGGTAAACACGCCCTTACTCATAAAGTTGGAAAAGACAATGCCATAGGTGATGGCTGGGTCATCAACGTGCGCTCCGTTGGCATAGGAAATCGGCTCCATCAAAAGGCGGTGCACATCGCTGCGCCCTGGGAAAAACTCTTCGAACATTTCACCCGTAGTCTGCGTGTTATCATCATAGAAGTTCATCTGGCGCAGATGCGTGTAGAAAGCCTCCACTTTCTCGCGGTCTACCTTAAAGTCGTTGACCAAAATATTAGTGAAGTCTTCGCGATCAAAGGATGTCCATACATTCATCTGCGGGTTAATGAAGCGAACGTCCTTGAGCTGATGAATTGAGTCGGCGATCTCTTTGGTCCAATACTTACGACAACTTTTGACCATCCCATAAGGGAAGCCGTGTAGGGAGATATCGAAAATGTGGCCACCCGGGCGCTTGAACCAAGTAGCGAGGCCGCCGAATTGGTAATGATGCTCCAGTAGCAGCACCTTGTGTCCATTTTTCGCAAGATAGTTCGCCCCAGTCAGTCCGCCTAAACCGGAGCCCACGACTACGACGTCGTATTCATCTTCGATCCCTTCAAGCCAATCTTTTGCCATAATTTTTAATATTTAGGAGTTCGAAGTTAGTACTTAGACGAAGCGCGACAAGCGCTGAGATTTGAAATCACTCATCCATTATGAACTGGAGAGTACGTCGAGCAAAGCACCTAGTTTCATCTCAGTCTCGCGCATCTCTTTATCGGGATCGGAGCCTTCGACAATGCCCGCGCCTGCATAGAGGCAAGCCTTTTTACCCTCGATCAATGCGGAACGAATGCCGACCACCATTTCGCCCTCGTTTAGGTGATTGAACCACCCGACCACACCCGCGTATAGGCCGCGGTCGATTTGCTCCAAGTCGGCAATGCAGGGTAGCGCCGCTTCACGCGGGGATCCACCTACAGCTGGAGTCGGGTGCATTTCGGGTAAAATGTCGAGCAGGTGAACAGCCTCGCCCACTTCTGCTTCAATCCGAGTCCTTAGGTGTTGAACATTTGCAAGGAGTAACAGCTGGGGATTGGACTCGGCCTTGCCCTCGACACCAACTTTTTCGAGACGCCTGAGGATGGAATCGCGAACGCAGATGTGTTCGCGCAGATCTTTGCCACTTTCGAGTAAAGCGCGGGCATGTTTAGCGTCCTCGCTGGCGGTCTGCCCACGTGGCGCAGAACCAGCGATCGCCTCGGTCAACAAGCGGCCGTGTCTTATCTGAAGCAGGCGCTCGGGCGTCGCCCCGATAAAGCTACTGGACGTATCTCCCGAAAAAGAAAAGGTGAAGCAGCCCGCAAAACGTTCCCGCAGGCGGTTCAACGCATCGAGCGGCTGCCATGGGCGATCCCCAAGCAATTCGATACTTCGCGCCAGCACAATCTTTTCATAGGCACCCTCCTTGATCGCTTCGAGCGCACATTCAACGGCATTAGGATACACCCCTGACGCCAGCTTGCGACGCGACTCAATCTTTGGCTGGGGCGATGGCTCTTTCACCTCATCTGGCAAATAGTCAAAGGCACCAAACTTACGATAAGCTCCCCAAACTCGCATAACCAAGGTGTCGATATCGGTATCGGCCTCGATTTTGAGATTGGCGACCGCACCATATTTACCTTTTGAACGCGACACTTGCCAGCGCGGGAGAAACACGGTGGCGGCAGGAAAGGCGGCTCCTTCTGGGACGGAATCATCAAAACTAAACGCGGTAAAAAAGTGCGGGCCGGTAAAAGCTTCGCTTAGATCACCCACCGCAATGGTGTTTTCTAGTATCTCTTCGGCAAAGGCTTTGACCAAGGCGAAACGCTCGACTCCATTGAATCGTCGCTGCACCACCGCCTCAGCCGCGGCGACCGCTTCGTCGTCAGCTGCCCGTTCGATATAGCAATGTAACTCTTCAGGCTCGTAGATTGACTGCAGCACCGCCAGCGGCGCAATATGCTTTACTGTCAGCGAGATACTTGCGATCTGAAAATGCCCCTTGGCCCGCGCCGTATCGCGGCAAGCCTCTAGAAATTGACGCAGCGCACCCTCATCGCGCTCGGGTAACATACTGGAGGGGATAATCTGCATCCAAGGTAGAGAAATCAAGAAGCCTCAAACCGCAACCTCTGTCTTGTTTGTTTCAATCTTAATCCTGAGCGCGAAGAAGACTGAATTTAAAAGTAAGATTACGATTAAGAATTTGCCCCAGCCTAAGTTCTAACTTCTAACTTCTTACAAATATGTCTCCTTTTCCAGAAATCGATTTTAAAGCCGAACTTAACGTAGAGCAATACGCCGCTGTGACCGCACCCCCAGGGCCAGCCCTCGTCTTAGCTGGTGCGGGCTCGGGCAAGACACGCACCCTCACCTATCGCGTAGCTTACCTCCTACATCAGGGCGTGCAAGCTTACGAGATCCTCCTACTCACCTTCACCAATAAAGCCTCCCGTGAGATGCTGGAACGGGTCGAAGACCTCACTGGGGTTCCTCGCCGCGCACTTTGGGGTGGCACCTTCCACAGTATCGCTCAACGGATCCTTCGCGTGCACGGCGACCTCGTCGGGCTCCAACGTAACTACACCATCCTCGATCAGGGCGAAGCAGAATCGATTCTAAAAAACGTCATTCAGGCGACCGATGGCAAGTTCATCAAAACCAAGAACAACCCAAAGCCCAAAGTCATCGCCGATCTGATCAGTTACGCTCGCAACACCTGCCGGCCGCCGCGCGAAGAAGCTGACAATCGTTACCCTTTTCTCGACGGTATGGCATCGAAGATCGATCAATTCTACAAGGCTTACATGAAAGCCAAGCTCGACCAGCAAGTAGTCGATTACGATGATCTGCTGGAATACTTTCTGAAGCTCCTCCGCGAGCACCCAGAGATTCGTCGGCAATACCAAGACCGTTTCAAGCACGTTCTAGTCGACGAGTTTCAAGACACTAACCGTTTGCAGTCCGACATCGTCGACCAATTGGCTGGCCACCACCAAGTCATGGCCGTGGGCGACGACGCGCAGTGTATCTACACTTGGCGCGGCGCAGACTTCGACAACATTATGCAGTTTGAAGAGCGCCACCCCGGCGCTAAGATTCACAAGATCGAGACCAACTACCGCAGTTCGCCCGAGATTCTCGATTTTGCCAATGCTGTGCTCGCCTCGCAGCCTTCGGGTCTTGGCTTCTCTAAGGAGCTTCGCCCCGTAAAAGCCAAGCGCGAGCGCCCCTACTTCGTCCCTGTCATGGATACACGCGGACAAGCTAAGTTCATCATCGAGCGGATCGAGGGCCTGATTGACGAAGGCCGCCAGCTCTCCGACATAGCCGTGCTCTACCGCGCACACTTTCAGGCAATGGATTTACAGATGGAACTAAGCCGCCTGAACATCGACTACCAGATCACTAGCGGTGTGCGCTTTTTCGAACAAGCCCACATTAAGGACTTCGCCGCCCAGCTTCGCTTCGCCTCCAACCCTGCCGACGTCTCGGCCTTTGCTCGTTTTACCTGTCTTCTACCCAAAGTTGGCCCCAAGACTGCCGAACGCATCCATAAGTTTACCCGCGAACGAGCCGAGAAGCTGGAAAAGAATTTCTGCGATGTACTCGTCTCCGAAGAAGTGCTCAAAAAAGTGCCTGCCGATGCCAAGGAAGAGTGGCCATCACTCGCCGAGACGATCCGAGAAATATCCGTCGCGCTGACCGAGCAGTCACCCGAAGAAATTATCCAGCTCGGTCTTGATGGCTGGTATAGCAGCTACATCCGTGAGATCTACCCCAACTGGACGGACCGCGCCGATGACCTGCAAAGCCTCGTCAGCTTCGCCAGCCGCTACGAAACGATGGAAGAGATGCTCGCGCAATTAGTGCTACTCGCCTCCGAGAGCAACGAGCGCAGCCCCGAAGAGCAGCGGAACTGCCTACGTCTGACGACTATCCACCAAGCTAAAGGCTTAGAGTTCCCCGTCGTCTTTGTGATCGGCCTCGCCGACGGCACTTTCCCGCTCAAACGAACCATTGATGAGGGGGACCTCGAAGAAGAGCGGCGCCTCTTCTACGTCGCAGTCACACGCGCCATGGAGGAGCTTTACCTTAGCTATCCCATGCTCAACAACCAAGGCAACCAAGTCATGCGTCTCAACCCGAGCCGCTTTATCCAGGAAGTCGACCCGAGTCGATATGAGACCTTAAGGGTCGCGCCGGCGCGGCGCTATTAATTCGCACAACAGGTAGTATCGCTCGTCCCGAACGCTGCTACCTTCTACGGCCCTTGGCCAGTTTCTGGGCGATGAGGAACTGAACACTCTTTTCGAGGGCTTCAAGCTGTTCGTAATCGACGCCCTCTTCCTCAGCGATACGAAGGGCTTCTTGCGCTTTGGTTTGTGCCAGTTCAACTGCGCCGAGGTCGATTTCGGCGACGTCTATGGCGGCTTCGGTTAATACGGAGATCGTATTACCCAAGACCTTAGCGAAGCCGTGATCGACGGCGATGAACTCTGTGCCGCTCTCCTTTATGACCTTTAACTCGCCAGCGACGATCTTCGTCACAATAGGAATGTGCCCGGTTAAAATACCGGCTTCACCCGACTCGGTCGGTAAGACGACTTGACTGGCCTCAGTGCTGAGGACTTTTGCGTCGGGTGTAATGATTTCTAGAGTGATCATTGTGATTAAATTAGGATTTTGGAAATGGCTTCTTCCTTCCTATTTCTTTTATACAGAAGCTTGCTGCCGATTACCCCTTTTGGTTGGCATCGATCGCCATTTCGATACCGCCCTTCATGTAGAGGTCATTCTCGGCTAGGTCGTCGCACTCACCATCCAGGATCATCTTGAAGCCTTTAATCGTGTCCGCGGTAGAAACATACTCCCCGGGTGTGCCGGTGAAGACTTCGGCCACATGGAAGGGCTGTGAAAGGAACTTTTGGACCTTACGAGCGCGGTAAACGGTTTGCTTGTCCTCAGGGGAAAGCTCATCGAGTCCGAGAATCGCAATGATGTCTTGTAGATCCTTGTAGCGTTGAAGCACGTTTTGAACACCGCGGGCGACCGTGTAATGTTCTTCGCCAACAATGGCTGGGTCGAGTGCGTTGGAGATCGACGCAAGGGGATCCACCGCTGGGTAGATACCGAGCTCCGCGATGGAACGCTCCAAAACAATGGTCGAGTCCAAGTGCGCAAAGGTGTTGGCTGGGGCAGGGTCAGTCAAATCATCGGCAGGGACATAAACGGCCTGGAAGGAAGTAATCGAACCCTTCTTAGTGGAGGTAATGCGTTCCTGAAGGTTGCCCATTTCCTGAGAGAGTGTGGGCTGGTAACCCACCGCAGAGGGCGAGCGACCGAGTAGTGCAGAAACCTCAGCACCCGCTTGAGAGAACCGGAAAATGTTATCCACGAAGAGGAGAACGTCTTGATTCTTTTCGTCGCGGAAATACTCAGCCATAGTGAGACCAGAAAGAGCGACACGCATACGTGCACCGGGAGGCTCATTCATTTGACCATAAACCAGAGCCACCTTTGAGTTCGCGATGTCCTTTTGGTCGATAACACCTGCATCCGACATTTCGTGGTAAAGGTCATTACCCTCACGAGAGCGCTCACCAACGCCAGCGAATACGGAATAACCACCATGCGCCTTCGCGATGTTGTTGATCAGCTCCATGATGACAACGGTCTTACCGACACCCGCACCACCAAAAGCGCCCACTTTACCACCCTTTGTGAACGGGCAAATAAGGTCGATGACCTTGATGCCAGTCTCGAGGATCTCGGCATCTGTTGCTTGGTCAACAAGTTCAGGAGGGAGACGATGGATCGAGCGACGCTCGTCTGTTGCGACTGGGCCTTTCTCGTCCACTGTATCTCCGGTAACGTTAAAGATCCGGCCGAGAACGGCTTCTCCTACTGGAACTGAGATCGGAGAACCTGTTCCGACAACCTCCATCCCACGAACTAGGCCGTCAGTCGAAGTCATCGCAACAGCGCGGACAAGACCTTCGCCGAGGTGCTGTTGCACTTCGAGCGTGAGGCTCTTCTCTGCTCCGTCGATTGCGAAAGCTATTGTGATGGCGTCGTAAATTTCTGGCACGCTATCTTGTGGAAAGGCGGCGTCGACGACGGCACCGATGACTTGGACGATTTTACCGTTTTTATTCATGGTTAAAAATAAGGGTTGGCTATTAAAATTATTGGGCAGCAGCTGAGGCAGCAATTTCAAGGATTTCCTGAGTAATCGCAGCTTGGCGAGCCTTGTTGTAGTCGAGAGTGAGATCGTCGATGAGTGTCGACGCGTTATCCGTAGCAGCCTTCATCGCGACCATGCGCGCACAATATTCTGCGGCACGGCTTTCGAGAAGGAGTTGGTGAATGATGACTTTTACGTAAAGCTCGGGCAGTGCATCAAGAACCGCTTTTGCAGATGGTTCGAAAACCATTTCGCGGGAATCGCTGCGCGCTTCAAGCGATGGAAGGTCAGAGACGCGCTTTTTGAGTTGCTCCAATACTTCACGCAAATCAACGATTGGCAGGAGAGACTGAATGACGGGCTCCTGCACGAGGACGTTCACGAAGCTGGGATAGGCAATTTCGATGGTGTCGACTTCTCCGTTCTTATAGGCATCAATCAGAAGCTTCAGCATAGGGCGAAGCTCAGAGAAAGCGGCTTTATCAGAGATGCTAAAGTCTGCCACTAGGCCACGGCCGGAACGTGAAACAAACTGTGTTGCCTTGCGGCCAACAGTGATGAATTTTGCAGCTCCTTTAACCTCTTCAGCAATCTTACGAAACAGATTGGTATTCAGTGCGCCGCATAGCCCCTTGTCAGTGGAGAGAACCAGAATACCGCGCGTCTTGACTTCGCGCTTCTCAAAGAAAGGATGCGAAATCATAGCTCCAGATAGATCCAACTTTTCTCCTACCGTATCAAGTAAATCAGCAAGGAGCAGTGCGTATGGCCGCCCCGCTACAGCAGCGTCCTGAGCTCGTTTCATCTTGGAGGAAGAAACCAACTGCATCGCACGCGTGATCTGCCGGGTATTTTTAACCGACTTGATACGGCGGCGGATGTCGCGAAGATTGGCCATTTATTTCAGAGTTGAGAGGAGAAAAGACTAATGCCAGCGATTAAGCGGAGAACCCAGTCTTCCACTCTTCGAGTGATGACTTTAAAGCTGCTTCGGATTCGTCACTAATTGCTTTGTCGCTACGGATTCCATCCATGACCTTAGAGCCCCGAGTTTCGAGGAACTCGCGGAGGCTAGAAGTCGCTTCAACTATTTTTGCGACATCAATCGCATCGAAGAAACCATTTTGCACAGCATAGATCAGAGACGACTGCACTTCTACAGGGATGGGATTGAAAGCAGTTTGCTTGAAGAGCTCAACCACACGTGCGCCACGCTCAAGCTGAGCCTTTGTCTTCGCGTCGAGATCAGAACCGAACTGAGCGAATGCTGCAAGCTCGCGAAACTGTGCGAGCTGAAGCTTCACCTTACCAGCTACCTTCTTGATTGCCTTGATCTGGGCCGCAGAACCAACACGAGACACGGAAAGACCGACCGATACCGCTGGGCGGATGCCTTGATTAAACAAATCAGTCTCGAGGAAGACCTGCCCGTCGGTAATCGAAATCACATTGGTAGGAATGTAAGCCGAAACGTCACCTGCTTGAGTTTCAATAATCGGAAGCGCTGTAAGTGAACCATTACCATTATCCTCATTCACACGAGCCGAACGCTCGAGAAGGCGTGAATGGAGATAAAAAACATCACCAGGATACGCTTCACGCCCTGATGGACGTTTCAGCACCAAGGAAATTTGACGATAGGCGACCGCTTGCTTGGAAAGGTCATCATAGACGATGAGCGCGTCCATGCCATTGTTCATGAAGAACTCCCCCATCGATGCGCCAGAGAATGGTGCGATGTATTGGTTGGCAGGATTGTCACCAGCAGAAGCAGCAACGATAATGGTGTATTCAATTGCGCCGGCCCTCTCAAGGACAGCAATGGTGCGAGCAATGTTCGAATTCTTCTGACCTACGGCAACGTAGATTGAATAAACAGGCCGAAAGTTTTCTGGGAAAGTTCCGTCTTCGTTACGATGCTGGTTGTTGATCTTCGCCTGATTGATGATCGTGTCGATCGCAATAGTAGTCTTGCCCGTCGAGCGGTCACCAATGATAAGCTCGCGTTGACCTCGACCGATGGGAATCATCGAGTCGATCGACATGATGCCCGTCTGCATCGGCTGATCGACAGATTTACGTGGAATAATACCAGGTGCAACTTGATCCACCGGATAAGTTTCGCTGGAGTTGATTGGACCTTTGCCGTCGATTGGGTTACCAATCGCATCAACCACGCGACCAAGAAGCCCCATGCCGACTGGCACGGAAAGTAGGCGGCCTGTTGTGGAAGCTTCATCACCTGCCTTCAACTTGGAGTAGTCACCTAAGAGAACGCAACCGACTTCATCTTCTTCAAGATTCAAGGCGATTCCGAAGACGCCCTGACCGAAATCGATCATTTCGTTGTACATTGCACCGGACAAGCCCTCAAGCTTGGCGACGCCATCTGCGATGGCCACGATTCGACCGGTGTTGGATTTGACAGCGCCAGCTTGGAAGCCAGCGATTTCGTTTTCAATTTGTTCGACTATAGAGCTCATGAGAAACTAATGGTAAGTGAATTATAAAGGTTAGAGAGTTGTTAATTAACACTTTCAGCGAGGCGCTGAAGACGACCGGCTACGGACGCATCATAGACATCGTCGCCCACGCGCACACGCACGCCAGCGATCAAAGAAGTGTCTGGTTGAGTGACCACATTGACTGGGCGGTTGTAAAGCTTTGAAAATTGCACTTCGATCGCCTTTAGTGCATCGTCACTTAACCCGGTAGGCGTTGAAACGACCGCGGTCTGAAGAGCGACCTCACGGCGAAGGTAGTTGAGGAAGGCCTTGAGGATTGCAAGGTGATGACGGTGCTGCACCTGCTGGAAGCCGGTGAGGACTTCGCCTACTTTGGATTCAGTCACGACTCCGTTGTCCATCGAAAGCTCAACGAGCTTCTTGGCTAACTTGGTGATCTTTTGGTCGCGCTTCATATCAATAGAAAAATGTGCCGCTTAGTTGCCAGCGCTAGACAATTCTTTGGCAGCGGAATCAGAGAACGTTTGCTTCTCTGCATCAGAAAGATCGCGAGACAATACAGCTGCGGAAGTTGCGACTACGAGCCGCGCGACTTCTTGACGAACATCGGAAAGCAT
>ERZ802821.2084-NODE-2084-length-9969-cov-14.6655_pt1 | contig 9969 bp, 10 predicted proteins | sample MGYA00345648_ERZ802821 | MGnify/ENA primary metagenome ERZ802821 (study PRJEB30503, sample SAMEA104212357) | marine metagenome | biome: Westerlies Biome; feature: [SRF] surface water layer (ENVO:00010504) within the epipelagic zone...; material: water... | reverse complement strand
GACTGGTTTGCAAGCAAAGGTGACTGTAGACAAGAAATCTATGATGAGTTGGTAAGCTTCATTCCACCACATGAAGTATCAATGAAGATTAAGTATGGAGACTATCTCTACTTTTCTGAAATTAGTGCAGATCAACAATACAAAACTTACTATCGCGAGCTTGATGGAATAAAAGAGTTAGTGTTAGACGTTAATGTACTCGCAAAAGGTCTAGATTATTTCAATGTGGCATCATTAACGCCTTCTTCAGATAATTTACTTATTGCTTATGCTGAAGATTTATCAGGTCGGCGTGAATATAATATAAAAGTAAAAGATTTAGCATCGGGTGAGATTATCGACAGTGCAATTGAACGCAGTTCTGGTAGTGTCGTATGGGATAAACAAAATACTTGCATTTATTATGCACAAAAAGACCCAGTTACTCTAATTGAGAATAAAGTTTATAAACATAAACTCGGCACAGATGCGAGTGAGGATATTTTAATCTACGAAGAACATGATACTGAATTCCATCTCAATATTTATGAGTCTCGAACTAAGAAATATTTATATATTTATATTAGTAAAACTGAAGCATCTGAAACTTGGTTATTGGACCTAGAAGATGAAATAAGTAAACCATTTTGTGTATTAACCCGGTCTGAAAAGCACTTGTATTCAGTGGAAGATACTCCTGAATGCTTCTATGCCATCAGTGATGCTGACGGTAAAAAGAATTTTGCATTGCTGAAATTTAGTCATGCACAAATTAATGATTACAAGAGCTGGGAAACGGTAATAGAGCATAATAGTGCCATGCTGATCGAAGATTTTGAGGCTTTTCCTGATTATATTTATCTTGAAGTGCGAGAGGATGGTCTACCAAAAATACTCAAAATGCACCGGCAAACCCGCGATAAACAGTATATTGAATTTAGTGAACCTGCTTTTAGCTGCTTCTTGGCGACCAACAATGAATATCTAGCAAATGAGTTTTATTATGGGTATTCCAGTCCCAAGAAACCAAGTTCCATTTTTAAAGAAGATATTGCCACTGGTACCAGTGAACTGGTGTGGCAGCAAAGTGTAAGCAATTTTGATGAAAACTTATATGAAGTTGAACGTTTAAAAATAGATGCTCGTGATGAAACTAAAGTTCCCGTGTCATTGGTTTATAAAAAAGGCACCGATTTATCGCAAGCGCCTATATTAGTTTATGGCTATGGTTCTTATGGCATAATTATTGATGCAGCCTTTCGTACTTCAATCTTACCATTATTAAATAGAGGATTTATATTTGCGGTTGCAAATATTAGAGGGGGTTCTGAGATGGGACGTTTTTGGTATGAAGATGGTAAAATCCTTAACAAAAAAAACACATTTTATGATTTTATTGATGCAACTAAATCTTTATTGGATCAAGGTTATGGTAATTCAAAGAATGTTTATGCGATGGGCGGCAGCGCTGGTGGTCTTTTAATGGGGGCTGTCATCAATATAGAGCCAGAATTGTATACCGGCATTATTTCAGCTGTACCATTTGTTGATGTTGTCACTACAATGTCAGACGAGTCTATACCCTTAACTACTTTTGAATATAAAGAATGGGGTAATCCAGCAAATAAAGAAGAGTATGATTATATAAAAAGCTACTCACCTTATGACAACATTAAACCAGCCAATTACCCTGCAGTATTAGTCACATCCAGCTTATATGACTCTCAAGTGCAATATTATGAGCCAGCAAAATATGTGCCTAAACTTCGAGATAACACCACTTCAAAAAACCCGATTATAATGAAAATGAACTTGGTTGGCGGACACGCTGGCAAAAGCGGCAGGTTGAATGCCCTAGAAGAAAGCGCACTTGATAACGCTTTTCTCATCAATTTAGTAAAAAGTAATTAAATATCATTAGTAAATTTTATTAATTAATAAAATATTCATATTTTTCTTATTTTAGAATTTACCAATTTGTGAAAAAATTTTTTTTAATTTTTTTTAAAGGAGATAAATATGGTAGCAATTTTTTCAGGTGCACGATGGCTCGCTGATAAACCAGAGGGCATGCAATGGCTAATGAGTATGGCGAAGACCTATAAAAAACATGGGGCAGATTTTTATTTTAATCTAACTCTAAGAGGGACTGTAAATCAAGGAATTGATTTGGGCGCACAATTTGAAAGTGCAGAGGCATACGGTGCTTTTATGGACAAACTTAGTGAAGATACTGACTATCAAGGTCTTATGCAGCAAGCTATGTCAACTGATGCTGGTATTATCAAAATGGTAAATTCTTATGAGTGTACAGCTGATCCCGAGTTAGGAGGGATGATAGATACATCTTTACCTTATTACAAAGTGACAATATTTGCACCTGCAGGACCAGGAAAAATGGAAAGCTTAATGAAAAGTACGGCCATTGCAAAAAAGTTACAAGAATCAATGGGTACTAGTGTTAGTGTTTGGCGAGGTATTTCTGGAGAACCAACTGGGATGGTTTACATTGAAGGTCATAAAAGTATGACAGACTATGGTAAAACTATTGATGGTGCCAATAGTAGTGATGACTTTACTAAATGGGCTAACGATGCATTGAATGATCCATCTGGAGTCATTGGCGTGCAGACACTTGTCAGAAATATGAAGAGCATGATCTAAAAAAAGTTTAAAAGGAGGAGAGCCTTGTTCTCCTCCTTTAGACTAAGCTGTAAATGACAATAAAATGTAATACTGCAGCAATAATTACCAGTAAGTGAAAAAACTCATGAAACCCAAAAATATTTGGTGATAATCTTGGTATTTTAAAACCATAGGCTGTTGCCCCAATTGAATAAATAACACCTCCTGCAATAACTAAGCTTAATTTCAAGAAGCTTAATGAAGCTACGAACATTGGCATAAATGGAAGTGCAACCCATCCAGCAACTAAGTAAATAAAAGCTCTTAATAGCCGATGAATTTTCGAAAAGAAAATTGATTGAATGATTCCAATTATAGCCACAGACCAAATTATAATTAAAAGTTTAGTGCCACTTTCTATTGGCAGTGATAATAAACACATGGGAGTAAATGTGCCTGCGATCATCAGGAATATACCGGTATGGTCTAGTTTACGTAATCTTTGCTTAATAAGTATTGAGGCTTTTTTGCGATGGTACAAAGCACTAAAACCAAACATTGCTAGTACTCCAATAGAATAAATTGATGTGGACAAAAATTCTGTTGTGTTTGTACTTTTAAGTATCAGAAATGTGCACGCTATTATCGATACAAAAAACATTAGGAAATGACTTATGCCACGAAGTTTTGGCTGAGCGATAAAAGTTTGCATGCATTTAGCTTATTAGATTTTAATGCAAAAGATATAACTTAGTGCACTAAAATACTTATAAAGTGCACAAGTTATATAGAAAGATTTTCTTAACAGCCGCTAAAAGATGAAGCCATATCAGCTATAAGATCAAAATATAAATCTTTACTTGGGTCTAATTCAGCTCCTAATGGGTCCAATACTGCTGCTTTTACACCGGTATCTGCTGCTATTGTCTTTGCAATACTTGGATTGAATTGAGGTTCTGAAAATATACAATTTACATTTTCATGTTCAATTACTTCTCTTATCTCAGCAAGTTGTTTTGCTCCTGGTAAGATTTCAGGGTTTACAGACAATGCACCTAAAACTTCAATCCCAAACCTTTCTTCGAAATATTGGTAGGCATCATGAAACACTACATAGGTTGCATTCTTATTTATTTTAAGCTTAGTTTCTGCAATGAGTTCATCAAGTTCACTAATAGCTTTTGATGCATTAGCTTCATAGGTCGCTTTATTTGCAACATCAATATTCGATAATTCATCTGCAATATTTTTAACAATTACTTTTGCAATTGCAGGATCTAGCCAAAAATGAATGTCAAACTCACCGTGATTATGCTCATCATGATGTCCGTGCTCATCTTCGTGTTCATCATGACCTTCTTCGTGTTCATCATGACCTTCTTCGTGTTCGTCACCATGATCATCATGCTCAGCATGTTCTTCAAAAATATGTTTTTCTCTAAATTTAAGCAGCTCAATATCATCTAATTCCATTAATGTTATCTTCTTAGCATTAGTTGCAATTGACTCAAGTGGTGTCTCTAAAAATGATTCTAAATCTTCCCCAATCCAAAAAACTATATCAGCATCTTGTAACATCTGGGCGTGCGATGGTTTTAATTGAAATGTATGTGGTGAAGAACTTCCATCAACAAGTATACTTGGTGTTCCGACACCATCCATGACATAACTAACCAACGAATGAATAGGTTTTATAGATGCAACGACTTTAATCTCTGCATGAGCGTAAGAAAAAAAAGAAAAAAAGGTAAAGATGGATATAATTAAACTAGATTTAATATTTAATTTCATGGGGTTATTTGCTTTCAATGTGTTATAATATTGATGTTATATTATAACGTAATTTTTTTGACAAGCTGAAAATATGAGCGAGAAGAACATGTTGGTAAAGTTATCTAATGCAGGCGTTTTTAAAGATAATAAATGGCTTGTAGAGGGTGTTGATTTAGAGATTCATCGAGGCAAAATAGTAACACTTATTGGGCCTAATGGTTCAGGTAAGTCGACTACAGCTAAGATTATATTAGGCCTCTATAAAAATATTGAAGGTTCTGTTCAAAGATTTACAAAAAAAATAGCTTATGTTCCTCAGAAAGTGACAATAGATTGGACGCTGCCGATTAGAGTCATCGATTTTATGGTTTTAACTCAAAACTTAAATTCTGATGAAATCTCTAATGCTTTAAATTTGGCAGGCGTTGAGCATTTAAAAACTAGAAATCTCAGGGATCTATCTGGGGGTGAATTTCAAAGAGTTTTATTGGCGCGAGCAATTGCAAAAAAACCTGAACTTTTAGTTTTAGATGAGCCTGTTCAAGGTGTCGATTATTCTGGTGAAGTAGCATTATATGGCTTGATTAAGAATATTTCCGAGTCTTTAAATTGTGGAATCCTTTTAATTTCACATGACTTACATGTTGTAATGTCTGCGACCAACCACGTTGTTTGTTTAAATGGACATGTTTGTTGTTCAGGCTCTCCGGTTGATGTAGCACAGAATAAAAACTATAAAGAATTATTTGGTGATCAATCATCACAATTATTGTCAATTTATGAACATGAGCACAACCATACCCATTCTGTGGATGGTAAGATAATGAAAGAGACAGAGTAAATATGTTTGATGACTTTTTATTTAGAGCATTAGTTGCAGGCATAGGAATTGCACTTGTTACTGGTCCACTTGGGTGCTTTGTTGTCTGGAGACGCCTATCATTCTTTGGGGATACATTAGCGCACTCATCTTTGCTTGGAGTTTTGTTATCGATTTCATTCGATATTAATGTCGCCTTATCAGTTTTTGCAGTTGCTTCGATTGTATCTTTAATTTTGTTAAGGTTAGAAAAGTCAACTTATCTTGCAGGCGACTCACTGTTAGGTTTACTTTCTCATTCGTCACTTGCAATTGGTTTAGTTGTCCTAGGTTTTCTCTCATTTATTAGATTTGATATTATGGGAGTATTATTCGGAGATATATTATCAGTAAACGTTAATGATTTATTAATAATATGGATAGGAGGTGCATTAATACTTTTGACTTTAAGATTTATTTGGAAACCTCTATTTGCATCAACTGTTAATTATGAACTTGCTGAAGCGGAAGGCATGAAGCCGGAAAAAGTAAAAGCTGTATTTACCATTTTATTGGCCGCGCTAATAGCAATTTCAATAAAAATGGTTGGCTTATTATTAATAACAGGAATGTTAATTATTCCAGCAGCAATGGCACGAAACCTATCTGAAAATCCAAAGCAAATGGTATTTCTTTCAATAATAGGTGGTTTGCTATCAGTTTGTATTGGTCTTTACACTTCATTTGAAATTAATACTTCTTCGGGACCAACTATAATTTTAGTAGCGTTAATATTATTCATTTTATCTCTAACAAAAATTAAAAAAAAATATTAATATGGTAAATGCAATGATTAAAAATCAAATATCATTATCAAAAAATCAAAAAATAGTACTTGATTACATCCAAAAAATAAAAAAACCAGTTAAGGCTTATTCAATATTGTCCGGAGTTAAAAAAAGTGGAATTAATGCGCCACCGCAAGTATATCGAGCCCTAGATAAACTGATTGAAAAAGGCAAGATACATAAAATTGAGAGTCAAAACTCATTTATTGCATGTAATATTGGAGACTGTGCAACTCCACATGCTGTTGCATTTTCAATTTGTAATCAATGTGAAATAGTCACAGAAATAAATGATCAAAAACTTTTTAAATATTTATCTGACTTTAAAGATAAATCAGGAGTAAACTTTAAAGGTTATAATTTAGAATTTTTTGGTGTTTGTGATTCTTGTAAGGCTATTTAAATCATATGGTAATATATTTTTTGTAATTAATATTAGGAGGCATTAGTGAGATTATTTTTATATATTTCTATTTCTTTTTATTTTTTTATTTCACTATTGTTTGCAGAAGAAACGAGACAGGTTGATAAGCATGAACATGGGGTTGGTGAATTAAATATTGCAATCCAAAGTAATACGATGGTTTTAGAATTTATGATACCTGGTGCAGATATAGTTGGTTTTGAATATGAGGCTAAAAGTGAACAAGATAAAGCCACAGTTAATGCTGCATTAACAAAATTTGATGATTATAATAATATTTTTATAATTCCTACTAACAGTAAATGTTTATTAGTTTCTTCTAAAATTAATATTAATCAAGAAGATGATCACGATGAACACCAAGAGGAGGCGCATAACGAATTTTATGCTAAATACACATTTGAATGTGGTGATATTAAATCTTTAGATCTATTAGAGTTTCCTTATTTTGAAACTTTTTCAAATTATGGAGAACTAGAAGTTCAATTTGTGTCTGAAATAGGCTCAACGAGTTTTGAGGTTGAAGCAGATAGTCCTATTATAAATATTGAAGGTAAGATTTGATTTGAATGAAGAAACAATCCACCTAGATTCCGTAAGATTCTATTGGTCCAAAGTTGCAGATTTTAAAATTTATATACCTAAGCTAGAGATTGGCAGAGGGGAGAAGGTACTGCTTCTAGGTGAGAGTGGTTCAGGTAAAACTACCTTATTATCTCTTATTTGTGGTTTTTTAAGCCCCATATCTGGCGATATATTTTTAAATGAACAAAAACTTAATGATTTAAAAGCAAATAAAAAAGATCAATTTAGATCTGATAATATTGGTATTATTTTTCAACAATTTAATTTACTGCCTTACGCGAATGTTATCGATAATATTACTTTACCTTTATATTTTTCAAAAAACAGAGATAGCAGAGTTAAAAATCATCGTGAGGCAGCTTTAAACTTATGTCGGTCCCTTCAATTGTCAGAGTCCACAATTGCAATGCAAGCAAACAAACTAAGTGTTGGTCAACAACAAAGAGTAGCAGTTGCGAGAGCCTTAATTGGAAACCCATCTTTAATAATCGCAGATGAACCCACTTCCTCATTAGACGCATCTACTCAAAAAAAATTTCTAGATTTAATGTTCAGACAGATTGAAGAACATAAATCGACTTTGCTAATGGTTTCCCATGACTCATCGATATCTAATTACTTTGATCGTACAATAAATATCAAAGATATCTTAGTTAGAGAGAATTAAAATGTTGTTAAAATTAACTCTAAATTCACTCTACGCAAGATTATTGACTGTAAGCATGACAATTTTTGCTATTTCACTTTCATTGATGCTCTATCTAAGTGTAGAAAAGTTAAGATCCTCAGCATACACCAGTTTTACTAATACAATATCTCAGACAGATTTAATCGTAGGTTCAAGAACTGGCTCTGTTCAGCTGTTATTATATTCAATATTTAGAATCGGCAATGCCACCAACAATATTACTTGGGAAAGCTACCAGGATATTATTGAAAAAGATGAGGTAAAATGGGCAGTACCAATTTCCTTAGGTGATAGCCATAAGGGGTATCGAGTGATGGGTACTAATAAAGATTTCTTTAAACATTATAAGTATAGAGGAAATAAATCTTTGGTTATAAAAGATGGTAAGTATTTTTCAGATTTATATGACGTTGTTCTGGGGTTTAGTGTTGCAGAAAAATTAGATTATCAAATTAACTCATCAATTATTGTCTCTCACGGACTAAAGTCGTTTACAGATCATGATGACCAACCATTTAAAGTATCAGGTATTTTAGCAAAAACAGGGACTCCCGTCGATAACACTATAATAGTTAGTTTAAAAGCTATTGAAGCAATTCATGTAGATTGGTCTAGTGGTGCAAAAATTCCAGGGCAGATAACCCCAATAGATGAAATTCGTAAAATGGATTTAGCCACTTCAAATATTACAGCTGTACTATTAGGGATTAAATCAAAATTAAAAATTTTTCAATTTCAGAGATGGATTAATGAGTATCCTGAGGAAGCACTCACTGCAATATTGCCCGGCGTTGCGCTGCAAGAATTATGGAGAATTGTTGGAGTTGTTGAGAATATATTATTGGGAATATCATTTGTTGTTATTTTAACTACTTTGATGGGTATGGCTGCAATAGTACTTTCAAGTTTAAATGAAAGAAGACGAGAAATGGCTATTTGGAGAGCCATGGGCGCATCACCTAAAATTGTTATAGGGCTATTAATGTTAGAAGCATTAATAATCTCAAGCGTAAGTATATTTTTTAGTACTATTTTATTATTTATATTGCTTTATTTTCTTCAGCCATGGATTGATACTACTTATGGAATATTAGTAACTGTTGAGATGTTTTCTTTAAGTGATATTTATATATTTATATTATTTATATTTGCCGCAATGTTTGTAAGCTTAATACCAGCACTGCGAGCATATTGGTTTTCTATAAATGATGGTATGACTGTTAAAATATGATGAAGAAATTATTTTTTAGTTTTGGAATATTAGCTTTGTTAATTGTAAATTCATTTTCTGCAGACAGCAGAGAGATTGGATGGAGTGATCTTATACCATGGACTAATATTTTTACTCCCAAATCAGTAAAATTTAATAATAAATTAGATGGTGAAACTGTGAAAATTCCTGGATTTATAGTGCCATTAGATCATATAGGCTTTGGGGTTACGGAGTTTATGTTGGTACCATTTGTTGGCGCTTGTATTCATGTACCGCCACCACCGCCCAATCAGTTAGTGTATGTAACAACTGAAGTACCGTGGGACGCCATGACTCTTTGGGAGCCAGTTTGGGTAACCGGAAAAATTATTGTTAAAGCACAAACAAATATTTGGGCTGAAACTGGATATCAGATAAGTGCAGATGAAATTGATTTTTATGATTATTAAGAAAAATATTTTTTAATAATCTCTTCGTATACCTTAGTAAGTTTTTCAATATCTTCCACTCTAACATGCTCATCAACTTGATGGGCTGAAGAGCCAACTAAGCCAAACTCAGCAACCTCACAGTAGTCTTTGAAAAATCGAGCATCACTAGTACCACCAGTAGTACTAAATTCTGAATTAAGGCCAGTAACTGAGTCAACAGCTTCTTTGATTTTTGATGTGAAATCGCTTTTTTTTGTTAAAAAAGGTTGAGCAGAGTTTTTGAATTCAATTTTTGATTTATAATCAGTATCCGAAAGTTCTTCTTTTATAATATTATTAATTAACTTAATGAGACCTTCTTCAGATTGCAGAACATTATAACGTATATTAATTTGTGCTGTAGCTGATTGAGGCACCACATTATCTGCTGTATTATCAGCATTGATCTTTACGATTTCAATATTTGATGGTGGAAAATCATCAGTTCCACTATCAAGTTCTAGATCTACAATTTTTTTTAAAACTTTAGTCAGAGCATCAATAGGATTTAACGTCCATTGAGGATAGGCAACATGTCCCTGAATTCCTGTAATGGAAATATTAG
>ERZ802821.2083-NODE-2083-length-9977-cov-61.6081_pt1 | contig 9977 bp, 13 predicted proteins | sample MGYA00345648_ERZ802821 | MGnify/ENA primary metagenome ERZ802821 (study PRJEB30503, sample SAMEA104212357) | marine metagenome | biome: Westerlies Biome; feature: [SRF] surface water layer (ENVO:00010504) within the epipelagic zone...; material: water... | reverse complement strand
TGATCACCACCCGCTGCAGTTGGTCCAGCCAGGGACGGAAGCTGTCGATCGCAAGCGGTGCCTGAAGTTGAACCTCGACACCCTGTTGGCGCAGCCCCTCTGCTTTCTTCTCGAGTTGCTCGCTCTGGCCGGAGTCGATCACGGCAACGGGATGGCCCGTGGCTTGCAGGAGGCGGGCCGCACCTTCACCAGAGCGCCCAAGTCCGACGACGACGGTTTGGGCCATCGATTACAAGCGAGCTAGATGCGCAGAAGCCTACGGGGATAAGTAGAAATACTAATAATTGCTTTGAAAAAATTCTGCTGAGTGACTCTTTCCAGCAGAAATTAGACGCTGCGCTGATATGAAATGGGCGATACTGGATTTGAACCAGTGACTCCTACAATGTCAATGTAGTGCTCTACCCCTGAGCTAATCGCCCGAAACGAAGACAACCAACGTGCACTGTCGGTTGATTTCGGGATTTGAGATTAGCAGCAGGCCTGCCTGCACCTCAGCGGCGCATCAGTTCAATCCGCCAGCGCTCCCGCTTGGTCAGAGTGCATGACAACAGCTCGAGGCTGCCGCGATCCTGCAGCTGCAGGCGATCACCCACCTTCAGTTCGCGACTCCCCTGGCGGACCGGTTCCCAGTTCAACCGCAGGCGTCCGGCCTTGATCTGACTGACCACCTTGGATCGAGACAGCCCGAATCCGGCTGAGGCAATGGCATCGATTCGGCAGGAGGCCTCCACGGTGGTGAGCCGTTTGGGATTGCGTTGGGCCGGCAACTGCAGCTGCGTGATCTCGAGAACGTCGCAGTGAATTTCCACATCCCGCAGCTGGCCGCGGCGCCCCTGCAGCAGTTCGGCCGCATTCGGGCTGATCAGTCCCTGACCACCGCGATCGCCGCGCACCCAGAGGTCGCCGAGATCCTCCGGCTGGGCTCCCATGTTGTGCAGGGCCGACCGCAGATCCTCAGGCGTGAGGGGGTCAAACAGAAAGTTGCCTTCGATCAGCAGTCCCTGAATCGGGGGGGTGCTCTCCACAGGCTGATCGCGGCGATGGCAGAGCAAGCGGCAACGTTCGGCACCTTGGTGACCACCGTCGCGGTGCCAGGCCAGTTCGCTGAGGTCGCTCAAGCGCTCCAGCGCTTCCTCCTGGAGGGGGGCGTCAAGAAAGTCGCTCCAGCTCGGTTGCCAGGTGCGCAGCACCTGCTCGGCCAGATCCAACAAGGCGGCCAGGCCCTCGGGATGACGGGCCTTGGTCAACAGGTCTTCCCGCGGCAGCCTCACAGATCGTTCAGGCGCACCACCTGCTGCGGGCGGCTGCGTTGCACCACCTGCCAGGGCGCTTCGATGCCGTTGGGGGTCTCCACCAGCACCAGCCAGGAGCCTTCATCGCGTCGGTTGCGCAGGATGCGCACGCCGGCTTCGTTGTCGGAATCCACGCTGGCCGCCGCGGCGTAACTGCCCATCAGACCGGAACCCATTCCCATCAATCCACCGATCAGCGTTTCCCCCCACGGCCCGAAGGCGGCAAAGGTGGTGAGGTTGGTGATCTTGGTGAAGGTCACGCCGGCCAGAAACCCGAAGGGCATCAGCCAGCGGGCCATGGCCTTCTGGCGCCGTTGGCGGGTGATGTTGGGACTGAGCAGGGCCACGCTGTCGATGGCGTCCCCCTCCGGCGGAATCGCCTGGCACATCAGCAGGGGTACGTCCGTGTCCCGCAGCTGCTGGGTCAGTCCTTCGGCTGCCGCTTGATCGGACAGAACCACGACGCAGACGGGCATTCGCACACAGCTTGTGGCCTGAATTCTGAACCCTGTCCTTCGAAGTTCCGGGGCAGTGAATGCCGATCACTACAGTTCGGCGCGGCAGTACCGCGCCCAGCGATGTCCAAAGTTCTGGTTTCCGACCCGATTGATCAGGCCGGGGTCGACATTCTCAGCCAAGTGGCTCAGGTGGACCAGCGTCCTGGTCTCTCCCCCGAGGAACTGGTCAGCGTGATCGGTGATTACGACGGATTGATGATCCGTTCCGGCACGCAGGTGACCGCCGAGGTGATCGCGGCTGCATCCAAGCTCAAGATCATCGGCCGCGCCGGGGTCGGTGTGGACAACGTCGATGTGCCGGCTGCCACCCAGCGCGGGGTGCTGGTGGTGAATTCCCCTGAGGGCAACACCATTGCAGCGGCGGAGCATGCCCTGGCGATGATGCTGTCCCTGTCGCGGCACGTGCCCCAGGCCCATGCGGGCATGCGGGCCGGCAAGTGGGACCGCAAGAAATACGTCGGCAACGAGCTCTACAAAAAGACGCTTGGCGTGGTGGGTCTGGGCAAGATCGGCTCCCATGTCGCCCGCGTCGCCCGGGCCATGGGCATGGAGGTGATCGCCTATGACCCCTTCATTGCTGCTGATCGCGCCCAGCAGATGCAGGTGCGGCTCACCGAGCTGGATGAGTTGTTCCGCACGGCGGATTACGTGACCTTGCACATTCCCCGCACCAAGGACACCGAGAACCTGGTGAATGCGGAGCTGCTGCGCACGATGAAACCTACGGCGCGGATCGTGAACTGCGCCCGGGGTGGCGTGGTGGATGAAGCGGCCATCGCTGAGGCCATCAACAACGGCGTGATCGCCGGTGCCGGCTTGGACGTGTACGCCAGCGAGCCACTGGCGGAGGACTCACCCCTGCGGGCGGTGGAGCGCGGGTTGGTGCTGACCCCTCACCTCGGCGCTTCGACGGAGGAGGCTCAGGAGAATGTGGCGATCGATGTGGCGGAGCAGATCCGCGATGTGTTGCTGGGGCTGCCGGCACGCAGTGCCGTCAACATCCCCGGCCTGAGTGCCGAGATCATGGAGCGGCTGAAGCCGCACCTGCAGCTGGCGGAGACCGTCGGCGGCCTGGTGAGTCAGCTGTCCGGTGGTCAGGTTCAGGAGTTGGAACTGCGGTTGCAGGGGGATTTCGCCAGCCATCCCTCCCAGCCGCTGGTGATCGCCTCCCTGAAGGGTCTGCTGGGGGCGGTGCTGGGGGACAGCATCAATTTCGTGAATGCCTCGTTGGAGGCCAAGGCCCGAGGCATCCGCGTGCTGGAGGTGAAGGATGAGGCCAGTCGTGATTACGCCGGCGGCTCGCTGCAGCTGATCAGCCGCGGTGATCAGGGCAGCCGCAGCGTCACCGGGGCTGTGTTCGCCGATGGGGAGCTGCGGATCACCAGCATTGATGAATTCCCGGTGAACGTGACCCCCAGCAGTCACATGCTGTTCACCCGCCACCGGGACATGCCCGGCATCATCGGCCAGCTGGGATCGATGCTCGGCGAGCACAACGTGAACATCGCGGCGATGCAGGTGGGACGCAAGATCGTCCGCGGCGATGCGGTGATGGTGCTCAGCATTGATGACCCGATCCCGGCAGCGTTGTTGCAGACGATCACCGCGATTGAGGGCATCCAGGAAGCCCATCCGGTCAGCCTCTGATGTGGTGGCGTCTGACGATGGCGTGTCCTCCTGAGCTGGAGGAGTCGCTCGTTTGGAAACTGACTGACCTGGGCCTGCACCGCCATGCGGTGCAGCACGCGCCGGAGACGCCGGATCAGAAGCAGCTGTTGCTGTGGTTGCCGCAGCCGGAATGGCCCGAAGCGGAACGTCAGCAGCTCCTGGCCAGTCTGGAGCCCCTGGCGGAACCCTTCGGGTTGCCGCTGCCGCAGGGCCACTGGGATGACGTGGCGGATGAGGACTGGAGCCTGAGCTGGAAGCAGCACTGGCAGCCGGATCCGGTGGGGGAGGGGCTGTTGATCCTGCCGGCCTGGCTGGAGGTGCCCCCCGAGCACGGCGAACGGCTGGTGATCCGCATGGATCCAGGCAGCGCCTTCGGCACCGGCAGCCACCCCACGACGCGCCTTTGCCTCGAGGCGCTGGAGCAGGCTCCACCCGTCGGCGCCCTGGTGGCGGATCTGGGTTGCGGCAGCGGGGTGCTGGGGTTGGCGGCCCTGGGATTGGGAGCCACGGCCGTGGTGGCGGCCGACACCGATTCCCTGGCGGTGCGGGCCACGGGCGACAACCGCGAGCTCAACGGACGCCCCGCCGATCAGCTGAAGGTGAGCCTGGGATCGGTGGAGGCCCTGCAGCACCTGCTGGAGGGGCGTCGGGCCGATCTGTTGCTGTGCAACATCCTGGCGCCGGTGATCGAGGCGCTGGCTCCAGGGTTCGAGGCTCTGGTGGCCCCTGAGGGTCGGGCGCTGCTGAGTGGCCTGCTGGTGGACCAGGCCCCCAGGCTGGAGCAGGTGCTGGGGGACCTGGGCTGGCGGGTGTCGGCACGGGGCTCCCAGGGCCGTTGGGGCCTGCTCGAGATTCAGCGCCGCTGAGACCGGAAAAGCAATAAGCCAGGCTTATCAGTGGATGGTCTCCGATTGGACCTGATCGGTCGCAGGCCCAGAACCCGCGGGATCACCCCTTGTCTGCAGTAGATAAGTGCGGTCCTGCAGGACCGGCCAACCGGGACCCTGTACGCATTCACCAAGTCATGGCTTCCTACAAGGTCACCCTGGTCAGCGAGAGCGAAGGTCTCAACAAGACCATCGAAGTGCCCGACGACCAGTACATCCTCGACGCTGCTGAAGAGCAGGGCATCGACCTGCCCTACTCCTGCCGCGCTGGCGCTTGCTCCACCTGCGCCGGCAAGATCACCGCTGGCACCGTCGATCAGTCCGACCAGAGCTTCCTGGACGACGACCAGATCGAAGCCGGTTTCGTGCTCACCTGCGTGGCTTACCCCACCTCCGACTGCACCATCAAGACCCACGCCGAGGAAGAGCTCTATTGAGCCCTTCACCCAATCTTGGGTTTTCACTTCAACCACCCCTGCGGGGGTGGTTTTTTGTTGCTCAGCACCCTTGCATGACCCTGACCATCCCGCTGTCGCCGTGAGCCGTCCCGATGTCGAGGAACTGCTGGACGCCGGCAGCATTCACACCAGCCCCGGGGGGCAGTACAGCTTCCGCGTGATCGGCCCCTGCTGCCGCCTGTTCGATCGTGAGGAGTTGCCCTGGCCCTGTTGTCGGTTGGCCTGGCGCAGCAAGGAGCCCAGCTGGCGTCGGGTGGGGCGTCGCTTTGTTCCGGACCTGGCGGCGCGGCGTTGCCCCTCCTATGCCGTTGAACTGCTTCAGCCGGGCTCCCGGCCCACCGCCACGGTGCTGACGCTGTTTTCGGTGCGGTTCAGCCGTGAGCTGCAGGAGTGGTGGTACAGCCGCCATCCCCGCTCGATGGAGCCGCTCAATCTCCTTCCCCCTTCCCCTGAAGAGCCAACAGAAAACCCCAGCGGCCCTGAAGCCACTGGGGTGAGTGAATCCGATTGACGTTCGCGATCAGAAGTAAATCTTGCCGCCGCCCCAGGCGGTGCCCTGAACCTTGGGCGCCACCAGGATGTAGCCGGCCATCAGGCGCAGTTCCTCGTCGGTGAGATCGCGCATGGCGGGATACAGCTCGGCATCGCGCATGCTCGGGTGCAGGTCGGCAATGCTGTACTCGCCGTCGTAGGAGGTGGGGTCCTTCATGTAGTCCACCAGGGCGTCGACGTTGTCGCGGGCTGGTGTGGCCAGGGCCAGGGTCTCGGGATCGAGGCCCACGTTCTGGTTGGTCTTGGTGATGCCACCGGCGTGGCAGGTGCCGCAGCTGGTGTTGAACACCTTGCGGCCGGTGTTGATCTCCTGCTCGCTGAAGGTCACCTGAGTGCCCTCAGGGTTGCCTGGAACGGTGAGGGTCTCGGCATCCCATCGAACCGCCTCTGCAGGGGACGCCATCACCAGCCCGATCAGCACGGGAACCAGGATGAGAAGTCCCTTCAGGGATCGCTGCAGTGTGGAGAAAAGAGAGGCCATGAAGGACGCCGGGGATTGACGGACAAACCGCACCAAGCTCTTGTATCACGGCAAGTTGGCCGTCTGTGGCGGAATCACGAACTGTTGCAGCAGGGTTTCACATCCAGGCTGAGGAAGTCCTTGGCCAGGACCGTGTTGGGGAAGATCGCCTGCGCTTCCTTCAACAGGTCGTCGGGGCTGACAGGGTTCCCCGGAACGTAACGGGGGCTGAGGTGGGTGATGGCCAGCTGCCCCACACCGGCTTCAGCTGCGGTCTGGGCCGCCATGGTGCTGGTGGAGTGCTGTTTCTGGAAGGCCATCTCCGCCTCAGCGTGGGCGAAGGTCGATTCATGGATGAGCAGATCCACGCCTCGGGCCAGCTCAACGGCGGCGTCGCAGAACACGGTGTCGGTGCAGATCATCACGCTCACCCCCGGTCGCTCCGGGCCGCAGAGCGTGGTGCCGTCGATCACGCGGCCGTCCTCCAGGGTGACGCTCTCCCCCCGCTTCAGCTGTGCATACACCGGCCCTGGCGGAATGCCGAGGGACCGGGCTTTGTCGATGTCGAACCGACCCGCCAGGGGCTTCTGGTCCACCCGGTAGGCATAAGCGGGCACCCGGTGGGTCAGGGGGGTGCAGCGCACGGTGAGCTCGTCGTCTTCGAACAGCAGCGTTCCCTGCTCAGCCGCCGGCCGTGAGCGGTGCACCTGAAGCGGATAGCCGATGCGGGTGGAGCTGGTGTTCAGCGCACCCTTCAGAAACGACTCGAGCGGGTCAGGACCGTAGAGATCCACACCGTCCTGGCAGGAGCCTGATAGCCCAAGGCTGGCCAGCAATCCCGGCAGCCCGAAGACGTGATCACCATGCATGTGGGTGACAAAGACCCGCCGCAGCTGCGACAGGCGCAGGTCGCTGCGCAGAAACTGATGCTGGGTGCCCTCGCCACAGTCGAACAGCCACATCTCCGATCGCTGGGGCAGACGCAGCGCCACCGCGGAGACGTTGCGCGACCGCGTGGGCACTCCGGAACTGGTACCGAGAAAGGTGACCTGCACGGCCGCTGATCCTCAAGCGCCATGCTGCCATCTGGCTGGCCCTGGACAGGCAGGTCACACTGGGGCGCGTTCTGGTGTTGCGTGCGTTTCGCTCCGATCGTCGCCCTGATGGGCTGTGCCGTCGTCAGCGCTGTCGCTCCGCCAGCTGCTGTTCCCCTCGGGCGAGAGCCGCAGATGCGCGTGCTGGTGCAGGAAGGCTCGCGCCTGGCCCTGCGGGCTGATGGAGAGCAGTCGTTTCAGGTGCGGGGTCTGCCGGGGGGGAGCCGATCGTTGCGGCGGCTGGTGCTGCGTTTGCGCGGCGGGGCGCTGGTGGGGGAGCTGGATGGCGAGCAGCAACGACTCCCGGCCAGCAGCCTGCTTCGGGTCAGTTCCAATGATCCCCGGGGCATCTGGCTGGGGCAGCGCCGTTACCGGGGCGAGTTGCGCCTCAGCGGCCGCGGCGGTCAGCTCAGGGCCGTCAACGCCCTCGGCATCGAGACGTACCTGATGAGTGTGGTGGGCAGTGAGATGCCCCATCAATGGCCGCTGGCTGCCCTGCAGGCCCAGGCTGTAGCCGCGCGCACCTATGCCCTGCAGCAACGCAGCCGCGGGGGGGGCTGGGACCTGAAGGCCACGGTGTCCAGCCAGGTGTATCTCGGCGTCGAGTCCGAAACCCCGAGCACCCGCAAGGCGGTCGCCAGCACCCGCTCCCTGGTGCTGGTGCACGGGGGCAAGTTGATCAATGCTGTGTTCCACAGCAGTTCCGGTGGCGTCACGGAGGCCAGCGGCATGGTCTGGCGCAACCAGCTCCCCTACCTGGTGAGCGTGCCGGACCACGACCAGCACAGTCCGATGCATCGCTGGCAGGAGCGGTTCGATCTGGAGGGTCTCCGCCAACGGTTGCCGGAAACCGGTGGTGTGGATGCGGTCGATGTGCTGAGCCGCAGTGCCAGTGGACGGGTGCGGCAGGCGCGGCTGAAGGGGCCGCGGGGGTCGTTGCTGCTCAGCGGCGCGGATCTCCGGCGCCGTCTGGGTCTCAAGAGCACCTTGGTGAGCTTTGCGATGGTTCAGGCCACGGCACCCCCGGAACCGGCTGCGCCCCTCCAGGCGACGCCGGTCCGCGGTCGCTCCCGCCTGGCCCAGCTCACGGCAACGGTGGCGAGTCCTCGCCCATCGCTGCTGGGGGGGCATGGCCGGCAGCGCCGGCATGTGGTGCCAGGGATGCAACTGCTGGTGACGGGCCAGGGCCATGGCCACGGCGTGGGGATGAGTCAGTGGGGGGCCAACGGCCTGGCCCGCCAGGGCGCTGATTTCCGCACGATCCTGAGCCATTACTACCGGGGGGCTGATGTGATGCCGTATCAACCCCATCACGATCCAGCGGTGGCGCAGGCCTGGCCATCGGCGCCAGCTTGGAGGGGTTGATTCAGCGCCGCTGTTGCCCTCCTTCTTCATCGATCCGGATCCGCTGAGCTCGGCTGCGGAATTGTGCTCAAGGCTGGTGGACGAGCTGGAGCAGGCTTTGCGCCTGAACCTGGAGGGTGCGGCGGCCCGTCGGCCTCTGGGGTTGGCCACCGGACGCACGATGGAGCCGCTGTATGCCGCGTTGGTGGAGCGCCTGCTGGGCTGGCCCCCAGGCGATCTCGCAGCCCTGCGGCGGAGGTGGTGCAGCTTCAATCTGGATGAGTACCTGGGGCTGCCAGCCGGTGATCCGCGCAGTTACCGGAGCTTCATGAACGCCCAGCTCGGACGCCCCCTGTCTCTCCCGGAGGGGGCCCTGCAGCTACCCGATGGACAAGCCGCCGCCGCCGATGCTGCTGCCCTGGCGTTTCAAGCCGCGCTGAACGACTTGGGCGGCATCGGGGTTCAGCTGCTGGGGCTGGGCAGCAATGGCCATGTGGGTTTCAACGAACCCCCCTGCGGTCGGGAGCAGGCCTGCCGGGTGGTGGAGCTCTCGGATGCGACGCGACGCCAGAACGCTGGCCTGTTCAGTGGTGATCCCGAGGCGGTGCCCGTCCGGGCCATCACCCTGGGACTCAAGGAGATCCTGGCGGCTGAGCAGATCCATCTGGTGGTCACCGGTCGTGAGAAAGCGCCGATCCTTGGCCGACTGCTGGCCATGGATCAGCCCGATCCCGCCTTGCCGGCCAGTTGGTTGCTGGAGCATCCCCGGGTGACCCTCTGGGCCGATGCGGACGCCCTCTCGCTCTCCCTAGTTTGAACGCCTGAAAGCGTCGCTTCGATGAGCATCGATCCCGTGGAACGCCGCCTCGAGCAGAGCTTTGAAGCGGAGCGCTGGACGCGCTTCATTCAGGACTGCCAAGACATTGAGCAGCTGCGGGAGGCGGCGCTGGGGTTGGTGCAGCAGCTCGCGCAGCAGAAGGCCGCCAGTGCCTGGATGGCCAGCCGCGCCTCCGAATCCGAAAACGCCAAGCTGCAGATGCTGGCCCGGATGATCCGCCAGACGGACGACGACAACACAACATCCCCCGATCGGGGGATGTGATCTTGCGGCGAAAGCCGGACAGTGCAGACAACCGCTGACGCGCCTGATGCACCTGTCCAGCTTCGCCCAATACCTCGACGTTCTCGACCGGATCGAAACGCTGCTGCCCTGCCGCAATGAGCAACGCCTGAAGGCTGAGCTCAAGCGGATGAAACTGCAACTGCTGACCCTGGAGCCGGAGGACCTGCGGGCTGTCTGGCAGGAATTCCGCTGAAGCGGTCAGCCGTGGTCCTTCTGCCAGCGGCTGAGGCTGGCGGGGGAGAACTTGTGGCCGTGGCGGGCAGCCACTTTCACCACACAGGAGTTGTCCTTGCCGCAGCGTTGCACCTCATCACGGATGTTGTCGTTGCTCTGCACACGGGACATGAACGTTTCCAGCTGCTTCATCGACATGGATCGAGTCTCCGGAAGGGATGTTTCCGGCCTAGCTGCTGGTGTTGTGTGCTCCCGAACACAACAGATTTGATCCGGATTTCCACACAGCGTGTTGCGTTTGCTTGCGCTCTATGAAGCTTGCAGGTCCAGATCTTGATCGAAGTCCAGGTTGGCGCTGACGCTGCGCACGTCGTCCAGTCCATCGAGGGCATCCAGCAACTTGA
>ERZ802821.2078-NODE-2078-length-9998-cov-35.4197_pt1 | contig 9998 bp, 9 predicted proteins | sample MGYA00345648_ERZ802821 | MGnify/ENA primary metagenome ERZ802821 (study PRJEB30503, sample SAMEA104212357) | marine metagenome | biome: Westerlies Biome; feature: [SRF] surface water layer (ENVO:00010504) within the epipelagic zone...; material: water... | reverse complement strand
AAAAACCGTTCGGGCATCCAGATAAAACCCTTTGTTAAAATCAATGCTAAACCCTAGGGCAAGTTCATTCTGCATTGGTCAGCCTTTACATCGCCTATCCACGCTCTGCGTCGCGCATGATAAAAGAAGCAAATGACAAAAATCTTGAAATACAAACCAAAGGAAACGCTCCGAAAAGCCGCGTAGCCTGGATCCAAAAGGGAAACAGCGCTACAACCCACCTTAAGAAAATCCAAATATAGCCTAGATGCCTATGCCCAAGAATGACTGATCCTTAACGAATAAGCCGCGCTTAAACCCAGAGGCGCTGGCAACTACATGAGTACAATATGGGCGCGCCAAAGCGGCTGTGTTAAGCCGTTCAACACCCGGAATGTTACTGGTGACCAGAACAGGTTATAAAGGTCTCTACCTGACAGAAAAGCGGGTTCTTCTAAACGCTATACTGCAAATCTAAAGGCTCTAAGGGCTTTCTTTTCAAAATAAAATCTGCCGCACGGGCCGCCATCATTTGCACTGGTGCATTCAGATTTGCGCTTACAATCCGCGGCATGGCGGATGCGTCGATCACGCGAAGCCCCCTAATCCCATGCACTTGAAACTGGCTATCCGTGACCGCCCGATCATCACCCCCCATCGGACAAGTGCAGCTTGGATGATAGGCCGTTTCAATTGAACCCCGCAACATATCGGTAATCTCTTGATCGGTTTGAAACTGGTCACCGGGCTTCATTTCAGCGCCCCGAAACCCGTCAAAGGCGGATTGAGACACAAGCTCTCTGGCCTTTTTTACCGCATCAACCATTTCGATAAGATCATGCGGATGGTGCATATATCGAAAGGCAATGATCGGCGAGCGGTGAATATCAGCCCTGTCTAAACGCACAGAGCCGGTACTTTTAGGGCGCATCTGATCAACATTTAAGGAAAAAGCTTGCTCAACGTTTATTTTTCCATCCAAGACCGTAAAGCCAAGCGGCCCAAAATGATATTGAAGATTTGCATGGCTAACCCCGGGGCGCGAGCGGATCAAACCGCCCGCCTCCCAAATATTTGAAGCGGCCATACCGCGGCGCGTTAAGAGCCAGGCGAGGCCGTGTTTAAGTTTACTGGAAACCCTGCCTATATCGTGAAACGGCAACCGCTTTTTCGAGGCAAATTGCAGCCTAATCTTTGCGTGATCCTGCAGGTTTTTTCCCACCCCAGGCAAGTGTAATCGAAGCGGAATATCACAATCTTTCAAATGTGCCGCAGGGCCAATTCCTGATTTCATCAACAAGGCGGGTGAATTGATTGCGCCTGCGCATAACAACACTTCTTGGCCTGCAAAAGCTGTAATCGTTTCCCCAGAATGGGTAAATACCATCCCTTGAGCTTTGCCACCATCGAGAATGATCTTCCGGCTTTCAGCCATCGTGATCAGCGTTAAATTGGCGCGTCCAAGCGCCGGCCGCAGATGGGCAGTTGCTGAGCTGCATCGTTTGCCATCCAAAATGGTACAATCTAGCCGTGCCAAACCTTCCGGATTAACGCCATTCAAATCATCCGATCGCCCCTGCCCTGATTGCGTTCCGGCCTCTAAAAATGCATCAAACAAAGGATCAGAAGAACAGGCTTGTTTTACGGCAAGCCTACCTGCATTGCCGCGCCATGGATTGCGCGCAGATTTATAATTTTCTCCCTGGATAAAATAAGGCAAGCATTTATCGAAGCGCCACTCAGGAAGGTCAAAATCTTCGGCCCATCCATCATAGTCAAAACGATGCCCCCGCATATAGACCATCGAATTTATAGAAGACGAGCCGCCGACAACGCGCCCGCGCGGCGTGAAGATAGAGCGCTCATGCAGAGCGTTTTCGTTTGCGCTAAAGTAATTCCAATTCAGCGAACGCTCTCGGAACACGCGATAAACGCCTGCGGGCATATGAATGAATAGGTTTTTATCAAGCGGGCCGGCCTCAAGCAGTAAAACCCGACAGCTGGAATCAGCGCTCAATTCATTGGCAAGAACGCAGCCTGCGGATCCAGCTCCTAGAATAATAAAATCAAATTCTAACTTTTTGTTCATGATGTCTTTCACAAAAGTATTAGGTTGCTGCGTCTATCTAAGCTTACTCAGAAAAGTGATTTCAAACACGAGGAATCTGTTATGCCAGGCGCGAAGGTTCAAACGGAGGCAAAGATGACATTAGCAAGACGGCTTGCGGCAGAAGGGTTAGGAACGCTTTCGCTTCTAACAACTGTGATCGGATCGGGTATTATGGCGGAGCGAATGGCGGATGGAAATTTGGCGCTTGCCTTATTGGGAAACACCATTCCCACAGGGGCGATCCTCGTGGTTTTGATCACTGTTTTTGGACCTATTTCAGGCGCACAATTCAACCCTGCGGTTACGCTTTGCTTTTGGTTGCGCGGTGAGATGAAAAGGCAAGAGGCGTTATTTTACATATGCGCCCAGATCGTTGGCGGAATTTTGGGTGTTTTTGCCGCGCATATAATGTTTGATCATCCCTTGATTGACCCCTCTACAACCACGCGCAGCGGGCTTGGCCAATGGATCGGTGAATTCATCGCCACTTTCGGCTTGATTGGCACAATCCTCATTTGCGTAACGCTCCGCCCCGCTGCACTTGCCATGTCGGTCGGGCTTTATATCACCGCAGCCTATTGGTTTACCTCCTCGACATCCTTTGCAAACCCTGCGGTGACCATAGCAAGGGGATTTTCGGATAGCTTTGCCGGAATTGCACCCTCTGACATACCAGCGTTCATTGCAGCCCAATTGATCGCCGCCGTCTTGGCGACGTTGTTTTTTGCTTGGCTGTTGCGCGGGTCAGAGACGCCAACCAGCCAGTGACCAAACAGACATCACCGCGCCTTTATGCAATCCATATTTCCGTCGGTGCTTGGCTGGCTTCAACCCTTCTTGATGATCGGAAAAGCCTATTAGAAAGATAAAATCTACTAACATAAACCTAGAAACCCTCTCCAATAATGATCAAACGCGGCGATACAAAAACCTTTTCCAAGCGAAGCTTTGTGAAACTTAGCGTTCGTATTCAATCGTAGCGCCCGGACCAAACGGATATCACGCGCTTATATTTATACAGAACATAGGCTGGGGCGCCTTTTGGAGTATCAAGGCCTAAACGCATCCTGCAGGGGCTATAAAAACGGATTAGGGCTTAAGCAAAAGCCTGTTTTGCGCAGGAAATTCCTGCGCAAAATAAGGCCGTAAACATCAAAAAAGTGATTTTTGATATTGGGAGGTTCAGCCAAACATATCAGATGTGATCCCCGTATACCAATCTTCGGATTCCAGATAGGTTTGCTTGCGAATATCCGCCGTTTCACCCGTTTTTGAGATAAAGCCATCCACTTTTGCGATTTTTTCATCCGTCGCCTTATAGGTCGCGCCCACCTTTACCCCATCATCTGCATTGATCAGCGACCAGCACGTATTGGCAAATTTTGCTGGGAATATTTTCGAGCCGGTCAACGCGCCGCGCACCGCATTGGCACAGACTTTCGCTTGGCTGTTGGCCGAAAACCCGGATTTGGGCATATCCCCTTGTTGGGATGCATCCCCCAAAACATAGATATCCGCATCAGCTTTGCTTGACATATCAACCGCGTTCACCGGCGCCCAATTGCCATCCGTAACGCCGGCCACCGCAGCAATCCGTCCAGCTTTCATCGCTGGAATGACATTGCAGGCATCCACATTGATGCTTTCACCATCAATTGATATGGTCATGGCGCTTGGATCCACTGCAACATTTTCACCCCCAAATTCAGATCCGATCCAATCAATCATACCTGCATAATGCGTATTCCAGCCTTCTTGAAATAACGCCATTTTTGAAAATTTCGGCTTTGGATCCGCAACAATAATCTTTGCTGTGGGATTATGCTGTGAAAGATAATGTGCCACCATAGAGACCCGCTCATAGGGGCCGGGGGGGCATCTATAGGGGTTAGGAGGGGCTACCATCGCATATGTGCCGCCCTGCGGCATCGCCATGATCTGAGTCTTCAAAAGCTCGCTTTGGGATCCGGCCTTATACGCATGTGGCATCGCGTTCTGCGAAGAGAGATCCCAGCCCTCAACCGCGCCCTCGACAAAATCGATCCCAGGCGACAAGATGAGTTTGTCATAGGGCAGCGCGGATCCACCCGCCAAGCTTACCATTTTTTTATCACGATCAACGCCAATGGCCCAATCATGCACAACGTTGATGCCACTGGCCGCAAGCTTGCCATAGGTATGGCCGATATCATCAAACTCTTTTACCCCGCCCAAATAAAGATTCGAGAAAAAGCAGGTATAATAGGTTCGGGTTGGCTCAACCAAAGTCACATCAATTGCGCCTTTGCTATCTTTTGCAATATAACGCGCTGCGGTGGCGCCGCCAGCTCCGCCGCCCACCACGAGCACACGCGGCTTTGCATGGCCGCCCGCGTGCAAGCTGGGTGAAGAAAGAAGCGCAGCTGCCGCTGCTGAGTTACCAATAAAACCTCTTCTGGTTAATGACATTTTATTCTCCCTTTGGTTTATAGTTTTCAGTTTTTTAAAGTCTCAAAGTAATGCGCCAATGCCGCAATCTCTTCATCAGTAAGCCGTTTCGCGATCAATTGCATGGCTTGGTTCTCACGATATCCTTCACGATACGCAAAAAGCGCCGTCACAAGCTCATGAGCGGGCCTGTTCGTTATAGTTGGAATGGCCATGTCTTGCCCTGAGCTTTGATGGCAGGTCATGCATTCACTGGATAGATATTCACCATACTCCAAATCGCCCTCAAGCGCTAATAATTTTTCAGGAACATCAAAACTCGTCTTTGCCAATCCGTTGGTCCCGGCCTTGTCTAATTGCGCTAGGTAAGCGATCAAATTTTTCCGATCCGCAGCAACCTTCAAGCCGGCAAAGTTCATCTTTGTGCGTTTCAAAAAGGCTTTTGGATGCATAAGAAACTGATCTAGCTGTGCCGGCGACCAGATTAAACCGGCCGCCGCCGCCTGTTGTAGGGCTTTTGAATATTTAAACCCATCTACCTGCCCCGCCCTTGCATCCAAAATTGCGGCCAAATGCGGGCCAGAAAGCGCGCGTGCCTCCTCTGATAATGCATGGCAAGAAGCACATTTCTTTTTAAACAGCGCAGCGCCTCGCGCAGGATCACCGCTGGCAAAGGCTAGGGACGTGCCAAAGAGGCTTAGAGAAATGCTAAAAACCACCCCCAAAATGTGCTGCACAACTATGCTCCCTCAGCGTTTAAATAGGCAATGATCGCATCAATATCATTTTGCTTTTTGAGGCCGGAAAAAGACATTTTGGTGCCCTTTATTGATTTTTTCGGATTGGCTAAAAAGCTTACCAATTGCTCCATGTCCCAAACCTGACCGGCTTCCGCGGCTTTTTTAAATGCCTTTGAATATCGAAACCCTTCAACTGCACCAATTCCGCGCCCCAGAATATTATTCAAATGCGGGCCTGAGCGACTTTTTGCTTTGGGCCCAATTTGGTGGCAGGCTTTGCATTTACGAAAAACCTTCTTACCCGCGGCAACTAGCTCTGGCGAGGATGCGATTTCATTAAGCGCAGCCGGCGAAACAATGGCTTCTTTTTCCTCTGCAGGTGCGGCAACTGCCACTTCAGCGGCCTCAGTCTTTTCAGTGCTTTCTACGGTGGTTTCCTCAGGCGTTACATCAAGGATCGATGCACGCATCGTAATCTCAACCCTGTCTTTACAATCTTTCATACAGGGCTCGGCGCGCCAAATCGCGTATTCCGTTTCAGGGCGATCATCAACCACAAATCCACGCGCATTATACATTTCAAACTCGGCAAAATTAGTATCGCTTAATACAAAATCCTCATCCACCAAATCATTAGAGTAAAGCATATAGGCAACAATCGCATAAACCTCATCTGCTGATAGGCTTTGCGCTTCGCCAAACGGCATTGAACGGTTTACATAATCCCAAACGGTTGACAGATAAGGCCAATAAGATCCAACCGTTTTCACCGGATCTTTATCGCCAAGCGTGTCAAATCCACCGGCCAAAACCGGCCAATTATCAACGCCTTCGGCAAAATCGCCATGACACGACGCACATTTATTGACAAATACCTCCTCGCCATAAAGTACATCCCCGCTGCCTGCGGGAAGCCCCGCGCCATTGGGACGAATATCAACATCCCAAGCCGCGATCTCTTCTGGCAGCGCTGCACGCCCCAAGCCCAGTTTGTCGCCGGCAAAAACAGTTACAGGAAGAACAAGAACAGCTGCGGCCAAAAAAAGTTTAAGACACTTCAACATTTTCGACCTCTCCGGTTGGTTTGACATGCCAGGTTTGAATGCAATTATTATGGTACACGGAATTTTCACCGCGCAATTCGCGCAACTGTTGTTTGCTGGGTTGCACATAGCCCGTTTCATCCATTGCGCGGGCCTGCAGCAACATTTCTTCGCCTTGCCAATCCATCTCAAAGTAAAATCGCGCTAGTGCTTTGTTATTCTCGTGATTGGACAGTCGCGCTGTTTCCCAGTTGCGCCCGCCATCTTTAGAAATATCAACTCTTTTGATGGACCCGTGACCTGACCAGGCCAAACCTGTGATCACCAAAGCTCCTGGACCATGCTGTATTGGCGCTTGCGGGCTGGGGGAAGTAATCACCGATTTTGCATCCATAACCCAGGTCCATTTTCGAGCCGTGCCATCTTCTAAAACATCGGTATATTTCGAAGTTTCTTCACGGCTTTCCACGGGCCCATCCATCACCTCGATGCGGCGCAACCATTTCACCCACATATTGCCTTCCCATCCGGGAACCACCAAGCGTATAGGATAGCCATGCTCTTTGCGCAGAGCTTCACCATTGGCCTTAAACGCCACCAGCACATCATCAAGCGCTTTTTCCATCGGAATCGAGCGGCCGTTGGAAGAAGCATCAGCGCCTTCAACATAAACCCATTTATCTTGCAGATCGCCCGCCGCGGCCAATCCGGCTTCTTGCAACACGCTGCGCAAAGACACGCCGGTATATTCCATATTATGAATCATACCATGCGTGAACTGAACACCGTTTAATTGCGCGCCGGCCCATTCCATTCCAGTATTGGCCGCACATTCGCAAAAATAAACATGGTTTTCGCGCGGCAAGCGTTCAAGGTCGGCATAGGAAAACACTAAAGGCTGATCAACCAAGCCGTTTACCATCAAACGGTAATCACTTTTGCTAAGCTCGATAGCGCCGGAATGATGGCGCTCAAATGCGCAGCCCTGGGGCGTAATCGTACCATCAAGGGCATGAATCGGCGTGAAGTTTATCGAAGAAATCGGGCTTGCGGTCAGCCAAGGCACGTTGCGCCGCACGACATCGCTTTCAAATTTAATTGGCAGCCCATAGGGCGTGGCATCCACCCCGTCACCGGTGAGTGATGCCCAGTCTTGAACCTCGGTGATTAGGGGATCAGCCTGCGTTCCGCTGGCCGCCTGGGCCGTTACGATGCCGGCCATTGTTGCGGCGCTTCCACGCAAAAATGCCCGCCGGGATTGGGGATTGGGTGTAAATTTCAAAATAGGCACCTCCATATCAGCGTAACCCGTCAAATACACACGCGACTCGGCACAGAACGCATGCATTTTGAACCAATTTTCTCAGATCTTGGCCTAAGTTTGCTCAAAACGCAACAATAAATTCAAATGTTTGAATTTATTGTTGCGTGCTAGTTGCCATGCTATAAAAATAAATGGAATTATATGATCAGTACCGACCACGCCCCAAACCAGACAGACGTTAAAACCGTTTGCCGCCATTAAACTATTCCGCCCTATACCGGTTAAAAAATACCGGCTTAACTGAACAACGAAAAGAAAAAAGAATGCTCAGAACCGCTCAGTATTTTAAGTTAATTGTCTATGCGATAGGGGTTTTTATAAGCTGCCTCAGCGCCACGCTTGGGATAGCCAGTGAAGATATTGCGGATCAATATCCGCAATCGCCTTTATACCAAAAACCAATTGAGTTTTTTCCACAGGTGTTTTCTGCCATCGGGGCAACCGCCCCGCCCACATATGAAAATGCCGGCCATAACAATAACCTTTCTTTTATCATCACGGGCGAAGGCGTGGTGGTAATCAATGCCGGGGCCTCATATCTTTTGGCGCAAGCGCTGCATGAGGAAATCAAACAGCGCACCCATCAACCGGTGATTTTGGTTATCAATGAAAACGGCCAAGGCCATGCAATGTTGGGGAATTCCTATTGGGTCGATCAAGGTATTAAGGTTTTGGCGCATGAGGATGCAGATGCTGAATTTGCCGATCTTGGCTTTTCAATTTTGGAAAACATGCGCGGATATAATCGCGAAAACGCCGAAGGCACGCGGCTACAAAGACCCACCCAAACCTTTAGCGATACCTATACGCTCACGCTGGGTGCTTTTGAGATTAAGGTATTATATTTGGGCCCGGCGCATAGTCCTGGTGATATTGTAGTATGGTTGCCCAAGCAAAATCTGGTGATTGCTGGCGATATGGCCTTTCACGAACGCATGTTGCCCATTTTTCCCTATACAAACGCGGCTGATTGGATCGAAACTTGGGATGCCGCATTTGAACCCTTGGGCGCAACGCATATCATTCCCGGTCATGGGCACCCAACCGTGATGGCACAAGTCCGGCGATACACGCGTGATTATCTGGTGTTTTTACGCCGTAAAATCGGTGACCTGATCGAGGAGGGCGGCGAGTTAGAGCAAGCCTATTATATTGACCAAAGCCCCTATGCGCATCTCGATACGTTCGAAGAACTGGCGCGGCGCAACGCTGGATTTGTGTATGAGCAAATGGAATTTGAATAAAAGACGCATAATCCAGCATTTTGCTTAGAGGCTGGAAAAACCCATCATAATTTTTAAAATTCAGAATAAAATTCTATTATATTTTTATTTTTAAAAATAATTTCTTAAAAAGCGCATTTGATTTTCTAATAAAAAGAATTTTATAGCATAGCATCTGCAGTTTTTGAGATTGATTATGTTATTTGACCTTTACGATATTCCGTTTGAAACTAAGGTGCTATACCCGCTATTTGGAGGCGTATTGGGCGTTTTATTTGGCGCGTTGGCATTGTTCACGCAGTTTTGCTTACGTCAGGCGGTTGTGGGGAACAATGCGGAGGGCATCACTGCCAAGTCGGTCTGGGCCACCGCGTTCATAGCTGCGGTTTTGGGCAGTTTAGCCTTGGAATATGCCGGGTTTATCGCGCTGTCAGAGCACCGTCTATTTGCCCCTGACCTGCCTGTTTTGGCACTTGTTCTGGGTGGGGGCCTGTTTGGGATCGGTATGATTCTCACGCGCGGGTGCGTGTCGCGCGCAACCGTCCTGCTGGGCACCGGCAATCTACGCAGCCTCTTCGTTCTTCTCATTTTTGCCATTACAGCGCATGCCACATTGAAGGGTGTTCTTGCCCCGCTGCGCGTAATGATTGGCGCAATAGAAGTTGATCTATCCCTTACCTCGCTGGGGGATCTACCCGGCGGGCCGATTTTCTGGGCGTTAATGCTCTGTGGCGCGGCCTCTTTCTGGCTGATCTCAAATTTTCCATCCAAATCTGTCTTCGTTGCCGCGATTGGGTTGGGGCTTCTGGTGCCAATTGGATGGGCAGGCACTTCGGTGCTTTTGATTGATCCCTTCGATCCGCTTCCGGCGCAATCTTTTGCCTTCACATTGCCTTGGTCAGAACTGCTTTTTTGGACGATTGCGTCCAGCGCAATCACAGCAGGGTTTGGGCCGGGGATGGTCGCCGGAGTTTTATTGGGGAGCTTCTTAGCGGCGGGTGTGATGGGGCAAATTCAATTACGTGGTTTTGACAAAACTAGCGACATGCCAAGGTATCTTTTAGGATCGGTTTTGATGGGCTTTGGCGGCGTGCTTACCGGCGGGTGCAGCGTCGGAGCTGGCTTGTCGGGGGCTTCTAACTTATCCATTGC
>ERZ802821.2074-NODE-2074-length-10002-cov-12.0957_pt1 | contig 10002 bp, 7 predicted proteins | sample MGYA00345648_ERZ802821 | MGnify/ENA primary metagenome ERZ802821 (study PRJEB30503, sample SAMEA104212357) | marine metagenome | biome: Westerlies Biome; feature: [SRF] surface water layer (ENVO:00010504) within the epipelagic zone...; material: water... | reverse complement strand
AAATTGACAATAGGTACAGGATTGGAATTTTTATCCAGTATTTATAGCGATTGTCTTGAGGCTTCATTGGTGTCGGTTGATGATTTTTTTGAAGTGCTTCAGACACGTTCTATTGATTCAAATACGCGTCTTAAGGATTTAGTCAAAGAGCAAAAAGATTTTTTTTATATGATGTTATCAATTCTATTTGCATTTGATATTTATATGGTTCCTCGGTCTAAGTATTTGATGACGAAAAATGCTAGGCCGTTGCGTAATCTTTTGCATCAGCAGCTGTCTGATTCCAAATCTCTGGTCTCGGTTACGATCAATAATCGCTTTAGGCGTGAATTTTGCAATCGGGGAATGGTGCTTGGCCCCCGTGGAGAAACGCTCTTTTATGGTGACTTAGAAGAAGCGATTGACTACGAGAATCAAAATGTTAAGATCGGTTCGGGATCTGAATCTGAGGAAAATCAATTCGATATGGCTAGTAACTTAACAAACTCAGATTCAAACTCTGATCAAAGTGACGTTTTCTAATTTGCAATTCAATTTCTTATGATGTTTATTAATCGAGTCGTCAAAGGCCTACGCCGTCAATGGATGATTATCGTTGCGATTGCTGATTACGATCGAAATCGGCAGGCCGCTGGCAGTTCATTGGGTAGCTGGGAAAGCTTGATAGGCCCATTGCAGATGATGCTTTTTTTCATTGGCATGCGGGTGGGTTTCAGTTTCTTAAGGGGTACCAATAAATTTGCAGCAGGTGGATCCACTGATATGTATTTCAATATTGTTGTATTCATGTCGACAGGTTTTTGTATCGCATTTCTTTTTAGAAATGTCGCAATAAAATCCCTCTCTGGCTTAAAACTCAAGGCGCCTCTGTATTATCCAAGGATTAAGCCTCTGGATATTTTACTGGCATTGTCCTTGAACGATATGCGGGCTTTAGCAACACTTTCACTTGCTATCTTGGGCATTGTTTATTATTTCACTTGGAACTTCCGGTTAGACAGTCCAGGTTTGGCAATTAGCGTATATTTGTTAACGGTGTTGATGGCCATAGGTTTTGGCCTGTCGGTTGTTTTCCTGGGTCGGCTAAATAAATGGTTAGTTAAAATTATAAAAAGACTTATTCAAAGGGTTATTATATTTACCTCAGGCATTTTCTTTGCTACTTTTGAAATTCCTGCACATATTAGGCCATTTATTACTTGGAATCCAATCCTTCATGGAGTGGAGTTATTTCGTTATTCCATCAATAATGAATACCCGATACCTGATATTTCATTGTCATATCTCATTCTCTGTTCTATACTGATGTTGGGCTTTTCGTTGATCCTATACAGGACTAACGAGTCTCTGCTCCTAGAGATCAATGATTGATCGTCAATCGATTATTAGTCTTTATTCTGAGATGCTTCAACTTCTAATTTATCATGGCTGATCGCGAAACTATTTCCCAAAAAAGTTCTGCGATGCCAACTTCGTCTTTTGACGCAAATGTCGCCTCGAGATCTATCCCCAATAGTGATGTTATTTCTAAATCTGTCTGGCAAGAAAGACTCAATCTTCTGAAAAAACCAAGGGTCTTAATTTCATTATTTTTGGCTTCGTCCGCACTTTATTGTTTTGTAATTGGACGCGATCGTTATATCTCTGTTTCTGAATTTGTCATACAGCAAGCTGTTCCCCTTAATACTTCATCAGCATCAGTACTGGCTGGGGCTGCAGCAGCGCCTCAAGTTTTGACCTCATTGGTGGATGGGCAATATTTACAGGTCTATTTAGCCTCATCAGAGGTTAAAAACCGTCTTTTTCCAAAGTCAACTTCTCTAGAAGAAAAATACCATAAGACATTTCCTGATTTTCGTACGGGAATAGCTAAACAAAGTAGTGCCCCCGCGCAACTTGTCTTTTATAGGGACCTGCTTGAAGTTTCCCCTCAACCCTTGAGCGGTTCAGTTATCGTGAAAACTGTTGGGTTTGATCCTGCTCAAGCGTTTGATTTCAATAAAGCTCTCCTTGTTCAATCACGGCGATTTGTTAATGAAGTTAATCAGTCAATCAATGCCGATCAAAATCTCTTTGCTCAAAAAGAAGTTGCATTGGCTGAAAAGAATCTGAAAAAAGCTTCCCAAGCATTAGAAGTTTTTCAAGAAAAGTTTGGTCAATTGAGTGTTGAGTCTGAACAGGCAGCTACTAGTTCTTTTATATCTGGTCTTGAATCCAGGCTCGTGGATTTAAAAGTTGAAGAGGCGTCTTTAAGGCGGCAGTATCGTGACCCTAACGCACCCGAAGTTTCATTTATTGCAGACCAGGTCAATGAGTTGGAAAAACAAATTCGAACGGAAAGGCAAAAATCTGTTAGTGAAAATGGTAGTGATCTCAATAGCCTTGCAATTAAAGAGACATCTTTGCGTGCAAATGTAGAATTCGCCACAGAGTCTTTGCAATCAGCTCGCATTGCAGCGGACAATAGTCGTCGTGAAAGTACTCGGCAATTAAAATTCTTGGTCATGCTGAGTCAGCCACAGCAGCCAGTTTCTCCCGATCAAAATTGGCGTTGGCAGGCTTTTCTTGGTTCGATCGGAATCATTGTGGTCGCTTGGGGTGTCGGTGGCTTTATACTCGCAGCCATGAAAAAAGCCTGATGAGTTTATTTTTCCAGGCTTGATTTAAGGTCTAATGCACCCAATACCTTTCCCAGCAAAGTAGTAGCCACAGGCTCTAGCAAAATGAAGCTTTCTGCGAGCAATTAATTGATCTTCTGTGATCTCTGGATATAGTTCCTGAGCTTTTTTATCATTGATACAGCCGTTTTCAATCATTAACTTTACCTCTTTCTTTGTCGAGGGGAGATGCTCACCAAGGTGTTGTTGATAAAAATGCCATTCTGTGTTGGCTCTTATGAGTGTTTCCCGAAAATTATATTCATGTGAATGTCTTACGATGGCTGTAGAAGCGTAAGCTTTTTTAAATCCATGGCGCAATATGGCCATAGCCCAGAGTTGATCTTCTCCATAAATAACCTCTGGCATTTGTACTTGTTCCCAGGCTGTTTTTCGTAAGCATGAGTTGTTATCAGAATAAAAACGTTCATGATTACTGATCGGAGCATCAGGCTTTTTACGACTTTCGTCTAATTCAATTGGTTTTCGATGACTTCGGAAAATCCATCGATTGAAATGCTGGTCTAGGTCATACGACGTTAACGGGTTATGGCCTTCATGGGCAATGTGGCATCCAAAAACACCAGCCACCTCTCGATCATCCTGGAGAGGTGCGAGGAGGTTCATTAACCACATTTTGTTTGCCGGCAATGCATCTTGTGTGAGGAATGCGACGAATTCTCCACGAGCTAGGCTCACACCAAGATTGCGAGTGCGTCCATGGCCGAATTCGCCCTTTGCAATTCGATGAATTCGGATTCGATCGTCTTCTGGTAAATCGTCGATGCAGCCATCTGTTGAGGAACTATCAATAATTAGAATCTCAAATTCAGCATCGAGATCTTGTTGAAGACAAGTCTCTACAACGCCCCTTAGTAGATCCCCCCCGTTGTAAACAGGGATGACGATTGTGACGATTGGATTGGTGTGAACTCCATTTTGATGGTGATTTGCTGCTGCTGCAGCTTCAAATTGATTACGGATAAAGTTTTCAACGATGCTGTTGGATTGATCCCAGGTCAAATTTTTTGTTGCTACTAGCCCTGCGGTTGTCACCTGTTCGCGAAGGGCATCATCATTGAGAAGTTGACTCAATGCTGCCGCTAACTCTTTGGGGTTGGGTTGGGCAAGTACAGCTGTGTTTGGGGTATAGGAGAGTCGTGTATGGGTAGCATCAATATCAACAACTGGTAAACCGCAAGCCATCATTTCATTGGGAACAAGAGAGTAATTGGTACCTGATAAAACAAGACCAACTGTGCATGTTTGATAGAGCTTCGATAACGACTCAGCATTCAGAATTCCCGCATGTGTAATTTTGACTGGGATCCCTAGGTCTGGTAAGTCGTCCTCCCCAAAGGTAACGATCTCAAAGCTATCTCCCAAGTCAAAGAGTGCGCGTAACGCCAACAGACCAAGCTGATACAAGCGACGTGGCGTGCTACGACGAACATAAAAAGCAATAATATTTTTAGACCTTTCATTGTCTTTGGAATGGTAATAAGTATTGGCATCGACAGCCAATGGGAAAGAAATAGCAGGATTACCCTGCTCGATCATCATGTTTTTAAGCCAAGGGCTAGCGCAAATGCAAGCAAATTCGTGGTTTGAGGTATAGGTTTGTTCCGTAAGGATTGTTGAGGTACCTTTTGCGAAGAAAAAGGGTTCATAGTCCTGAACAAAATAAAATCGCTTGCTAAATTTTCTCATGCCAAGTACTGGATAGGCACTCATTCGATCAGTGGCAATAACAACGTCGCCGCTTACTCTTTCTAGATCTTTATCGGTGTTGCCAAGCATATATACTTGGTCGGTTTTTAACTTGATAAAATATTGATCTATGACTCTTTTATGAAGAGAACTCAGTCTGCTTGGTTTCTCCCCTTTCATTTCAGAGTGAACCCATATTGTGCAATCGTGACCACATCGTTCCAGGAAATCGATCGTTCTAAAGATTGTCATATGGCCTCCAAGGCCACGGGTAAAGTTTGGAATCACCCAATGAATTTGAAGTCTATTTGAGCAGGCGTTGTATCGATTCTTCCAGTCCGCATCCAGTGGCTTCTCTTTAAATTGGATAACTTTTTCAAATCCATCAATTTGTAATTTGTTTCGTCCTTCAATCACTTGCTTATCAGATTGATATTGCTTTGAATCTCTATAACCGCAGTAGCTTGTGACAATTATTTTGTGGGCATAGTGAGTGCAGCAAAGACCAATTAATCGCTCAATGCTGTGGGCCAATGTTCCATCGATTTGTCCTCCTTCGTTATCAAAATCCTCAAATTTGAGACCCCAATCTAGAATTGGTTTAAGGACAGTTGGTTTGCACCAAAACATATTGCCGGTTGGGAATATAAATTCACTATTTCGGTCGATCTGGTGAAGGCCTAGCTTGTTAAGTAGTGGCTTTGCTTTGTCGTAGTTTCCATCTTCATGGCCCCAGCAAGAATCGTGCTTAATCCCCAGGCTAAGGGCGTAATTTTCGACTGGATAAATAATAGCCACATCATCTTTATTTAGTTCCAGCATGTTTGTGTAGAACACATCGATGCTGCCGATTAGATTGTCTAAGCAGTGCTCAAACCATCCACTTAAAGCATTGCTATGGGGACTTTTCTTGGAGTGGAGTTTGAGGATAAGGTCGTATTGAGTAATCTCTTCTCCAAAGCCAACAATAAATGGTGCAACATCTCTGCCAATGTTTGGAAAGGATTTGACTTGCACCTTTTTGGAATTGTCTAGGCCACTGAATACCTCCTTGAGTTTATCAATAGAGTCTTGATTTGTGGATATATAGATGTCAATATTTGTGGGGATTTTTCCAAGATAGTCTGCAATCGTTGGGGCAAGTTCTGGGTAAAATATATGCAAAAATACTCCAATTTTCTTCTTTTTGACGCTTGAATCTAGCTTGTCTTCGCCTATGGAAGAAGCTTTTTTTATATTGGCAGTCTTCCGCATGAAATGGATGTCATCCATCGAATATCGACCTTCTCGAATGCCAAATTTAAAGAAGTGGACCATTGGATTGATACCACTTTCTTTGATGTCTGGATATTTACTGAAGTAATTATTGGTTTCGAATAGAGGACTGGGGTCGATTCCTAATTGCCACCCTGTCGTGCAGTAATGCTCAAGACAATTTCCTAGGTTGTTAATCTTTTCTGATTCTTCTCTTGGTAGTTGACTCTTGTAAAAGTCGATGTCAAATGCATAGGCATAATGCGCTAATTCTCGTATGGCACGACGCTCAGGCTTTTTAACTTGGTTCTCGTCAATTCCTTGGATATAAGCTTGGAGTTCGGGAGTGGTTTTTTGGCGTCGATTGTCCGGAATTTGGGAGTCTTGATTCGATGTGCGTTGTAGTCGTTGACGAATAAACCTTGGAATGATCCTTTGTTGGCTCAGTCGGCGTGCCGTTGAGCGTAGAAGTTGGCGCCCTGAAGAGATTGATGGCTTAAATTGATTTTTTTTGGATGCATTGGCCATAGTTTTTAAATCAAATCAATTCTTTTTCGTTTGATTGATGCCAAGTCGTCCACCGTCATAACCAGCCTTTTCACGGACTGTTTGGCACCAATCGTGATGCGATAAGTACCAGGCGACTGTTTCAGCCAAACCTTCCTCGACGTTATGGCGTGGTTTCCATCCCAGTTCGGTGCTGATTCTTGAAGGGTCAATGGCATAGCGACGATCGTGTCCTGGGCGATCGGTGACGCGTTGAATCAGGTTGATGTGTGGCGCGGCGTCTGGCCGTTCTTGATCCAGTTGATGACAGATGGCATTCACCACCTCTTGATTGGTTTTTTCACCATGGCCACCAACGCAATAGCTGCGTCCAGGTGTTCCTTGACAGGCTGCTAGTAGCAATGCGTCTACATGATCTTCAACATAGAGCCAGTCACGGATGTTTAATCCATCTCCATAAAGGGGAATGGACTCTCCCGCGGCTGCTTTAAGCGTGACCACAGGAATTAACTTTTCTGGGAATTGCCACGGTCCATAATTATTTGAGCAGTTCGTTAGAACGACGGGCAGTCCGAAGGTATGGTGCCACGCTTGCACTAGATGGTCGCTGGCTGCTTTGCTGGCGGAATAGGGACTGCGTGGGTCGTAAGGCGTTGTTTCTGAGAATCGACCTTCAGAACCCAGGGAGCCAAAGACTTCATCTGTGCTGATGTGATGCAATCTAAATTGCTCGCGCCGCTGGGCTGAAAGCTGTTCAAAATGTGATCGCACGGCTTGAAGAAGGTTGTATGTGCCGGTCACATTGCTTTCAACAAAAACACCCGGTCCAGAAATGGAGCGGTCCACATGGCTTTCTGCCGCCAAGTGCATCACAAGGTCTGGATCAGCGTCCTTGACGGCTTGTTGAACGGCTTTCGCGTCGCAGAGATTAATCGCTTGTAATTGATGCCGATTTTGATGCTCAACCCCAAGCTCTTGGATCACCTCGTTGATTGATGTGAGGTCGCTGGCATACCCCATCTTGTCGAGGTTGAAAACAATGGCGTTGCTCTCCCGCAAGAGCCGCCGAACGACTGCACCGCCGATAAAGCCTGCACCGCCAGTGACCAAGATGCGTTGGCGCTTTCCGAGCAGTTCTGCGGTGGACGGCATGGACTTGGCCATTGAATCAGGATTAAATCAGCGGTTAAAAAAAGATTGACTGGGCTCAATCGGCTTCAGTCAGCTTGGATCCGAAGCAGAAGCTGTTTCAAGGCTTCTTGCCAATGTTGTCCATCAAGCTGCAAGGCCGATCGTGTGGTGGTGCAATCCAGGAGGGAATAGTTCGGACGCGAGGCAGGTGTTGGATAGTCTGCGGTCGTGATCGGATTCACCTTGGCCGGTGCGTCCACCAAGCCAAGGGAGTGGCCGAGTTCACCGATGGCCACAGCCACGTCGTACCAGCTTCCGGCTCCTGCATCACTCCAATGCAGGATCGGTGGCAGGGTTGTGTGCGACCCCTGAGTAATCGTTTTCCAACATGCAGTGGCCAAATTCAAGGTGCTGCTAGGGCATCCCACTTGATCAGCAACCACACCCAGTTGGTCACGTTCGCGGTGAAGACGCAGCATCGTGAGGGCAAAATTGCGACCGACTGGTCCCATAACCCAGCTCGTGCGAAGGATGATCCCTTGAGGGTTGTTGTGACCAAACACCCTCTGGATTGATTGTTCTCCGGCGGCCTTACTTCCCCCATACACACCAAGAGGTGCGGTGGGTTGATCGACTCGGTAAGGAGAACTCTGTTGGCCATTAAAGACAAAATCGGTGCTCACTTGTAGAAGTCGGCCCCCTTGGCGATCGAGCTCTTGCGCAAAGGCTTCCGGCGCTCCGGCATTGATGGCGTGGGCCAACTCTGGTTCGGACTCCGCTTGATCGACAGCTGTGTAAGCGCCGGCGTTGAGAACCCAATCAGGTTGGTACTTCTGAACAGCGATTCGGCAGGCTTCGCTATCGGAGAGATCAAGCTCCTGACGGGTTGTGGAGATGAGTTCAACGGTGTCAGGCGCTGCATCCAGTAACGCCTGGCCCAGCTGCCCTCCGGCTCCAGTGAGCAAAACCTTCATGGGAAAAGATCTCCTGATGCCTTTGCCGCAAGGAAGTCAGGGGCCTCAGCGTCTTTGTCAGACAGGCTGATGGTATTTCCATCTAATTCGGCTTGCGGCCAATCAATGGCCAAGCTTGGGTCGTCCCATCGAATGGCACGTTCACAGGCTTTATTCCAAAAACCACGAGCTTTGTACTGCACTTCTGCGACGGCACTCAAGGTGAGGAAACCATGGGCAAAACCCTCTGGGATCCATAACTGTGCTTTGTTTTCAGCGCTTAAGACGGCACCAACCCATTGACCAAACGTTGGCGACGTTTGTCGAATATCGATCGCTACATCAAAAATAGATCCCACACTGGACCGTACAAGCTTGGCTTGAGGTTCTGGGGCTAATTGATAGTGCAAACCTCTTAAAACCCCTTGAATCGATCGTGAGTGGTTGTCCTGGGAGAATTCCACTGTTTGTCCCACGGCCTCGTTGAAGCGGGTTTGGTTCCAGCTTTCAAAAAACCAGCCACGGTCGTCGCCAAAGGCCCGGGGTGTAATCAAGAGCGGGCCATCAATGGTGGTTCCTCGCACTGTTTGTAGGGCTTCAACATTCATGCGCTCACCTCCAGGCTGGTTTGCAGAGCAGCATGGTCGCTCACATTTTCTTCGAGCATTTGCAGGAGATAAGTTCCGTAGCCGCTTTTTTGCAGCGGTTGTGCGAGCCGATTGAGCTGCTCGCTGTCAATCCAGCCCTGTCTCCAAGCCACTTCTTCAGGACAGCCCACTTTCAACCCTTGTCGATGTTCGAGGGTGCGGATGTAGCTGGCCGCATCGTTGAGCGAGTCGCACGTTCCTGTATCGAGCCAGGCCATGCCACGTCCCATCAGTTCAACCCGAAGTTGTCCTTCTTTCAGGTACATCGCATTGAGATCGGTGATCTCGAGCTCTCCGCGGGGGGAGGGCTCGACTTGGCGGGCACGCTCCACCACTGTTTCGTCGTAGAAGTAGAGCCCTGTAACGGCATAACGACTTTTTGGATGTTTGGGCTTTTCCTCCAGGCTTAAGACCTTCCCCTGGGCATCAAATTCAGCCACTCCATAACGTTCGGGATCGCGTACGGGGTAGGCAAACACCGTGGCTCCCTTCTGTTGTTCAGTGCTGTTCATCAGCTGGGGGATGAGGTCGTGCCCATGGAAAAGGTTGTCTCCTAAGACAAGAGCGGCGGGTGCGCCATCGAGGAAGTCGGCTCCGATCAGAAAGGCCTGAGCGAGCCCGTCTGGACTGGCTTGAGTGGCGTATTGGATTTTCATGCCCCATGCAGAGCCATCACCAAGCAACCGCTCGAACGCATCGCGATCATGGGGGGTTGTGATGATCAGAACATCCCTGATTCCCGCCAGCATCAGGGTGCTGAGGGGGTAATAAATCATTGGTTTGTCGTAGACGGGCAGGAGTTGTTTGCTCACTGCTTGGGTGATGGGATGGAGGCGCGTGCCGCTGCCACCGGCCAGGATGATTCCCTTGCGTTTCGGTGCCGTTCCCATCCCGTTGTCGCTAGTCCCAGTCTCGGTTCATTACAGCATGAGCGATCGTTTGATCCCTTACAAAGAGTGCTGGAGGCTGCGGTCGCGTCGTATCCCGTTCAGGTCTTGGGTTTCTGAAGTTGTGATCTGATTTGAGCGGCCAAAATGGGATTCCGCTCAGAGATCACATGCGCCCAAGCATCAATGTCTTGATGTGTGGGATTGTCCCGTAGCAGTGAAACTTTCAAAAAAGGAAAGTTTTTTGTTTCAATCA
>ERZ802821.2070-NODE-2070-length-10014-cov-29.1504_pt1 | contig 10014 bp, 4 predicted proteins | sample MGYA00345648_ERZ802821 | MGnify/ENA primary metagenome ERZ802821 (study PRJEB30503, sample SAMEA104212357) | marine metagenome | biome: Westerlies Biome; feature: [SRF] surface water layer (ENVO:00010504) within the epipelagic zone...; material: water... | reverse complement strand
TAGGAGTTCTATAAAATAAAGTTTTTGGTGGATCAAGTTCTAATTTAGAATTATCGGCAGCTTTAAAGATTTCATATTGTTTATCTAATCTAATACTTATATTGTAAGTAACTAAAATATCATCATTACCGTGTTCTTTATTTTGACAATATCTTGTTTCTGTTAATTTACCATTTGCAGCCGTATATTCTGGATGATATTCGTTATAGGTTTTAACATTATTAGCATCAACAGAGTAATCACATTCAATATATTGAAGATTATCATCAGTTATTAAACTACCTGTATTAATACCCCAATGAGTTTCACGATTCCATCCACCTCGAATATCAGTAAAGTTTGCACCACGAATTGTTTCACCAACTCTAGAGATACCCCAATCAATACCGACTTTAATCTCATTTCCATCAGCGTCTTGAATAACTCCATTTGAAACAGTGTACTTGTAGACATCAGAAGCAACTATTCCATCTTGATGGTCTCCTCTTGTATAACTTCTTACTTCACTCCATTCATTTTCAGTACCAGCATCATAGGTAACTGTTACTTCTTTACTTTCTTTAATATAAGGGCCAACATCAGCATAAGGATTTGGCGAAGCAGAGACTACAGTCCCAGTGTATGTATTATCACCAGCTGGATCAGCTTGTGTCTTAACATCAGTATAATGCGCTGTTAAATTTGTTGATGTAAGACAATCATTTATACAATTAAGACTAGAAGGAAGATCACTCACAGACACTCTAGACCATTTCGTTGTTACTATTCCAGCATCTTTAGTGGCTGAGGTTGGATTACTCATAGCCTCATGTGAAATTGAATAGTCTTGATGAAGCTCATCTGAATAAATACCTAACTCTCTTTTGTCTATATGCTCATAGTCAGAACCTTCGTTATAAACTTTAACCATATTGGTAGTCCAATCACTGGCTGTAAAGGTTATTGGGGCTGGAAGATCTTCTCTAACATAACTTGGGTTATATTTTAGGCCCTCTGTTATAGTAAAAGTAGCAGTTGCAGAATCAAACTTTCCATAATAATCATCATATATAACTCTGTTAGTATCTGGATCGTATATGTAAAGATCAGCAGAAGTTCTTCCAAGTACTGCGTTAGAGGATGGGTTCGATAAAGTAATTGTAAGGACTTCGTCAACCTGCCCTTCAGCTAAATCATCAGATTCAATAGCAACAGGAATTGTTGCACTTGTTTGACCAGCAGCAATTGTAACTGTTCCATTAGCTAGAGACGAATAATCAGATGCAGAAGCGGTACTATTGGCAGCAATTGCATAATCAAATGTAACAGCAGACGCTTGGGCTGATGACAAGGATACTGAATATTGAGTAGAAGTATTTGAGGTTGCTGGCTCATTTACCTTTAAGTCATCAACAAATATTGTTGCCGGCGGAGTATCAGAAACACCAAATGTGCCCATCACTTTTGTAAATCTATTACCAATATGATCATAAACACTAATATTACTAGCAACAATATAAGTAAATTCATCAGAGCTATCTAAGAAACTCTCTAACCCTCTCGATATATCCCCACCATTATCATCACCTTGTGATAGAGAGCCAAATGCTGAAAATAGACTCTGTAATTTTATCTCGAGTCCTGCAGGTCTCTCTATTCCACTTAATGTTAATTTAACATCATATTCATAACCTGAGTTGTTCCAATTATCAGAATCAAAATCTAATAAAGTACCTGAATCAAAATCTTTAAATTGAGCATAATAATCACCACCCCAATTACTATTTTTGTTAGCGCTTGATAAGGTAAGAGTTGTTCCGTCTGAAGATAAATTTAAACGCCCTTCTACTTTTATACACTGACCAGTAGTTAAATTTAAATGATCCCAATTATGTATCTCTCTTTGAGTTGGAATATCAAATTTCTCATTACAAAGATATATTCTTATCCAGTCTTCACGAGTCCAATCTTGAATGCTGCCCTCATAATCAGGAAATTCACTAAATTCCATTGTTAAGTTCATAGCTTTACCAGGATCAGAGCTATCATTTTTAATTATTTTTCTAATGTTGTCTTTATCAATTTTCGCGCCAACAAGATCGGCTACAAATGTTTGTTTACCATCATGAGAGCCATACATTCCATATGTAAGAGGCTCACTAGCAACTCCATTGTTATAGTCTGTAAATACAGCTTTAGAAGATTTGAATTGTATTTTTCCTTCCCATGGTTCAACTTTTGGGAAACCAAGTTTTTGATATTCATCAGACCACCATGAGTCATTAACCCAAAATCTAAAACTAGCTCCATCTAAACTATTAAGTGAGACAAAAGATTTTTCTCTTTTATCTACCTCAATAGATTTTACTTTCAATGTATATTCTTCTTGAGCATCACTAGCATCTTGATCCCAGGCATCTTTTACCCATTTTGTAGTTTCTGTAATATATGGTTGATAAACTTCATCAACGTGTACACCCCAGTAACTTGCGTATCCATGAACTCTTTTTGTTTCATTATCAACTTCTACAAATGTACGAATAGGGAAGGATTGATTTTCAGTTGCTAATGATGAACCGTCGCTATTAAATACTCCATAATCCCATATATTTTTAATAGCATCATCTTTTGCTATAGAAAAACATTTTTCTTCTGTATCCCATGAAGCGCTATTACCTAAATATGCCTTTGCGGCGTCAGTCAAAGTGTACGATGTAAGTTTTGGTTGTTGTGTTTCCTCATCCCAGGTATCCCAATCCACCTGAAATAATTCTGACATTTTAGTGCAATAAGATTTAGTTGAAGCCTCAATACCAAAAGCAAATATACCAAGAATACTTACATTTGAATTTCTATAAGCTTCAGGCTGACATTGCCAATATGCATCATGATCCCATGTTCCATCTTCTTGATAACCTATTTGATCGCATGCTGGATCACGAAGTGATTCATCCATAAAGCCACTAGATCTTGTATAAATTCCAGCAATATCCCCATTATCGTAATAATCTGCGACAACGTTTTGCTGATCTTGTCCATGTCGATCACTTTTAAATTTAATACTACCACCGCTTGCAATTAATAATCCTCTACCAAGATCTGCTCCATCTGCACACCAAGACCATCTATAATCTTGAGAACTTGGATCTGGACATGAATACCAGTCGGGTAAATCTTCTTGAGTATTGCCAAAAGTAGCAAGCTGATATCTTAACGTAAAATCTCCAAATTTATTTGTATTACTTACAGGAGCCGTTTGTTCATTTAATAGATGTAAAATATTTTTTGGTTCATTATTTGTTTGATCATCCCAAGGTTTATCATTAACTATCCATCCTTTTGTTGTTTGTAACACTGATGTTGTAAATCCACTGTTAATAAAAACTGTTTCTATATCAGGTGCCGCTTCACCGGTTGCAGCTGTAGCAGTTGCTGATGTGGACGCTGTAGATGTTGCACTGGTAGGAGCTGTTGTTCCAGCTGAACTATCAGTGGCTTCTGCTGCTGCTTGTTCACACTCATTCATGTAGATGGTTGCTTTATATGATCCATCACCAGATAAATCTTCTGTACCAAGTCTTGATAATGCACATATTATGGTCTGAGCTTCAGCTAAAACCTCATTTACACCCTGCCCACTTACGAAATTATCAAATTGCGCATTACTATAATCAGATGCATTAATAGATGATACAGATAATGTTAACGCTAAAAAAATTTTGTATTTTAATTTATTCATAATTTATTCCTTTGTTTCAATAACATCAATAGAGGTAGGAACTTTGTATCCTATATCTTCATTAATATCATTAATATTGATAGTTATTGTTTTTTCAACTGACAAAACTCCATCTGTTAAAGTTAGAGTAATAACATAAGAGCTTTTTGTTTCAAAGTCTGGTGAGCTATTAAAAGATATTAGATTATTAGTCAATGTAAATGAGTCTGCGTCAGTTCCACTAATAGTTAATGTTAAGTCATCACCATCAACATCAAGTGCAGATGGATCGATAGTGACTGTATCGTTTTCTTTATAACTTATTGTTGAAGCTATATTTAAAGTAGGTGCATCATTAACTGCAGCAACGGTTACAGAAACAGAAGATGAAGCAGTAATTGAACCTTGGGTAACAGTATAGTTAAATGAATCTTGTCCATTAAAATTCGCTGATGGGGTGTAAGTTAAAGTCTCGCCTGAAATTGAAACAGACCCATTTAATGGTGAACTAGTAGTAATTACAAATGCACTCCCTGTTGTTAATGAATCATTTATTAAAGGTGAGAATGAAACTGTTGAATCTTCTTGCAATGATATTGAGTCTGCAAAAGCTAATATTGTAGGTTGAATATCAGCAGCATTAATATTTTGATCAGTGGCTATATAATTCAATACATCTGATGAGTATGAATTTACCAATCCGACTTCAGCACTGCCATTTGCAATAGAAATAAAATCTGTTTGAAAAGTATTTGTACTAAATCTAATTACAGAAGATGTGAGTGTGTCTGTTGATTTGACTCCAATTATAGGTAGTACAGAAGATAATGCAGTAACAGCATTAGCTTTATTATCAGCACTTATTGTAAGAGACTTTGCAGCAACAAGATTATCTAAAACTTTTTCAATAAAAGCCTTTTTTTCAATATTTACTGCAGCACTAGTTGCCGTATGTTCTGTGCTAATTTCTTCACTAATTGCTTTAAAATAATCAGCTGTTGAATCAGTTGTAGTTTTGAGATTATTTGCCATATTTTGAAGAGAATATGCCAAAACTGTAAGTTGATTTCCTTTTTCATAGAGCACATCATAGCCAGCACCATCGCCTTTATTAGCAACAGGATCTGCCGTATTTATATCAATAGAACTATCTAAACCAAGCGTATTATATATGTTCTGACTAGGCATAAAATGTGCTATAGATGTAACTGGTGTTATCATAAAGTTATCAGAGGAATACCCAGATAGATCTCTGATAATTTGAAAATTATCTAATTGTGTAAGTGTGTCAACATCTTGTCCACCAAGACTAATGAGAGCACCGTTTTCATATTTTATTGTAAACGATCCATCACTTCCTGAGGTCGTGCTTGTCTCGCCAGAATCCATTATATAATCTGAATCAGTATCAACAAAGACGCTTGCGCCAGATATATAACCATCAAGAGTTATTCCAGCTATGTTTCTATAACCTTCAATGCTTTGTGATCGGCTTGAGCTACCGCCCTCTCCAGTGCATGAGATTGTAAAAGTATTACTTCCAGCAGTTGTGATAGTTACAGTTTCAGTGCCAGAAGTACCTGTTTGAGTTGTCCAAGGAGCAGAACAAGACGTTGCATTGGTTGAAGCCCAGGAAATATCAACACTTCCACCAAGTAAAACAGAGCTTGAGCTTGAGGTAAAGGAAGATATAGCGGCCGCAATTGCCTGAGCTACTGCACCACCGCCACCGCCACCACCACATGATGACAATATTAACAATGAAGCTAAGATATAAACTTTTTTAATATTTGAACGCATATAAAACACCTACTCTTTGGTTGGTTAATAAAATTGTTTGTAAATTAAACCATCAATTCAGATTGATAGAAAATCCCTACCTATATAATATAATCAAATATCATTCTATATTCAAGAATCCTAAAGTTTCAGAGGCCCTAACTAAAATAAAAATTTTAACTTAATATTCAATGAGCCAAAGGCTTTATCAAAATGATGTTCAGATCTTTGGTTAAAGCTTATATCTTCATAACCAAATAAATTATTTTTATATAATGTTCCGAATAAAGATAAAGATATTGAATCTGAAGCTAAAATAGTAATTCCAGTTTCGATTTTTATATTATTTTTAGGAATCGAACTATAGATACTATAATCTTCTGGTTCAACAAGAACAAAATCAATACTATAAAAGTAATCTAAATATCTATTTAGTGAAATATTGTTGATTACATTAATCCCAATCTTATTTAGTATAAAGTCCTCTCTCTGAGGAAGTCTTTTAATTTCCTGCCTTACAATTGAACCAATTGTTGATTCATTAAAAGATAAATTTGATAAAAAACCTGTTTGCAGTTCCTCTATAGGTGAAAGCCAATTAAAGCTATTTTTACTTGATGCTAAATATAATATAAATTCATCTATTAATATCGAATTGAGAGATTGGTAATAATTGATCTTAAATTCTTCATTGGAGCCATTAATCAGCATTAATGTATCGTTATTTAATGCTTTATACTTTTCTTTTGAGTTTGATATAGAAAATCTCGCTTCACTACAATAACCAAGGGTTAATGATGAGAATGTATAACAATTAAATCTTTGTTCATCTGCATTCTGCTCTTTATATGATAAAGATATGGCAGTTGATGGATTTAAAGTAAATATTAGTTCGTTGTATTTTGAGCTTGCTTTTAGATCAACATTTTTAGGATGAATTGGCCTAACTAGGTTGAGCTCAAAATTGCTTTGAATATGTTTTATGCCATATCTTCCACTTATCAATAGTATTTCACTCGTTTGTGTTTCACTATAATCAAATGAGTTAGTAACAGGTGGAAGAAAATCCCATGCTTTATCAGTTAAAGATAAACTCGTTGAAATACTTCCATTAACTGCAAACCCGTTGGAGGAGAAAGTAATAAATATAAGTATGAACGTCTTTTTAATAATATAAAAAGTTTATAGAAATGAATAACTTATATCAATTAAGATTTTCTTATAATTTTGAATCAAGTTCAGGTAATGTCTCAAATAAGTCACTAACCAGCCCATAATCTGCAACTTGAAAAATTGGAGCATCTTCGTCTTTGTTTATTGCAACAATTGTTTTAGAGTCTTTCATTCCAGCTAAATGTTGTATAGCCCCTGATATACCAACAGCTATATATAAATCAGGAGCAACTATCTTCCCAGTCTGACCAACTTGGTAATCATTCGGAACAAATCCTGCATCTACAGCTGCTCTTGAGGCACCAACTGCTGCACCAAGTTTGTCAGCAATTGAATCTAGTAAATGAAAATTATCACCAGATTGCATACCTCTTCCACCAGAAATAACAATGTTTGCAGCTGTTAACTCCGGCCTATCACTTTTTGCTATTTCTTCAGAAACGAATTCGCTAATGTTAGAAGAATCAGATGCATCAAGAGTATCTATCTCAATACCTGAATTTGAAGTCTCAACAGGATCAAAAGCTGTTGATCTAACTGTAATGACTTTAATTTCATCTAGAGATTTAACAGTTGCAATACAACTGCCTGCATAAATTGGTCTTTTAAAAGTATCGTCAGATTCAACAGATATAATGTCAGAAATTTGTTGGCAATCTAGTTTAGCTGAAATTCTTGGCATTAAATTCTTACCAAAAGTTGTTGCTGGCGCCATTATATACTTATAATTATTTGCAATACCTATGACAAGAGATGACATATCTTCTGCTAAGAAATTTGCATATTTTTCATCATCAACTGAAATAATCTTTGATACATTGTTAATTGTTTGGGCCTCTTCTAAGACTGATGTGCAATTAGAGCCAGCAACCAATAGAGATATTTCTCCTGAAATTTCTGATGCAGCAGCAACTGTATTTAATGTACTACCTTTTATATTGTTATTATCATGCTCTGCTATAACTAATATACTCATGAGATCACCTTTGCTTCGTTTTTAAGTTTGTCTACTAATTCGTCAACTGTTTCTACTATTATTCCTGCTGCTCTTGTAGGAGGTAATTCAACAGATATAAGCTCTGTTCTGTTTGTTCCATCAACGCCAAGGTCAGCCAAAGACATTACTGCAAGTTCTTTCTTTTTTGCTTTCATTATATTAGGTAAAGAAGCATATCTTGGTTCATTCAATCTTAAATCAGTAGTAACAATTGCTGGCATTTTAAGTCTTAAGGTTTGAAGGCCGCCATCAATTTCTCTTGTTACATTTACATGTGACCCATCAAGAACAACTTCTGAGGCATTTGTTGCTTGAGGATAATCTAATAATGCACCTAGCATTTGTCCAGTTTGATTATTATCTCCATCAATAGCTTGTTTTCCAAGAATAATAAGATCAATACTTTCTTTTTTTACAACCTTTGATAAGGCCTTTGATATGGCAAGAGGCTCAAGCAATGACTCTGATTCAACTAAAATAGCTCTGTCTGCTCCCAAAGCAAGAGCTGTTCTTAATTGTTCTTGGGAATCTGTTTTACCAACAGAAATAGCTATAACTTCTTCAGCATTTCCAGCCTCTTTTATTCTTACAGCTTCTTCTAAGGCTATTTCACAAAAAGGATTAACTGACATTTTTACATTATTGAGATCAACATTTGTGTTATCTGCTAGCGGTCTAACTTTAACGTTATAGTCAACAACTCTCTTAAGTGGTACTAGTATTTTCATTATTTTTATTATATAAAATTGTTATTTTGTATGTCCTTAATTATAACTGTAGGTTATAATTAAATATAGGCTATAATTGTAATAGCTTTTGCACATTTTACAATATAAATAAGAGGTAATCTTATGGAAAGGGAAATAATGGAGTACGATGTTGTAGTTGTTGGAGGAGGTCCATCTGGGCTTGCAACTGCAATAAGATTTGCTCAACTTAATCAAAAAAATGGAACTGAATATAGTATATGCCTTTTAGAAAAGGGTTCTGAGATAGGTGCGCATATTTTATCTGGTAATGTTTTTCAGCCTAATGCTCTTGATGAATTAATTCCAGAATGGAAAGATTTAAATGCTCCTCTTAATACTCCTGTAACTAAGGATAAATTGTTTTTTTTATTTGAAAAATTTGGTGTACCTGTTCCGGCTTTTGTAATACCACCAATGAATAATCATGGAAACTATGTTATCAGTCTTGGTAACCTTTGTAGGTGGCTTGCAGAACAAGCAGAAAATCTAGGTGTTGAGATATTCCCTGGCTTCCCTGCTAGTAAACTTATTTTTGAGAATGATAAAGTTGTTGGTGTTCAAACTGGAGATATGGGTATTTCTGCTGCAGGTGAAATGAAACCTGGTAATGAACCAGGTATAGAGATAAGAGCAAAATATACAGTTCTTGGTGAAGGTTGTCGTGGGCATTTAGGTAAACAAATTATCCATAAATACAATTTATCAGAAGATAAAGATCCTCAGCATTATGGTATTGGTTTTAAAGAAGTTTGGAAATTGAAAGATGAAAATTATGAGCCTGGTTTAGTAATGCATACAAACGGATGGCCCACTCCTTTTGATACCCCTTCTGGTTCGTATTTCTATCATGGCGAAAATAATGAAGCATATGTTGGTTATGTAATTCCTTTAGATTATAAAAACCCTCATCTAAGTCCATTTGATGAATTTCAAAAATGGAAAACTCATCCATCTATAAAGAAGTATCTCGATGGAGCTGAAAGATTATCTTATGGTGCAAGAGCTCTCATTAAAGGCGGTCTTCAATCATTACCAAAACTAGATTTTCCGGGTGGACTGTTAATTGGTGACAATGCAGGAATGCTCAATTTTTCAAAAATTAAAGGCTCCCATACTGCAATGAAATCAGGAATCATTGCTGGTGAGCATGTATATGAAAATCTAAATGACGTTTCATCTGAAATATCATTTTCTGATAAAGTTAATGATTCATGGATCTATGAAGAACTGTACAAATCGAGAAATTTTGGTCCATTCTTTCATAAGTTTGGAGCTTTAATTGGTGCTGCTTTTAATGCGATTGATCAGTTGATATTCAGAGGTAAATTACCATTCACACTCAATCATCCTACCCCAGATTATGCCTGTCTAAAAAAAGCAGATGAAATGCCTAAAATTGAATATCAAAAACCTGATGGTATTTATTCTTTCGATAAACTTTCGTCAGTATATCTCTCAAATACTAACCATGAAGAAGACCAACCTTGTCATCTCCAACTCAAAGATTCAAGTATACCTATTGCTGTTAATCTTCCAATGTACGATGAACCAGCTCAAAGATATTGTCCTGCTGGAGTTTACGAAATTGTTGAAAAAGATAATGAAAAGAAATTTGTTAT
>ERZ802821.2062-NODE-2062-length-10041-cov-12.4495_pt1 | contig 10041 bp, 9 predicted proteins | sample MGYA00345648_ERZ802821 | MGnify/ENA primary metagenome ERZ802821 (study PRJEB30503, sample SAMEA104212357) | marine metagenome | biome: Westerlies Biome; feature: [SRF] surface water layer (ENVO:00010504) within the epipelagic zone...; material: water... | reverse complement strand
TGGCAACCGACTGCATGCCTGTGGCCAGACCAGAGATCATCACTGTTGCCGGGCCGGTTTCACCATCTTTTGCGATTTTGCGAACAGGTGCGCCGCCGGTGTAATATTCGGTGACGAGACCGACGACAATACCGCCAATCGCACCAACCAGAACCGCGACCCAGATGCCATTCGCACCGCCCATGGCGGCAATCAGGAAATAGGCAGCAACGATAAACAACGCGGCCGAACCGATTGTGCCAAAGCGCAATGCAACATCGGCGCTTTTGCTCGAAAACACCTTTACCGTAAAGATACCAACGAGTGAGCAGATCAAACCAAGTGACGCAAGCGCCAGCGGCATGAACTGCAGCACTGCTTGATCGCCGCCCAGCTTGGCAATGTTTTCCATCGACATCGACGCTGCCAGCGCAATCGAGGCAATCATCGCACCACAATATGATTCAAAAATATCTGATCCCATACCGGCAACGTCACCAACATTGTCACCAACATTGTCGGCGATAACAGCCGGGTTGCGTGGATCATCTTCAGGAATACCAGCTTCAACCTTGCCAACAAGGTCAGCGCCGACGTCCGCACTTTTGGTAAAGATACCGCCACCGACACGGCTGAACAAGGCCACCGATGACCCGCCCATGGCAAAGCCTTCGATCGATTCAACACCATGCGCTGTACCGCCCATGAAGTGGTAGAGGACACCGATACCGAGCAGACCCATCGACGCCACGGTAAGGCCCATGATGGAGCCACCGAAAAAGGCGACATTAAGCGCCGCTGCTGCACCTCTGGTGTTTGCCGCTACAGCCGTTCTGACATTTGCTTTGGTGGCTGAGTACATGCCGATATAGCCGGCGGTTCCGGAACAGACAGCGCCCAATATAAAGGCGATGGCTGTGTCGATGCCGAGGCTGGCATAGAGCGCCACGATACAGATTAAACAAAAAACTGCCAGACGCTTATATTCGCTGGCCATGAACACCATGGCGCCGAGATGAATTTCATCGGCAATTTCTTTTACCCTGCCTTCGCCAGACGGTGTTTTTAAGATGTTGGCGTAAATCAGAAAGGCAGCGACCATACCGACGGCGCCAAAGGCGATCGGCAGAAGTGCATTTGTAAGCATGAAAAGATCCTCTTGCTTAACGTGAAATAAGGATACGGCACTCGAACAGATTGAGGCCAAGTCGCGCGTTTATAACGGCTATGCCGCATAGTGTAAAGCCATCATTGGGTTTGCTGTTTACCGGCGTGATCAGGTGGCTGCCAGGGTGATTATCGGGGCGGTTATCGGGGCTGGTAAGGGTGCTGATAAAGGGGCTGGCCAAGCCGGTATTTCCACTGGCTTTGCCCCCACCAAACACCCCCGGCGCACCCCGGCGCATATTGGCGCTGCGCTTGATTTGACTAAACCTGCATGTCGATAGATTCGCTTGTCGATAAAATTGCTTGTTTGTGGCGGCGTGTTTGCGGCAGAATGCGGCGGTGTCTTTCCAAGGGTCTGATTATGCAAAATGCTGATATCGCAGGGTGGCTTGCCGATCATCCTGACATTGATAATGTGCGGGCTGTTATCTTTGACATTAATGGTGTGATGCGGGGCAAGCGATTGCCGGTTTCGCAGCTGAAGAAAGCCATTAATGGCGGGGTGCGCATGCCCTTGTCATCGGCAAATCTTGATATTTGGGGCCGCGATATTGCGCACAGCAAATGGGTCTTTGAAACGGGTGATGCTGACGGTGGCACCTGTTGGACAGGGCGCGGCCCGCTGCCAATGACCTGGACTGATCGGAATGCGGCGATGGTGCCGTTATGCCTGAGTTATAATGATGGCCGCCCGTTTGATGGTGACCCGCGGAACCTGTTGGCATCTATTCTGGATAAATTTGCCGCCCGAAAGCTGTATCCGGTGGCAGCCTTTGAGATGGAATTTTATCTGGCTGATCCCGGATTACATGACGGGCCGATGCCGCAAACGGCGATGTCCCGTTTGACCGGCGCCAAAAATATCCGTGACGGCGTCTATTCGCTAGAAGATTTAAGCGACCATGATGCCTTGTTCAATGACATTTATGATTGTTGCCAGCTGCAGGATGTCGCTGCCGATGCGGCGATCAGCGAGGCTGGTTCGGGCCAGTTTGAGATCAATTTATTGCATGGGCCGGATTGTCTGAAAATTGCAGATGATGCGATGCTGTTCAAGCAAATCACCAAAGGCGTGGCCCGTAAACATGGTCTGGCTGCCAGCTTTATGGCCAAACCCTATGCGGACAGGCCGGGCAATGGCATGCATGTTCACCTTAGTATTCGTGATCAGCATGGGCGAAATATTTTTGATGATAGCAGTGATGATGCCAGTCAGGCTGGCAGTGCGGCGATGCAGCATGCTGTCGCCGGGCTTTTGGCGGCGATGCCTGAATCGATGCTGATATTTGCCCCGCACCATAATTCATACCGCCGGTTTGCAATTGAGTCGCACGCGCCGATGGCGGCTTGCTGGGGGTATGAAAACCGGACAGCCGCCTTGCGGATACCGTTGGGGCCGCCGGAACAGCGGCGCATTGAACACCGGGTGGCGGGGGCTGATACCAACCCATATTTAATGCTGGCGGTGATATTGGCCGGTGTGCTTGCCGGCCTCGACAAGGCCGAGATGCCGCCACCAGCGCTGGTTGGCAGTGCCTATGATGCGCATTTACCGGCGTTGCCGGCGAGCTGGGAAAATGCGCGCGATTGCTTTGCCAACGCCACCGTGCTTGGTGATTTACTGCCTGATGTATTGCGGCAGATGCTGCTGGATTGCAAGGCCCAGGAAATGCGTCGCTTTGCTGGCGATATATCGGCTTTTGAATATCAGTCCTATCTTGATCAGGTATAGGCTGCTGCCTGTCTGTTCTGGTTTATTTGGCTTTTCTATTTGCCGGATGCGGGTTATGCTAATCGTAGTGACCGCGCTATTGAAGCGCTGGGCAGATTTTTTAACCCCATCTCATGCAGATTTTTATGAATTTGGAGGGCAGTATGAAACAGGTACTCACACTGGCGGGCGTTGCCATATTGGCTAGTCACATTGCCTACGCCGAGGGTCAATTAAACATTTACAACTGGTCTGATTATATTGCCGAAGACACGATTGCCAATTTTGAGGCAGAGACCGGTATTTCGGTGACATATGACGTATATGATTCAAACGAAGTGCTGGAAGCGAAAATGATGGCCGGTTCATCCGGCTATGATCTGGTTGTGCCAACCGGTGATTTTTTGGCACGCGGCCGTGAAGCTGGCGTCTATGCGGATATTGACATGTCGCGGCTGTCCAATCTTGGCAATCAAGACCAACAGGTGCAGGGTCTGGCAAATGATCAGATGCAGGACACCAAGGCCGGTCTTGTTTATATGTGGGGCACCACCGGCATTGCCTATAATGAAGAAATGGTCAAGGAACGCCTCGGCGATGCAGCGCCAACCGATAGCTGGAGCCTGATCCTTGATCCGGCAAATGCGGCCAAGCTTGCCGATTGTGGCATTGCCATTCTTGATGCGCCGACCGATGTATTGCCAAATGTCATTGCCTATCAGGGGGCTGCCGGCGATACCACCGATGCGAAATTATTTGAAAGCGCCGGAGAGGTGTTGAATGCGGTGCGGCCATATTTGCGCTATATCCATTCCAGCCAGTCGCTTAACGATATCGCCAATGGTGATTTATGCGCGGCGATTATGTGGTCGGGCGACGCTTTTCAGGCAGCCTATCGCGCCGAAGAAGCGGAAAATGGCCATGTCATTGATTATTACATTCCAAAGGAAGGTACAAATCTGTGGTTTGATTTGATGGCCATTCCATCAGATGCGAAAAATGTCGATAATGCGTATAAATTCATCGATTATATGATGCGGGCTGATGTCGCCGCCAATAATGTCAATTATGTCTGGTACGCCAGTGGCAACGACGCCGCAAAATCTGCTATCGATCCTGAAATTTTGGAGCATCCCGGTATTTACCCAACAGCCGCAAGTCAGGAACAGCTGTTTGTGGTGCCGGTCTATGACGCCAAGCTTGACCGTGCCGTCAACCGTGTGTGGTCGCGCTTTGCATCTGGCAGTTAAGCCGGGCAGACGATATGTGCCTGATGATATAATCAAAGAGCCTCTGTCTTATCGGTAAGCAAAGACGGGGGCTCTTTTTATTTTATCGCGATGGCATCACAGCTGGTTTGATACAGGATATGAGAACAGCGCATGGCACCTTTTATTCGATTAACCGCATTGACGAAAAAATTTAACGATGTTGTCGCTGTCGATGATCTGTCGTTGGATATTGATAAAGGTGATTTATTCTGTCTTTTAGGGGCGTCTGGCTGCGGTAAAAGCACCTTGTTGCGGATGCTGGCCGGGTTTGAACAGCCAACTGCCGGCACCATTGAAATTGATGGTCAGAATATGGCCGGTGTCGCACCGGCAGACCGCCCGGTAAATATTATGTTCCAGAATTATGCGCTGTTTCCGCATATGAGTGTCGCTGGCAATGTCGGTTACGGATTGCGGCGTGCGGGGATGCGCGGTGCGGCGCTTGCCGAACGTATTGATGCCTTGCTGAAATTGGTACGGCTTGCCGGCTATGGCGACCGCAAACCGAAACAATTATCGGGCGGGCAACGCCAAAGGGTGGCATTGGCGCGGGCGTTGGCGCGCCAGCCAAAATTATTGTTGCTGGACGAACCGCTGGCAGCGCTTGATAAAAAGCTGCGCGAAGATACACAATTTGAACTTGTTGATATTCAGGAAAGACTTGGCACCACGTTTATGGTGGTGACACATGATCAGGAAGAGGCGATGACGCTGGCTGGCCGGATCGGCATTATGGATAACGGCCGGTTGGTACAGGTCGATAGCCCGCGCACACTTTATGAAAACCCGAAAAACCGGTTTGTCGCAGATTTTCTGGGGATGATCAGCTTTGTCGAAGGACGGGTGACGAAGGCAGCCTCAACAGCGCTGGTGATTGACAGCACGCCGCCGATCACTGCGGCGATTGACCAACAGCGTGGATTGGCCAGCCAGCCGGAAAAAGGTGCCCAGGTGACGCTGGCGATCCGCCCGGAAAAAATCAGCCTGTCAGCGGTGGCGACCGGTGCGGTGAATGAAATACCGGTGATTGTCGAGGATCTGGCATATCTTGGGGTGGCGTCAAACTATCGGGTCAAAACCGCAGATGGGCAGATGTTCAAACTGCAACAGCAACAAAGCCGCCGTGCTAGCAAGCCGCTGGAATGGGGGGATGCCGGGTTCATTCAGTTTGACCCGGCAGATGTGATTATTCTGCCATGATTAATTTAGGGACGTAATAGCATGCCGCGGCATTTATTAATGCTAAGCCGATTAACCTGGTTGGGCCGAACAACCGGCGCGAACGGACGGCGTCTGCTGGTTGCCTTGCCGCTGGTTTGGCTGGCATTGTTTTTCCTGCTGCCCTTGCTCAAAACATTACAGGTTTCTTTTACCACAGCACAGCGTTCGGTGCCGCCCTACGCGCCTGATATGGCTGGCATTGTTTTGCCTGCTGCCGCTGCTCAAAACATTACAGGTTTCTTTTACCACCGCACAGCGTTCAGTGCCGCCCTACGCACCGTTGTGGGGGTTTGATGACACCGGGTTTTTCACCAATTTTACGCTGGATAATTATCAGCTTCTGGCGACCTATTGGCAGGATTATATTGGCCCCGCCGGCAATAGTATAAAGCTGGCATTTTTTTCAACGCTGGTGTGTCTGATCTTTGCCTATCCGATGGCCTGGTGGATCGCGCGCAGCAATGCGGCATGGCGGGCGGTGTTGCTGGTGCTGGTGATGCTGCCATTCTGGACGTCAAGTCTGTTGCGGATTTATGCGCTGATCGGGCTGCTGAATCCGAATGGGTTTATCAATGCCATGCTGATCTGGCTGGGCATCATCGACACGCCAATGCGGATGATGCAGACAGATTTTTCCATCTATATGGGGATGGTGCTGACCTATTTGCCGCTGATGATTTTGCCGCTTTATGCGGTGATGGTGCGTCTGGATGATGATGTGATTGAGGCGGCGACCGATCTGGGGGCGTCATCTGTCGGGGTGTGGTGGACAGTCATTTTGCCATTGACCTTGCCGGGTGTGATCGCCGGCAGTCTGTTGGTATTTATTCCGGCGGTCGGCGAATTTGTCATCCCGGCATTGCTTGGCGGGCCCGACCAGCTGATGATGGGCAAGGTGTTGTGGACTGAATTTTTCCGCAATCGTGACTGGCCGGTGGCGGCGGCCATTGCCATGTTGTTGCTGGCGATACTGACCGTGCCAATCATCTATGCCCGCTATCAGGACGGGCGCGATGACCGCGATGCGGATACGCCAACAGGTGCGTCATGACCGGCCGTGTCAGCCTGCCCGTCATCTGCCTTGGCATTTTGGGCTTTGGCATTCTCTATGTGCCGATGACGGTGATGATTCTGTTCAGCTTCAACGCTGGTAAGCTGGTGTCGGTCTGGTCTGGATTTTCGACAAAATGGTATGCCAGCCTGTTGACCAATGAACAGGTGCTGAATGCATTTGGGCTGTCGTTATTCATTGCTTTCTGGGCTGCCACTATCGCCACATTTTTCGGCATGATGATTGCCATCGCCTTTGTCAGATTTGGTAATTTTCGGGGCCGTCTGGCATTGAGCAGCCTGTCAAGTGCGCCGCTGGTGATGCCCGAAGTTGTCACCGGCCTGTCGCTGTTATTGTTATTCATTGGTATGGAGTCGGTGCTGGGCTGGCCAGCCGGACGCGGCGTCGATACGATCATCATTGCGCATGCGACCTTTGGCATGTGCTTTGCCGCGGTGGTGATACAGGCGAGGCTGCGTGATTTTGACCGGGATATTGAAGACGCGGCTTTTGATCTGGGCGGCCGCCAGCCTTTTGTGTTTTTTTCAGTCACTTTGCCGGTTATCCTACCCGCTGTTATCGCGGCGTGGTTGCTGGCCTTTACCCTGAGCTTTGACGATCTTGTCATTGCCAGCTTTGTCAGCGGGCCGGGAAGTTCGACATTGCCTGTTGTGGTGTTTTCAAAAGTGCGTCTTGGGGTGACGCCGGAAATTAACGCGCTGGCGAGCATTATGGTTGGGATCGTTGCCGCCAGCGTCATTGGTGGCGCTTTTATGATGCGGCGGCGGCTGCTCAAAAGCGATCATGACTGACAAAATTTGACGTTAGGAGAATAGCGATGACAGACCCGGCTTCAGGTGATCAGGCATTTCTGGCTGGTGATAACCGACAAAACTGGCATGAAATGACCTATGGCGGGGCGTTGAGCTTTGCCCGTCGTCGTTATAGCCGTGCGCTGGATGGGGTTGATGTTGTGGTCAGCGGCATTCCTTATGATGGTGCGGTGACTTATCGTTCCGGCTGCCGTCTGGGGCCGCGCGCCATTCGTGCCGGATCAACACAGCTTGCCGAGTTGGCGCATTTCCCCTTTGGGTTTGATCCGTTTGATCATCTTGCAGTGATTGATTTTGGTGATTGCTATCTTGACCCGCATCACCCGCAGGGGGTGTTTAGCGCGATTGAGGCGCATGCTGATCTGATTGTTGGTGCTGGCGCGAAAATGCTCAGCTTTGGTGGCGACCATTCGGTGAGCTATCCTTTGTTAAAAGCGCATGCGAAAAAATATGGGCCAGTGGCGCTTGTGCAGTTTGATGCGCATTGTGATACCTGGCCGGATGATGGCAGCCGTCTCGATCATGGCACCATGTTTGCGCGGGCCGCGGCCGAGGGCATCATTGATGTCGCCGCGTCAACCCAGGTTGGGCTGCGCACCTATAATGACAGTGATCATGGTTTTGAAATCCTAACCAGCCCGTGGATTCACCGCAATGGTATTGATGCGGCGATTGACATTGTGTGCCAGCGGGCGCGCGGCAAGCCGGTATATTTGTCGTTTGATATTGACGGGCTGGATCCGGCTTTTGCACCGGCAACAGGCACCCCGGTTGTTGGTGGTCTGGCCAGCTGGCAGGGGCTGGAGCTTGTACGCGGGCTTGAACCGCTACAGCTGATTGGCATGGATGTTGTCGAGGTGGCGCCCGCCTATGATCATGCTGAAATCACCGCAATCGCCGCGGCCAGTGTCGCCTATGACTGGCTGGCAGTGCTGGCCAAACAAGCCGGCGCAACACCCCAGCCTGTCGGCCGCCTATAGATCGCCTGTATATCTTTTTTACAGTTTTAAACGATCGCGCAATTTATACCATGCCATGCCGAGGGCCAGCGCTGGCGTCCGCAGAATGCCGCCGGGAAAGGGCATGTGTCGCAATGATTGCAATATGTCAAATTGTTCGGCATCACCCCTGATGGCATCGGCCAGAATGCTGCCCGCCAGACCGGTCAGCGCTACACCGTGACCGGAAAACCCCTGCACAAAATAAATGTCATCATCGGTGCGGCCAAAATGCGGGATGCGGTTTACCGTAATGCCGATGCGGCCAGACCAGACAGCGTCGGTCTCGGCATCCGCCAGAATCGGGAAAACAGCAGATATGCGGCGGCGCAGATCGGCCTCAACATTGCCAAGATTGACATTTGTATAGCTGGCACGCCCACCAAATATCATTCGGTTATCCGCATCAATACGAAAATAATTCAACGCTGTATTGCAATCGGCCACGGTCGCACGGCTTGGCAAAATATGCTGGATCATATTGTCGGATAATGGCGCGGTGGCCAGAACCGACGAGGTGACCTGGGCCAGACGCCGGGTCATTTCAGGCAAACCAATATGCGCCAAATAGGCGTTGCCACATAAAAGCACCCGCGCCGCGGTGAGGCTGGGCGCCTTGTCGAAATGCAGCGTTTTCTGTTTGCCGCGATCAATTTTCGTCACCCGGCTATGTTCAAAAATCTTCGCGCCGGCGGCGGTTGCGGCACGCGCCAGTCCAAGCAGATATTTCAGCGGCTGAATTTGCCCGGAACCGGTGTCATAAAGCCCGCCAATATAGGCCTTGCTGTTGATATGCGGGGCGAGTGATGGGGTGTCGGCAAGCGCGGTGAATTTGTCATAGCCACGCTGTGACCATTCATCCTGCATCGCCAGCAATTCGTTCATATGGCGTTGGTGCAGGGCGGCGTGAAGATAGCCAAACTGCAGATCACATTGGATATCATGTTTGCGGACCCGCGCCGCCACCATGTCAACAGCGGCCATACCGGCTTGCCATGCCAGATCCGCATCATGCTGGTTAAGCTGGTTGCTGATATGGTGAAAATCATTCGGCCAGCCCTGGCATAAATGGCCGCCATTGCGGCCCGAACCGCCGCTGCCAATCGTTTCAGCTTCGAGCAGGACAACATCATAGCCATGTTCCGCCAGATGCAGCGCTGCTGTCACACCGGTCAGACCGCCACCGATGATGGCGACATCACATGTTTGTGGCTGGGCTGTCGCTGCTGCTGGCAAGGCGTCGGTGTTTCTGGAGTAAATTGAGTTGAGCATGGGTCCTGTCTGGCACGTTTTATCGCATCATGGCACTGCCAGCTTCCGCGCCGTTGGTCAGTCTGATATCTGACACAGGCAGCCGCCAGCAGACGGAAAATTTATACGCGAATTCATTTTTACTATGCTATAAATGATCGTAAATCAATTGATGACATGGCGGCGCGAGCTTCCGCGCCGCTTGCCAGTCTGATATCTGACACCGGCAGCCGCCAGCACAAGGAAAATTTATACGCGAATTCATTTTTACTATGCTATAAATGACCGAAAATCAATCGATGAGAGTCTGTCCGGCTGCGCCGCCCTGAATGGCTGTGGGTAGCTATGACAAAACCATGGATAAAGCGATGACATCAGTTTCCTCTCCCGACCGCTGGCAGCAGATGGATGCGCGTCATCATCTGGCACCCTTTACCGATTATGCCAATATCCGCAAAACCGGTGCCCGCGTCATCACCCATGCCAAGGGCCATTACGTCACCGACAGCAATGGTCATGAAATGCTCGATGCGATGGCCGGGTTATGGTGTGTGAATGT
>ERZ802821.2045-NODE-2045-length-10101-cov-17.8329_pt1 | contig 10101 bp, 9 predicted proteins | sample MGYA00345648_ERZ802821 | MGnify/ENA primary metagenome ERZ802821 (study PRJEB30503, sample SAMEA104212357) | marine metagenome | biome: Westerlies Biome; feature: [SRF] surface water layer (ENVO:00010504) within the epipelagic zone...; material: water... | reverse complement strand
GGTGGTCGTTCAATCAACTGGCCACGCGGGTGTGTGATTGGCGGGTCCAGCAGCATTAATGGCCTAATCTTCATTCGCGGACAACATCAAAATTTTGATGACTGGGCAGCACTTGGTAACCATGGCTGGTCCTACACCGAAGTATTACCATATTTTAGAAGACTGGAAAACTTCAACGGTGAAGACTCTCAATTTCATGGTCGGCACGGTGAATTCCAGGTATCAAAATTGCGCAACCATCATCCTGATTGTTCGGCATGGCTTGACGCAGCACATCAATATGGCCTTCCACGAAATGATGATTTCAATGCCGATACAACTGAAGGGGTTGGGGAATACCATCTATCTATTGGGGCTCGCTGGCGTTCCAGTTCTTCCCAAGCTTTTCTGGCACCAGCTAAAACTCGAAAAAACCTGGATATATTGACTAAAACATTGGTCACCCGCGTCCTTTTTGAAAACAAAAAAGCTGTTGGCGTTGAAATAGTTCAAGAGGGACGAAAGCAAGTACTTCACGCTGAGACTGAAGTAATTTTGTCTGCGGGGGCAATACAATCGCCACAGATCCTCCAACTATCAGGGGTCGGGCCTGGAAAACTGTTGAAAAAACATGGTATTGACGTAGTTGTTGACAGGCCCGGTGTTGGCCAGAATCTTCAAGATCATTACCAGATGCGCACAATTGTGCAGATGCGATCGCGCGCTTCTCTTAACAACCAAATTCGCAATCCATTTTCACTGCTCAAGATGGGTTTGGATTGGGCTTTTCGTGGACGCGGGGCACTGACCGTAGGTGCTGGGCAAGTTGGTGGTGCGATGCGAACTGACTTTGCTCCAACAGACCAACCAGACTTACAATTGTTTGTAATGCCGCTTTCAGTTGATAAGCCAGGCGAGCCACTACACCGTTACCCCGGTTTCACTAGCGCGATTTGGCAATGCCATCCCCAATCACGTGGATCAATTGAAATTATCAATCCAGACCCAACCGCGGATCCCAAGATTCAACCTAATTACCTTGCTGATGAGCTGGATCAAAAAACTATGATCGAGGGCATCAAGATCCTACGACAAATATATAAACAACCAAAATTTCAGGATTTGTGGGATGCGGAAATTATACCTGGAGAACAAGTAAAGACCGATGCTGAGATAATTGACGCAATCCGCAAAGGTGGCGGCACCGTCTATCACCCGGTTGGAACTTGTAAAATGGGTATTGACGCAGCTGCTGTCGTTGGACCAGATTTGCTAGTACACGGGGTGGCAGGACTCCGCGTCGTCGACGCCTCTATTATGCCCCTAATAACCTCTGCTAATACAAATGCTCCAACATTAATGATTGCAGAAAAAGCGGCAGAGATGATTCTTGCAAGTGGCAACTAGTTGAGCGGGGGACGGATTAAACGGCGGTCCCTTAGGAATAATACAATCCCGTGATCTCATGTAACAGTAGCTAAATATCGGCGTCGTTCCAGAACACAAGTAACTAAAACTATGAGCAAGCTAATGAAGTTAGGTGGTGTCATGCGGCCTCAAAAGGGTAAACGCAGTGCTAATTCTGGCAGAGTTGCTATCTATCGTAGGGAGGTAAGAGCACCTTTTGCAGCGGTTTGATTACTTCATATCAACGACTTCACAGACCCACCTTCAATCAGAGTACAATGCAGCTCCGTCAACGTTTTTGGATTCTTATCCGTCAACAAGTTGAGGAGGCAATTACCTGATTCCTCACCTATTTGTTTTGCTGGCACAGCCATTGTTGTAATCGGTGCCCAGAGGTCTGCCATAATATCCAAGCCATCAAATCCGGTTACTGAAATGTCATCTGGCACCCTTAAACCAATTTGCTTACATGCACGTAAAACGCCAATAGCAAGGATATCATTGGCGCATATCACCGCAGTCGGTCTATTTCCTAGGCTCCAGAGCCTGTGAAACTCAAGTTGGCTTGCTTTTGAATTATACGGAACCTCAAAAATCAAACCCTCTGAGAACTCCAAATTGTAATCACTAATCGCATCCATAAATCCCTGTCGCCGCAATGCTGTTCTTGCGTTTGCATGCTCAGCACCACCGACAAAAAAAACAACATCCCTGTGCCCATGCTGAAACACATAACTCGTTATAGCTTGAATTGCTGCTCGATTATCAAAACCAACCCAGTGATATTTTGAGTCGCGTCTGAAGTGCCACGAGTTGACGTGAGGAATATGAACCTTTTCAAGAAAGCTAATAAGCCTGTCATCACTGTCCATACCGATCAACATTATTCCGTCAACACCTTTTTCAGCAAGGTTGTGGGCAAGCTGTAACTCCTTGTCAGCATCGAAGTCAGACACCCCAAGAATGGCTGTGTATTTTTCAGCAGCAACTGTTTTTTCAAATGCTTGTATGGCAGATGCATAGCCGCCTATTTCTAGTGTTGGAACTATGACGCCAATTGTTTTGGATTGGTGCGTCTTTAGCGTTTTTGCTGCGCCATCCAAAACATAACCCAACTCAACAACAGATGCTTCAACGCGTGTTCTGACGTCCGGCCGCACAAGTTCCGGCTTTGAAAGACACCTAGATACAGTTGCAGTTGATACATTAGCGAGTTCTGCAACGTCATTTATTGTTGGGCGCTTTCTTGCTATTTTTTTGCTCTCTTTCAATTTATCAAAACGTTTTGATTTGTCATATTTGTCTGACTGCACAGATATAACTATTTAGTCCCCCACTGCAAAAGCTGGAGGGTAGATAAAAGCGTCAGTCATTTAGCGAACGAACCTTACATGTCACGATGATCTTACTCTATCATTTTTTGTCTGTTACGAACAGGAAATCGCATCAAGGGCTAAACAACAGAATAGGTGTTTGTTATTGACAAAACCCACCTAAAAAGTTTTGATGTAATCGATTACATTTTTTAGCAAAACTAGACTGCGAGATAAACAAACAAATTTGAAAACGGTAGTATCAATAAATGGTGAATACAGCACCCGGAACTACACAGTTTTTGACCTCCAGAATTTGAAGGGAAAAAAGCAGCTTTCAAAAACCCTTCCCTTTACATCTGAAGAGGCATTAGCGGCTGAAGCTGCAGGAATTGACGCGCTCAATGTCCGTTATAATCCAGAAAGGCCAGAATTAGCTGTCAGCATAAGGCAAGCCGCCCCCCAAACATTCATGACTTTTGCAATGCCAATGCAGGCTGCGACCACAACTTCGGAAGCCCTATCGGTTTGCTTTGATGCAATGGAATGCGGCGCAGACTCAATCATGTGTGGGACTTGGTCACTAGATTTCATCGAGGCGGCTGCAAAAGCTGGCATTCCTGTTGAGGGTCATATTGGCTTAGTGCCAAGAAAAAGCACATGGACAGGCGGGCTGAAGGCTGTTGGAAAAACAAAGGATCAGATAGTAAATTTGTATAGCCAAATCAGGTCCCTGGAGAATGCCGGTGCTTGGGCTGTTGAGGTGGAGGTTGTTCCCCACAATATCACAAATATTTTGGCACAAAATACTAAACTCGTTGTTACATCTATCGGCTCCGGAAAAGCAGATTTTCAATTTCTGTTTGCCCAAGATATTTTGGGAGACGGGAACCATTTCCCCCGGCATTCAAAACAGTATGCCGATTTCAAAAAAATTCGTGATGAACTCCAGACTCAGCGAGTTGCTGCATTCAAACACTATATTTCTGACGTAAATTCTGGACTGTTTCCAACCGAAGAGAACTTGGTTCACGCAGCCAATGAGGTGCAAGAGTTTATGGAAAAGCTGACAGGAGGAGAAGATGGCTGAGAACGCTGCTGGTCGAAAAATATGGAACTACAGTCCAGACGAACCAATCAGATATAACCCACTTTTCGATTGGCCTATTCACCCGTTGAAGGTTTTTACTTGGATGATAAGACGCTGGATTAGCATTTCGCGTTTCTTGATGTTCATAATTTTGGGATTTGTAATACATCAATATCTGACGCCCAGCGTTCAAACAATGCAGCACGTAACTTTTGACTGGGTCCTTTTAATTTTCCTTCGCAACACCGCTCTTTTGTTTTTGGTGGCGGGATCCCTACACCTATACTTACACGTTCATAAAGCACAGGGTGACAGGTTCAAGTTCCTAAACCGCGAAATGGCAACAAAAAATAAAATCTTCAAATTTAACGATCAAGTCTATGACAATATGTTCTGGAGCATTGCGAGTGGAGTAACCGTGTGGACTGGTTACGAGGTTTTGTACCTCTACTCCTTGGCAAATGAATGGATTAGCGTTGCCCCATTTGCCGAACATCCCCTTCAATTCTTTGCTTGGATTTTATGCTTCCCACTTATCCGTGGAATCCATTTCTATTTTATTCATCGTCTTCTGCATCACCCTTTTCTCTACAAACACGTTCACATTACACACCACAGAAATGTCAATACAGGACCATGGTCAGGAATTTCGATGCATCCGATTGAAAATTTAATTTACCAATCATCACCATTGATACATTTCATCATCCCAACTGATCCAGTCATTGTAATCATTCACCTTATTTTGGTGACCTTAAACCCGGCATTTACCCATTCAGGGTTTGAAAAGATTATGAACAAGGAGACCAAAATCTTGGACTCTGCTGACTTTCATCATCAATTACACCACAAATACTTTGATTGTAACTATGGGAACATGGACATGCCTTTAGATGTTTGGTTGGGAACCGATCATGACGGCACAGATGAAGCAACCCAAAAACTTCGTATGAAAAAACGTAAATCAGTGACGTAACTCTGACAAGTATTGCCTGGCGATATCAGTCCAGAACCAAGCTTGGAGACCGGACAGCTTGTCTTCCAAGGAGCCAAGTTATGAGGTCCTAACCGCGTAAGACAGCACCACAATTTTTACCAGCAGCGGCGATGACCGCATCACTAATTGCTTCGATTTCAGCTTCACTCAATGTCGCTTTTTGCGGCGTCAGGGTGATGGCAACTGCAAGCGATTTTTGGCCATCACCAATATTTTTGCCCTGATACACGTCAAATAGCTGAACATCAGTTACCAATGGCCCAGCTGCCGATTTTACCGCACGAAGAAGCTGGCTTGCCGGTACATCATCATCAAGAATAAATGCAAAGTCACGACTGACTGGCTGGAATGGTGACATTTTCAGATAGGAACGCGCAGGCCCACGTGATTTCGCCAATGGCACGTCTTCCAAAAACAATTCGAAGCCAACAAGCGCATTTCGTAACCCAAAATGTGAGGCCACTTGGGGGTGAACCTCACCAAATTGCGCCAGCAATGAACGGCCCTGCAGCAACCGTCCACAACGACCCGGATGAAAATAATCAGGCCCGCCTGATTCAATTTGCAAGCTGCCACGCCGCACGCCAAGAACCATAAGCGCCGCTTCAGCATCAGCCTTGGCATCAAACACATCAACCGAACGCCGGCTGCCATGCCATTCGCGTGGTGCCATAGCACCATGCCGGATTGCCGCCACAGCGGTTCGTTGCTGATCAGGCTCATCACCAAGAAAGACCGGTCCAACCTCGAACATCGAGATATCTGCTTCGCCACGATCTTGATTGCGAGCGGCAGCTGACAAAAGATTTGGCAAGGCTGATGGGCGCATGATTGACAGATCAGCACTAATCGGATTGACCAAGCGCAGACTGGCATCACCGCCACCAAACATCACCGCTTCTTTTTCAGCAAGGAAAGAGAATGTCACCGCCTCGGTCAAACCTCGTTCGGCCATAGCACGGCGCAGCCGCAATGGACGCGCCTGTGCCGCATTCACCGCCGGTTGGGCAACAACATGCTCACGTGGCAAATGCACCATTGGCAAATGATCAAATCCATAAATCCGGCTGATTTCTTCAACAAGATCGGCAGCGCCGTCAATATCACCGCGCCATGGTGGCGGGCTAACCTGCAAGCCAGCAGCATCTTCGCAAACAGTAAAGCCAAGATTTTCTAGAATTTTGGTCTGGCGCGCCTTCGGCACAATCATGCCGGTCAGCCGCTCAACCTTGTCACTTGCGAGAAAAATCTCGCGCTTCCAGTCGGCACCGTCACCGGCGATCACCATATGGCTTGCCTGTCCACCACAAATATCCATCACCAACCGCGCCACATAGCCCGACGCCCATTCAGGAGATGTTACATCAAGGCCACGTTCAAAACGAAAGCGGGCATCCGAATGGATATTGAGCTTACGACCTGTTGTGGCAACAGCAATCTGATCAAAGATCGCAATTTCCAGAAACATCTTATCGGTGGCATCACTCACGCCAGACCGCTCACCACCCATGATGCCAGCAAGATCATCAGGGCCATTCGCATCGCCAATCACCAACATATCTTCATCAAGATCATAGGTTTTTTCATTTAGCGCGGTCATGGTTTGGCCTGGTTTTGCCCGACCAATGATCAATTTGCCACCATCAATTTTATCAATGTCATAGGCATGGAGTGGGCGGCCAAGATCGACCATCACATAATTGGTAATATCAACCAATGCGCTGATTGGCCGTTGACCAATGGCTGTTAGGCGGTTTGCCATCCATGCAGGGCTGCTGCCATTTTTCAATCCGGTAAAGGCGCGCCCTGATACCAGCGGGCATAGATGCGCCTCATCGGGCGCCAAATTCAGATCCCATGATATAGGGCTGTCAAAGCTGCCCTCAAGCGGGCTTGTATCAATTGGCTTTAACTTGCCATAGCCGGCCGCTGCCAGATCACGCGCAACACCGCGAACACCAAGGCAATCCGCTCGATTGGGCGTGATCGCAATTTCGATAATCGGGTCATCAAGCCCGGCATAGGCGGCAAATGATGCGCCAACAGGGGCATCTGCCGCCAGATCGATAATGCCGTCATGTTCATCCGATAGCTGCATTTCGCGTTCCGAACATAGCATGCCATTTGACAGCTCGCCACGAATCTCACCGGTTTTTAGCGTCAGATCAATTCCGGGAACATAAGCACCGACCGGCGCAAAAACACCCTTCATGCCAGCGCGTGCATTCGGCGCGCCACATACCACCTGAACCAGATCGCCAGCGCCGATATTGACCATGCAGACGCGCAATTTATCAGCATTGGGATGCTGCTCAGCCGAGATCACTTCGGCGATCACAAATGGTGTCAAGGCAGCTGCACGATCAACAACTGACTCAACTTCCAACCCAAGCATGGGCAGAACGTCCAAGATTTCAGCCAGCGGCCGATCGGTTTCAAGATGGCTGAATAGCCAGTCGCGGGTGAATTTCATCAGACAGCTCCCCCAGCAAGACCGGCATGAATTGACGGCGCATCAAACGGCAAAAAGCCGTAATGGCGCATCCAGCGCAAATCGCTATCGTAAAAGGTGCGAAGATCGGGGATGCCATATTTCAGCATCGCAATCCGTTCAATCCCCATACCAAAGGCAAATCCTTGATATTTTTCCGGATCATAGCCACAATTTTCTAGAACGCGTGGATTGACCATGCCCGATCCAAGAATTTCCAGCCAATCATCACCAGCACCAATTTTCAGCGCGCCATTATCGCGGGTACAGCCAATATCAACTTCCGCTGATGGCTCGGTAAAGGGAAAGTAGCTTGGCCGGAACCGCACCGGCAAATCATCAACCCCAAAAAAGGCACGGCAGAAATCAATCAGGCAACCTTTGAGATGCCCCATATGGATGCCATCGCCAATGACCAGCCCTTCACATTGATGAAACATCGGCGAATGTGTGGCGTCATGGTCAGATCGATAGGTACGCCCGGGAACAATGATGCGGATTGGTGGCTCATTGGCCTCCATTGTCCGAATCTGCACCGGCGAGGTATGCGTGCGAAGCACCTTGCGTTTGCCATTGGCATCGGCCGGCAGGTAGAATGTGTCATGCTCCTGACGAGCGGGGTGTTCGGGCGGAATATTCAGCGCGGTAAAATTATAATAGTCGGATTCGATATCTGGGCCTTCGGCAACCTGAAACCCCATTTCGGCAAAAATAGCGATCACTTCTTCAATGGTGCGTGACAATGGGTGAAGCCGTGCATCAGTTTCGGGCCGGCTTGGCAAGCTCACATCCAACCGTTCGGCAGATAATCTTGCATTCAGCGCCGCTGATGCCAGCATCGTCTGTTTGGCGTCAATTGCTGCGGCGATCTCGTCCTTGACCTTGTTCAGCGCTTGGCCTGCCTGTTTGCGCGCTTCGGCATCCATACCGCCAAGATCGCGCATCATCAATGAAATGCGGCCTTTTTTCCCAAGCGCGTCAATGCGGATCGCCTCAAGCGCGTCAAGGCTATCTGCGGCACCAATGGCGGCAATGATTTCTGAAGATACGGCATCAAGGCTTTGCATTATATTTCACCATCGGTCGTCATATGATTCAAAAAGAAGTGGGCTTTAAAAAAAAGAGCCGCCGTGATCGCAGTGGCCAGATCAATCATGGTCAAAACCAATCATTTTTTCTGGCACCGGTCAACACAACGGCTCGTCTGTCGTCTCGTATTTTGGGATGATCCCTAGCTTGCCGCTTTTGACCGCTCTACCAGGGCCTCAAATGCGCGTGGCTCATTCACCGCCAGATCAGCAAGCATCTTGCGATCGACTTCGATTCCGGCTTTGATAAGGCCACCCATCATCTGTGAATAGGTTACACCATATAGGCGTGCAGCAGCATTGATCCGCTGGATCCACAAAGCGCGAAACTCCCGCTTCCGCACACGCCGGTCACGATAGGCATATTGACGTGCCTTATCGACGGCTTGGGTAGCGGTTCTGAATGTGTTTTTACGACGTCCGTAATAGCCTTTAGCCGCCTTGATTACCTTGGCGTGCCGGGCGTGAGTCGTGGTACCTCTTTTAACGCGTGCCATTTACCAGCCTCCGTTAAGCGTATGGAAGGAAACGTTTAACGATGCGCGCATCCGCATCACACAAGATCATGGTGCCACGAGCTTGACGTTTCATTTTCTGGGAACGGCGACGTAGGTTATGGCTTAGGAAGGCAGCAGAGCCGCGAACCTTGCCATTTGCGGTCAGGCGAAATCTCTTTTTCGCACCGCTTTTGGTCTTCATCTTGGGCATTTTGACCTCTTTCTTCGTAAAAGGAAGCTTGTTCCGCGTTTAATCCGAAGATTTCGGCGGAAAAGCGATAAATCGGCCGGGCATGCCCTGATTTTTCAGGCCCGGGCGCGATATTGAACGCTAAGTGAGTGGTGTATAAAGGCAAAGACTTGTGGAATCAAGCCCTGATCCTAATGATCGTCAAATTCTCAACATCGGTAAAATTGTGGCTGCGGCCTTATTTTGGTGCCAAAACCATAATCATCTGGCGGCCTTCCATTTTTGGCATCGCCTCGACCTTGGCAAATTCATCAGTTTCGTTGCGTACCCGTGTTAAAACGATGGCACCAAGATCCTGATGCGCCATTTCACGGCCACGGAAACGAAGCGTTACTTTCACCTTATCGCCGCCACTCAGGAATTTCTGCACACTGCGCATTTTGACCTGATAATCATGCTCGTCAATATTCGGACGAAGCTTGATTTCTTTGACCTCGATAATCTTTTGCTTTTTACGCGCTTCATTGGCGCGTTTCTGCGCTTCATATTTATATTTGCCGTAATCAAGAATTTTGCAAACCGGTGGGTCAACATTGGGTTGCACCTCAACCAGATCAAGGCCGAAATCTTCGGCCTGACGTATTGCTTCTGATGTATCTAGAACCCCAAGTTGGGTTCCTTCTGGATCAATGCAGCGCACTTTAGGAGCACGGATGGCGCCATTCACGCGCGGGCCGTCCAAAACGGGCGGCGTATTACTATGTGGACGTGCTATTTAACTCTCCTGTAGTGGTCAAAAACATTCAAATTTGATCAAACCAATGTCAACAAGGTTTGATCAGGTTATTTATTACCAAAAACAGAGGATTAATACCAGTTTTTTCGATTTATCCAATGGGCAACCATCCGGCATGCATTTTTTCAGCATTTGCCTAGGACTTTGCAATCATGTCAGGGGCAAGACTCTCGCTTTTCAATGTCGCTAAGGCTTCGGCCATATCAATAACCTGCTGCTCATTTGATCCAAGACGGCGCAGCGCAACAGTTCC
>ERZ802821.2044-NODE-2044-length-10105-cov-54.1123_pt1 | contig 10105 bp, 10 predicted proteins | sample MGYA00345648_ERZ802821 | MGnify/ENA primary metagenome ERZ802821 (study PRJEB30503, sample SAMEA104212357) | marine metagenome | biome: Westerlies Biome; feature: [SRF] surface water layer (ENVO:00010504) within the epipelagic zone...; material: water... | reverse complement strand
GCTCCAGCTGCTGCAGATCCGACTCCAGCAACCATTGCTGAAACCGCTCCTCCGCCATGGGCTGAGGCTCGCTGAGCGGTATCGCCGCCGCCAGCAGCGACAGCAGCATGGGCAGGGGCTGAATCCCCATGGCGGGCTGCGTTCTACAACGGAGAACCTACGAGGCCCCTCCGCTCCGGTTTGCCCCCATGGCCATCTCGTCCACCCGTCCCCACGTCCTGCCCGACCTGCGGCGGGTGCTCGTCGTTGGTGGTGGCGGCCGCGAACACGCCCTGAGCTGGGCCCTGCAGCGCCATGACGCCATTGAGACGGTCTGGATCACCCCGGGCAACGCCGGCAGTGACCAGCAGGCCCTCGCCATCGCGGAGACCGACAGCGCCGCCCTGATCGCCCACTGCCAGACGCATTCTGTTGATTTGGTCGTGGTGGGTCCAGAAGCCCCTCTGGCTGCTGGGGTGGCCGATGCCCTGCGGCAGGCCGGCATCGCCGTGTTCGGTCCAGGGGCCGAGGGGGCGCAACTGGAGGCCAGCAAGGCCTGGGCCAAGCAGCTGATGCAGGAGGCCGGGGTGCCCACCGCCGGCCATTGGGCGGTGACCAGCGAAGCGGATGCCCTGGCGGTGCTGGCCGAGGTGGGCCGGCCGCTGGTGGTGAAGGCCGATGGCCTGGCGGCGGGCAAGGGAGTCACCGTCGCCGACACGATCGAGCAGGCGGAGGCGGCGATCCGGGACGCCTTCGCCGGCCGCTTCGGCAGCGCCGGCTCCCATCTGGTGCTGGAGGAGCGGCTGCAGGGCCCCGAGGTGTCGGTGTTCGCCCTCTGCGATGGGGAGCGGATGGTGCTGTTGCCACCGGCCCAGGACCACAAGCGATTGCTGGAGGGTGACCGGGGCCCCAACACCGGCGGCATGGGGGCCTACGCCCCCGCCCCCCTGCTGGATGGCGAAGGCCTGGAGCAGGTTCGCCGTCTGGTGCTGGAGCCAACGCTGCAGGCGCTCAAGGCCCGTGGCATCGACTACCGCGGCGTCATCTACGCCGGCCTGATGCTCACCGACGCCGGACCCCAGGTGATCGAATTCAATTGCCGCTTCGGGGATCCGGAATGCCAGACCCTGATGCCCCTGCTGGGACCGGAGCTGGCGCGGGTGCTGCAGGCCTGTGCCCTGGGACGGCTCGACCTGGCCCCAGCGCTCTCGATCGATGCACGCTGCAGCGCCTGTGTGGTGGCGGCAGCCTCCGGCTACCCCGACGCCCCCCGCAAGGGCGATGCCATCCAACTGGGCTTCAGCAGCGAGACCAACCGCCAGCTGTTCCACGCCGGCACCCGTCGCGATGCCAACGGTGAGCTGATCACCGCCGGGGGGCGTGTGCTGGCGGTTGTCGCGCAGGGAGACAGCTTTGACCAGGCCTTCGCTGGTGCCTACAGCGGGCTCCAGCAGGTGCAATTCGATGGAATCACGTACCGTCGCGACATCGGCCATCAGGTTCGCACCAGCGGATGACCACCCCCGCGACCGCTGACTGGGCCCTGCCGCAACCCGGTGGGCCAGATCCTGGATCCGACGGGATCTGGCGTCGCATCGTCGCGTGGTGGGCTGAATTCAGCCTGCAGACCAAACTGCTGGCCGTCGCCACCCTCGTGGTGAGCCTGGTGATGACCGGCATCACCTTCCTGGCCCTGAACGGCATCCAGCGCGATGCCGTGATGAACGACACCCGCTATGCCCGCGACCTGGGCCTGTTGCTGGCCGGCAACGTCACCGAACTGGTGGCCCAGGAACAGGACCGCGAACTGGCCAACGTGGCCGAGAAGTTCTGGCGGTCCAGCCGCAGTGTTCGCTACATCTTCTTCGCCGATCCCGATGGGGTTGTCTACCTCGGCATCCCGATCAGCGGGGCCGCCGCCGGTGGTGACGGTGATCTACGCCTGAACCGGCGCCTGGAGCTGCCCGACGAACTGCGCCGCCGCCCACAGAATCCCTTGGTGCGGCAGCACCTCACCCCCCAGGGCCGGGTGACCGATGTGTTCGTCCCTCTGATTCGCAACGGGCGTTACTACGGCGTGCTCGGCCTGGGGGTGAACCCCAACGAAACCGCTCTCGCCAGCGCCGCCCTCACCCGCGAGGTGACCGTGGCGGTGTTCATCTCGATCTGGGTGCTGGTGATCCTGGGGGCTGTGTTCAACGCCCTCACCATCACCCGTCCGGTGAAGGAACTGCTGCGAGGCGTTCGTTCGATTTCCCTCGGCAACTTCCAGGCCCGCATCGACCTGCCCGTTGGCGGTGAGCTGGGGGAATTGCTGACCGGCTTCAACGCCATGGCCTCCCAGCTCGAGGCCTACGACGAAGCCAACATCGAGGAGTTGACCGCAGCCCAGGTGAAGCAGCAGTCGCTGATCGCCACCATGGCCGACGGCGCCATTCTTCTCGATGAGCAGGGCCGGATCGTGCTGGTCAACCCCACCGCCCGGCGTCTGTTTCGCTGGGAAGGCCGCAAGCTGGAAGGGCAGGAGCTGGTGGCTGAATTGCCGGACCTGCTGGCGATCGAACTCCAGGCCCCCCTCGATCTGCTGCTGATCAGCGGCGCTGACAGTGAGGACCTGCGCTGCAGCGTCGGTGAACCGAGCCGAACCCTGCGCATCGTGATGCAGGCCGTGCGCGATGCCAGCGGCGAATCGCTCAAGGGCATTGCCGTCACCGTGCAGGATCTCACCAGGGAGGTGGAACTGAATGCAGCTCAGAGTCGTTTCATCAGCAACGTCTCCCATGAGCTGCGCACACCACTGTTCAACATCAAGAGCTACGTCGAAACACTGCACGACCTCGGTGATCAGCTCAGCCCCGAGGAGCACAAGGAATTCCTCGGCGTCGCCAATGACGAAACCGATCGCCTCACCCGGCTCGTCAATGACGTGCTCGACCTCTCACGCCTGGAGTCCGGTCGCGCCGTTCAGTTCGAAGCGATGAATCTTCTCCCCGCCATGGAGCAGACCCTGCGCACCTACCGCCTCAACGCCGACGACAAGCAGGTGAAGCTGGAGCTGGATGCACCGGAGGATCTGCCGGAAGTGCTGGGCAACTGGGATCTACTGCTGCAGGTGCTCGACAACCTCGTGGGCAATGCCCTGAAGTTCAGCCGTTCCGGCGGAACCCTTGCTCTGCGGGCTTATCCCTGGCCCGACACCTGTCCCGTGGGATCTCCCAAAGATGAGCAGGCGGGGCCCAGCTGTGCGCTCAGTTCACCGCTGCCGCGGCTGCGGGTGGAAGTCGCGGACACCGGCTGCGGCATCAGCGCCGCTGACCAGGAGCGGATCTTCGACCGCTTTTTCCGTGTGGAGAATGCCGTCCATACCGAAGTCGGGACCGGCCTGGGCCTGTCGATTGTGCGTGGAATTCTCGAGAAACATGGCACCAAGGTGTCGATGGCCAGTGAACCGGAGGTGGGAACCACCTTCTGGTTTGATCTGCCCCTGGGTCAGGCGGATGTGGATGAACTGAAGCTGCAGGCCGAACGTCGTTCCACCGCTGAACAGTTGGCTTAGTCCTCGCTGGAGACGCCGCGGGCGATGCGGGACAACTCGCTGCGTTCGTCGGTGGTGACCCGATGGGGAACGCCGGAGATGATCCGCTCGAAGTTGGAGAAGGAATCCTTGATCTGCGGACCATTGCCGGTGATCACGAATTCGCGGATGCCCTTGTCGTGCCAGGAGCCGCGCATCTTGAACACATTCAGCGCCCGGGCCATCTCACCGCGAATCTCCACGTACTGCAGCATCAGGATCGTGTCGGTGATGGTGGAGATGTGGGAGTCGGTGATCGAGTGGCTGCCCATGAACTCCTCAGAGGTGTTCGTGAAGAAGCCGGCGATCTCCTCCTGTTTGGCGTAGCCGGTCACGCCGATCACGAACTGCCGGAAGGCGTTGTGGCTGACACCCCGAGCCAGGGCCGAGAGGGAGTCGATGGCCATCCGGGATGGCTTGAACTGACCGATCTCCGTTTTGATGATCTGCAGGTGATCCTCCAACCCGGTGGATTCGGGGTAGGCGCAGATGATCTTGAGCAGACCGTCCTGCTCCATCTGCTCGAAGTCGATGCCCCAGCTGGTGCCGTTGCGCAGCAGCTGAGCGCGGGACTCTTCGTAGGCGAACAGAATTGCCCGCTCCTTGTTGCGGCAGGCGTCTTCGATGAATTTGGACACCAACAGGGTCTTGCCGGTACCGGTGGCACCGGTGGCCAGGATGATCGAATCCTTGAAGAACCCACCACCGCACATCTCGTCCAGCCGCGGCACACCGGAACTGACCCGCACGTTCGAGGAGCGCTGGGTCAGACGCATGGCACCCAGCGGGAAGATGCTGATGCCATGGGTGCCCATGGTGAAGGGGAATTCCCCCTTCATGTGGGTGGTGCCCCGCAATTTGAGGATCTCCACCGTGCGGCGACGGCGCTCACCCTCCAACACGTTGCGCAGGATCACCACGTTGTCGGAGACGAACTCCTCAACGCCGTAGCGCGCAATCGGTCCGTACTCGTCGATGCGTTCCGTCGTCATCACCGTGGTGACGCCGATCTCCTTCAGCCGAGCGATGAGGCGGAAGATCTCCCGGCGCACCACGAACACCGCGTCGTACTGCTGGAACACCGCCGTGATCGAGTCGATCGCGACCCGCTTGGCCTTGTACTTGCGAATGGCGTAGTTGATCCTCTCGATCAGACCGGAGAGATCAAAACTGCCGGCCACGTCCTGGCCATCGGGATCAGGGGACGCATCGAGGATGAACAGCTTGTCCTGCTCCACCATCTCCTGCAGGTTCCAACCGAAGCTGGCGGCATTGCGCAGGATGTCGAGCGGTGATTCCTCAAAGGTGACGAAGATCCCCGGCTCATCGAAATGCTTGATGCCGTTATGGAGGAAATGCAAGGAGAACACCGTCTTACCGGTGCCGGAGGTTCCGCTGATCAGGGTGCTGCGACCGATCGGCAGGCCGCCCTGACAGACATCATCAAAGCCCTCGATGCCGGTGGGGAGCTTCTGCACCTGCATCTGAGTCGAGCCGCTGGCTGGGGGAAACTGCATGGCGCAACACCTATGAATGGACCGTAGGAAGGTCTGTCTGGGAGGGGAGAGTGATCACCATCTGGCTTAAGAATCCGTTGGCGAATCCGGCGTCGACGTGTCGTTCTCCTCATCGACAGCATCCACGTAGCCGGAACTGAAGGCGTTGTCGGCCAATTCGTCGTACAGCAGATCGAGGCCGATCAGCACCCGCTCACGATCCGACAGATCACCGATGATGCGGCGCACCGGCGGCGGAAGGATCTTCGAAAGGGTGGGGGTCGCCAGGATCTTGTCCTCCTCTGCCAGCTGGGGATTTTTGAGAACGTCAATCACCTTCAGGGCGTAAACGCCGCGGAACTCGGTTTCAAGGATGTTGCGCAGCGTTTTGAGGGCACGCATCGAATTCGGCGTGTTTCCGGCGACGTAGAGCTTGAGGATGTAGGTCTTGCGTGGGCTCATGACGACACCTCTGGGGCATCCGGCAGATCAGCCTCCCGTCGGTGTCGACCAGAGGCCAAACCGGAAAGCGGAATGTCCGGCGGGATGGAGCGCCGATACATCTCACACAAATGGGCCATCACATCGAGAAGCGCAAGGCGGTAATCCTGAAGAAATTCGCTCTTGTGCCCTTCAAGCCGCAGCTGCTTCCAGAACTCATCGATCTGATCGACGTGGATGTCGACGGTTCTGGTGATCGGCAGATCACTGAAAAAGGCGGTGTTGACAAAACTCTCCAGCGCCTGGTTTGACGCGGCAGGGTCGCTGAAATAACTGATCAGCAGATCGCGGTAGGTGCGCTGCAGCGACTCCAGCAACTCGCGCCGTTCCTCGGTGGGAAGGCTGCCGAGAAAGCGAGATGGATCCCGCTTGTAGAAGACCCCGAGGTACCCGAGCCGTTCCTGCAAACGGCGGGACAACTTGTCGACAGATGCCAATCCATCGTCGTCCGATCGACCATCGGCACGTCCCTGGCGCAGAAAGCGTGAGATGGCGGCATCAACCGTGTAGCCCAGCTGCGCCAGCTGATCGTCGGCGAGATGCAGCTCCTCGGCGTGGTAATCCACATGGCCCTTCATCTCACCCACCACCACGGCGGGGAACAACAGCCCTCGGCTGAGCAGCTGCTCGCGACTGCTGGCATCCAGCAGATGCTGCTCCACCACCACCGCGTCGATCTCCTCCTGCTGGGCCTCGAGGGTGCTGACCAGATCCAGCTGCTCCTGCCCCTGATGAGGTCCGCTTAGGACAATGGAGTGGTAGCGCGTGTTCGGCAACCACTGCTGACAGGCATCCACCAGATTCGGTGTGGTGAGCAGCAAGGCAATCGTGAGGCCCGGCCTGGCCATCAGGCGGTCAGGAGATCAATGTTCCTGAATGTTGACGACAGGGACCTCGATGATCGAAGATCTTTGTTTGTCTTTCGATTGCGGTTCAGGCTGAATCGGTTTTGACCGAGCCTGACCGTGTCTTTTACCCATGGCTGACACCAAAACCGCCACTCCCGCCACCGACGCGGAAGAAGCGACCGCCAAAACGCCTGCTGCTGCCCCTTCTTCCGAGGCCTACGCCATCGTCGAAGCCTCCGGCACGCAGATGTGGGTCCAGGCCAACCGCTATTACGACGTTGATCGGCTTCACGCTGAAGTCGACGAGACCATCAAGCTCGAAAACGTTCTGCTGGTGAAGGATTCCAAGGGAACCACCCTTGGACAGCCCTTTGTCAAAGACGCCACCGTGGCCCTGAAGGTGATGGCCCATCGCCGGGGTCCCAAGGTGATCGTGTACAAAATGCGCCCGAAAAAGAAGACGCGGCGCAAGAATGGTCACAGACAGGAACTCACCCGAGTGATGGTTGAATCCATCACCGTGGGCGGCAAGGCCATCAGCTGACCCTCCCGGTTCTCCCGCACCGCCCTCCATCCCTTTTCCACCCCATGGCACATAAGAAAGGCACAGGCTCCACACGCAACGGTCGCGATTCCAACGCCAAGCGCCTTGGCGTGAAGGCCTATGGCGGCGAAACCGTCACCGCCGGTTCGATCCTGATCCGTCAGCGCGGCACCTCGGTTCTGCCTGGCATCAACGTGGGCATCGGCAAGGACGACACCCTGTTTGCCCTCACCGCTGGCGTGGTGAAGTTCGAAACCATCCGCCGCGGTCTGCGCAACCGCAAACGGATCAACATCACCGCCTGAGCGCCCGCCGCAACATCAACGTCAATCCGAGCAACGTGAGCCCCAGCACCGCCAGGTCGCTGGGGCTTTTGCTGTGAATCAGCTCGATCACCTCCAGCGGCAGAGGCACCACCAACAAAGCCACCAGCAACCAATCCCCCCAGCGCCGATCCGTCCACGCGGCCCAAGCCGCCAGGTAGACCAACACTGAATAAACCGCTGCGACGCCGGCCAGCCCCCTCAGGGCATCGGGCCCCAGCGCCAGCGCCCTGCGGGCCAGGCCTTCCAGCAACCGACGATCCGATTCAGCCCACACATCCGCCAACACCTCCAGGCCGGCCATGTCCTGACTGCCCACAGCCGCCGCCACGCTCAGCACCAACAGCAGCGAGGCGACCACGACTTTCTTGATCACGATCAGGCGGATCAGCAGACCTTGCATCGTCAGATCGGCCGATAGAGGCGTGCTGTGATCAACAACGGGTGAAACACTTCAAGAAAGCGACCCTGCAAGGTGGTGAAGAACTGATCCACCAGCTGCGGATCATCGAAATGGAAGGGATATTCGCCGTCGTGGCCCTTGAAGAAATACCAATTCAGCAACGCCGTGGCATCGGACGCCATGCGCTGATGAAACGCCAGCAGCTGTGCGGAAGGGTCGGGCAGATGTTCCAGCACATCAAGGCAGACCACCGTGTCGAAACGCACTGCACCAGTGGACTCCAGATCCCGATGCACCGAGAGCTTGTCGGACAGGCCAAGAGCGGCCGCCCGTTGCTCGACAAAAGCCTGGTTGTGAGGGTTCAGATCGACGAACCAGACGTGATCCACCTGGGGTAGTGCCGCCGCCGAGAGGGCGTGGGTGCCGATGCCGCCACCGAAGTCCAGCACCTGACCCCGGGCGGTCATCCCCTGCAGCCGCAGGGTGTCGGCGATGTAATCAGCACTGCTGAGATGCCAGGCCGCCAGCTCCAGCAGATGGCCCGTGCCCACCGTGTCCTCGTAGAAGGTCGTGGCGTCCTCCGGTCGGAAGGCACCCGGGTGCAGATCCGCCAGATCGTCCGTGCTGCTGGGCAAGCGCTGCTCCACCTGCTCGAGCGACAGCTCCAGATATCGGCTCAGGTGCTGCTTCACAGCCAGGCCGTCCTCCAGAAACGAGGACACATCCACCTCACGGCTGCTGCGGAGCTGGGGCATGGCATCGATGGACCGTTGGGATGCAACAGTCTGGGGTCACGACGACCACCCTCCCTTGGACGGCCCCTTCGGCTTCGTGGTGATCGACAAACCCGCCGGCCTCACCTCCCACAGCTGCGTCAGCCGTCTGCGGCGCTGCTATGGCCTCAAACGGGTGGGCCACGGCGGCACCCTGGACCCTGCGGTGACCGGGGTTCTGCCGATCGCCCTCGGCCCCGCCACGCGGTTGCTGCCATACCTCCCCGGGGACAAGACCTACCGGGGGGTGATCCAGCTCGGCAGCGTCACCAGCAGCGACGACCTGGAGGGGGAGCTGCTGCGCCAGGCCCCCTGGCCCGACCTCCAGCCCGAGGAGCTGGAGGTCGCCCTTGCCCCGTTCCGTGGCCCGATCCAGCAACGCCCTCCCCAGGTATCGGCCGTTCATGTGGACGGCGAACGGGCCCATGCCCGCGCCCGGAGAGGGGAGCAGATGGACCTGCCGCCGCGGCCGGTGACCATCCATCGCCTGCAGTTGTTGCACTGGGACCCCAACCAGGGACAGCTGACCCTGGAGGTGCACTGCTCCGCCGGCACCTACATCCGCTCCCTCGCCAGGGATCTCGGCGAGCAACTGGGCTGCGGAGGCTGCCTGGCCCAGCTGCGCCGCACCCAGGCCCTCGGCTTCCTGGAATCCCAGGCCCAGGCCCTGCCGGAGGCGGATGCCACACCACCTCCCCCTCTGTCACCGCTGCTGGCCCTGGAGCACCTGCCCCGCCGTCAGCTCACCGACAGCGAGGAGGCCGACTGGCGCTGCGGCCGGCGACTGAGCCTGGAGCCAGGCCCCGGCGGCGCTGTGGTGGTCTGCAACGCCGACGGCAGCATGGCGGGCATCGGCCTGCGCCAGGAGGACGATCAACTGCAACCCAAGGTGGTGTTTGATGCCAGCGGCTAGGTCCGTACGTCACCATCGGTGCAGGGTGCGCAGGAGCGATGGCCGGCCACAGCAAATGGTCACAGATCAAACGCACCAAGGCCGTCGTTGACGCCAAACGGGGTGCGGTGTTCACCCGCCTCGGCCGCGAGATCATGGTGGCGGCACGGGATGGGGCGGACCCATCCGGAAACTTTCAGCTGCGCACAGCGATCAGCAAGGCCAAAGCCGCCGGGGTTCCTGCCGGCAACATCGAGCGGGCCATCGCCAAAGGCTCCGGCCAGGGGGGCGACGGCAGCCAGCTGGAGGAGGTGCGTTACGAGGGCTATGGCCCTGCCGGCATGGCCGTGCTGGTGGAAGCCCTCACGGACAACCGCAATCGCACAGCGGCCGATCTGCGACTGGCCTTCAGCAAGAACGGCGGCAACCTCGGTGAAAGTGGCTGCGTCGCTTACCTGTTCACGCACCGCAGCGAGGTGAGCATCCAGGCCACGGCTGCCGATGAGGATCGGCTGCTGGAAAGCCTGCTGGACCTCGACGCCGACGGCTATGAGCTGCTCGAGGACGGCACCGCAACGGTGCATGGACCCTTCACCACCCTGGAGGCCCTGCAGGACGGTCTGCGTCAGCAGGGCTGGACCGTGCGGGAATGGGGTCACAGCTGGTCAGCCCTGACCAGCGTCGAGATCAGCGAGATCGACACCGCCCGCCAGTGCCTCAAGTTGCTGGATGCCCTCGATGGACTGGACGACGTGCGCAGCGTCAGCGCCAA
>ERZ802821.2042-NODE-2042-length-10116-cov-13.3655_pt1 | contig 10116 bp, 10 predicted proteins | sample MGYA00345648_ERZ802821 | MGnify/ENA primary metagenome ERZ802821 (study PRJEB30503, sample SAMEA104212357) | marine metagenome | biome: Westerlies Biome; feature: [SRF] surface water layer (ENVO:00010504) within the epipelagic zone...; material: water... | reverse complement strand
GTACCATGGCCTGAATGGATAACCTTAGTATTAAATCTTTTTTTCATGATAATTTTATAGACTATTGGTTGAGTCAATAAAGGTTAAATTTTCTATCTTCTTTCTATAATTAGTCAATTAATATTGATTTACTTAGATATTTAAATATTTAAATAATTTAAATAATTTAAATTATAAAATATATTTATTTCCCCCATGCTGCTTAGGTTAAGACTATGTGTCTAGGAGGAGGGTGGCAAGGGGCAATCTTGTTTTTTAAAAGCTAAGCATCATCAAATATTAAATTATTAACTCGGTCTATTTTGATATCTAAAGTTATATCGTTAGGCATGAGTTTTTTCATTTCATCGTAGGTTCTAAGAGCCTGATTATACTTTCCAAAATATATAAAAATTCTACTCATGCCATCGAGGGCTCCGAAGTGTCTTGGCTCTAATGACAAAGTTACCTCTATGTCTTTCATCGATTTTTCATATTCTCCCATCATGAAATAAACAGTTGCCCGTTTATTGTATCCTTCTGCAAACATAGGGTCTAATTTTATGACATAATCTAAAGCATCTACTGCCTCTGAATAATTTTGGGTTTGGAAAAAATAAGGCATTATATTCATAATTTTTTCTATTTCTAAATTATCAGTTTTTAACCATTCTTTCCAAATTGCTCCAACAATTACATTTTGCTTCGAAATATTTTCAACCTCAAGTAATTCTTCAAAATATAAATCTAATTTAGGGCTATTTTGGTCAGCTTTTAGATTAAAAGATAGAAAAATCAAAAAAATTAAAATTATCTTAATCATCTATTTGGGCAAAATTTGCATATAAGAATTATGATTAAAAAAATATTCATACTTTTCTTTACGCTCTTTATCTTAAGTGGTTTATCAAAAGCAGATGATTCTATGAAGAATGAGCTAACGATAACACAAGATATTATAGAAAGCCAAATACAGGCATTCCAAAACAAGAATGCTGAACTTGCATACTCTTTTGCATCTCCAATGATAAAATTAAGGTTTAACAATCCACAAGAATTTATGAGTATGGTTAAAAGTTTCTATGAACCAGTTTACAACCCGAAACAATATTATTTTATTAACTCAAAATACTTTGAGGGCTCCATATACCACCAGTTACAAATTATCTCTCAATCAAATATGTCTTATTTAGCAACATATTCTTTGATAAAAGATGAGAATGAATGGAAAATATCAGGGTGTTCTGTTATGCCTATGATGCAAGAGTCAATTTAATTTTTTCAACTTTGAGTATATTAAGTAACCAGAGAATATAACTAAAATCGATCCTATTATTTCAATCATGGAGGGGTAATGATTGAAAATAATGATGCTCACAATTATTCCATAAATAATCTGAGAATAATGAGTAATGCTAAAAAAGGATGCTTCTACTCTTCTTAAAGAATAAATTAATATCATCATAGCTACTCCATCAATTAATCCAGCACAAATTATTATTAAAATATGATTGAGAAGAATTTTTTCAAAATGACCAAAAGAAAATAAAAAAAAAATAAATCCTGTAATTAGCAGACTATAAAATGTAAGGGCAATAGTTCTTTCTGTTTTACCATAAACTCTCACTGAAAAATCTAAACAAGCTACAGATATAACACCACAAATTAAAAAAATTACTCCCTGAGTATTAAATCCTTGATTTAGACTAAAACCAGAAACTAAAAATACTGCAAACATTGCAACGACTAAAGAAATTATTTTGGAAAGGTATATGGTTTCTTTTAAAATAATTATACCCATAACCGATAATAATACTGGAGCAGATAAAATAATTGGGTAAGCAATAGATAAGGGAAGAAGTATTATGCCTTTGACAATAAAGTAATAGGTCAAAGTCATTAATATTCCTCTAATAAAATGTAGTTTGTAATTTTTAGTTTTTATTTCCTCCAAGCTTTTTCGGTATATAAGATAAATTAAGACAGGTATAAGGGAAGAGAAACAGGCAATTGAAAATATAATTGTATCCTTATAAAGATCGCCAATTAATTTTATTAAAGTATCTGCAATAGTAAAAAGGAAAAAAGCAAAAGTACCTAAAATATATATAAGATGTTTTTTATCCTCTAATTGAGACATGGAATTTACTTCTATATCTCATAACAAGAATTAATACGATTATTTTAATCGACATGGGCATCATAAAGTAAAAGATCATTATATTAGGTATCTCTAGAATTAATGAAAAACCAACATTTTCTAAATAGCCGTACCCAGTTAAAGCAATACCAGCAGCAATACCAATCGCCGCCTTGCGAATAATTGAAAAAAAGGATGTAAATATTTGTGAGAGACGATTGTCTTTATTATCATCTAATATATCTGCTAATTCTATTTGAGGAATAATTAAATCCACACCTATTCCAACACCCGTAATAAATATTACTAAAATGTATAATTCCCAATTATTGGCGCTTGTAAACGCTACAAAGAAAAAACCAAATATTGTAATAATAGTACCCAACTGAAGCAGATACATATTAGAAAACGTCTTTCCAAAAAAATACCAAAGTGGGGTCGATATTAAAGTAATTGTAAAATATAATATTAATAAATAGCCTGCGTAATCTTTTAAGCCTAAATAATTGGATACAAAAATTATAAAAAGATTTGCTGTAAAATTATTTGCTAAAAGATTGAAAAACGTAATTAATGCAAAGTCAGATATTTTTTTGTTATTTTTTAAGAATAAAATAATCTTTGCAAGCGAAATTGACTGTGATTTGAAATTAATACTTTCTTCATAAAAAAAGTAGAAAATAAATGTTCCAATGATTGCCAGGAAAATCATTATATAACCACTAATTTTGATCACTTCTGGGTTTAGTAAATCTAATGATAGGTACTGAGAAATTATAGTTGGTAAGGCTAGTGCTACTAAAACTCCAGCAATTGTAAACATCTCTTTCACTGTGGCTAACTTAAATCTTTTTTTCGATATTTTTTTTTGGTCTATAACTATGGAGTCATAAGGAATAATTGCTATAGAGTAACTGATTAATGCTAAGTTATAATAAAAAATAAATAAATAAATATTTGTTGATTGGACTATATAAAGACCTATCAAAGAGAAAATAAAAATAAACAACCCTAAAAGAATTTGATTTTTTTTAGAACTCCCATCTATTAATCTTTTTTCAGTTATGTAACCAATGAAAATATCTGAAAAGACATCAAAAAATCTCGATAGGAGTATTACGAGTCCAATTGTGCTTAGGGCAAAACCAAGAGATAAATTGTAGAAAGTTGGTAAAAAAATAAATAAAAGTAAAAAACTTCCAGCTAAGTAAAAAGATTGAAAACTATAGGCTAAAATTGATTTAATACTCATTTGGGGCTTATGTTAATGTGTCCTCACTTTGACTAACCTAAATTATTTATTAAGGTGCAGTTAGCATTCATGCGGGGGCTGATTCGGTGTTTCACTTTCCTCCTCTATATATCGAGTCAGCCATTCCTTAGACCTCAACATCTAGTAGTGCCCTTTTCATTTTAACTCCCCACACGTAATCTCCAATCATACCATTTTTTCTTATAACCCTGTGACAGGGAACAATAACGCTTATAGGATTTTTTCCTATTGCTGAGGCAACAGCCCTTACAGCTTTTGGGTATAAAATTAGGTTTGCAACCTCAGAATAGGAAATTGTTCTACCATGGTTTATCTTTAGAAGCTCTTTCCAGACTATCTTTTGAAATTCAGAGCATTCTAAAAATTTAATTTTAAGTTTTGATGGATATTTTTTTCCCAAAGAATTGCTTTGGAAAACCTTGATGGTATTTTTATTTAATAGTCCCTTAATAGGTTTATAGTTTTTTTTCAGAGACTTTATTCTTTTATCATTATTTTTTAGAATAAAATGAAGACCTTGTCTGCTATCAAGAATATAAAATTTTCCAAATTTTGAATTTACAATTTCAAAATGAAACTGCATTAATTAAACATTTTTTTTACTTTATCGAAAAATCCCTCTGTCATAGTTGAATTTTTTTTAGTTAAGGTTTCATTAAATTGATTGAGAATTTTTTCTTGGTCTGTTGAAAGATTAACTGGTGTCTCGGCATGTACTCTTAAAATCATATCTCCACGTCTATTTGTTCTGAGAATGCTCATTCCTTTTTCTTTAATTCTTAATTTGTGTCCTGATTGCATTCCTTTGGGAATAGAAATGTTAACCATTTTTTTTTCTATTGTAGGAACTTCAATCTTTCCTCCAAGAGCTGCCGTAGTAAAAGGAACAGCAACATCACAAATGATATTGTCTCTTTCTCTTTGGAAGAGTTTATGATTTTTAATATTTATAAAAACGTATAAGTCCCCGAAAGATCCTCCTCTTTCTCCAGCCTCACCTTCACCACTCATTCTTATTCTATTCCCCGTTTCAACCCCACTAGGAATTTTTATTTGTAATTTTTTATTTTGCTTAATTCGTCCTGTGTTACCGCATTTAGAACAACGACCTTTCATTTCTTGTCCTGTCCCACCACACCTTCCACAAGTTCGCTCCATAGAAAAAAAACCGCTTTGGGTTCTTACTTTTCCATGTCCATCACAAGTCGAGCAGCTTTTATAGCTATGTTGTTCAGGGCAATTCACCATTCTAGGTATTGTTGCTTCTAATGTTTTTCCATTATACGCGTCTTCTAAATCAATGGTGACATCATAGCGAAGATCATCCCCTCGACTTTCTCTTTGACCACCTTCTCCAAAGGCACCAAAGATATCTTCAAAGATATCAGAGAAACCTCCAAAGCCTTGTTGACCAAAACCACCTTGGCCACCTCCACCTTGTTCGAAAGCAGCATGGCCAAACTGATCATATGTTTGTTTTTTTTTGGGATCTTTTAAGATTTCGTATGCTTGGCTAACATCTTTGAACTTTTGTTCAGCACTAGCGTCTCCCTGATTTCTATCAGGATGATATTTCATGGCAAGTTTTCGATAAGCACTTTTTATATCTGATTCACTAGCTTCACGGGAAATGCCTAGTGTATCATAAAAATCTTCAGCCATAATAGTGTTTTCGGACTAAAACTTTATTGTCCGCTTGCTTTTTTGTCGTCTTTGTCGTCTTTGTTTTCATCCACTTCTTCAAAATCAGCATCGATTACATCATCGTCTTTGGGTGTTTCTTCATTAGTGTCTGTTTGAGTTTGTTCTGCACCTTCACCAGGTGTGCCAGCTGCTTGTTGATCTTTGTACATCGCTTCACCCATCTTCATTGATGACTGAGTTAGTTCTTGTGTTTTTTGTTTGATAGTCTCAAGTTCATTTTTTTCAACTGCTTCTTTTAAATCCTTTAAGTCAGATTCTATTTTGGACTTATCCTCAGCACTAATCTTATCGCCATGTTCTTTAAGATTTTTTTCAACTTCAAAGGTCAGACTATTTGCTTGGTTCTTTACATCAACTTCTTCTCTTTTTTGCTTATCTGACTCAGCATTTGCCTCTGCATCTTTTACCATTTTATCAATTTCGTCGTCCGACAATCCGCCTGAAGCTTGGATCTTAATTTGTTGTTCTTTGCCTGTAGATTTATCTTTGGCAGACACATTAACAATGCCATTGGCATCGATATCAAAAGTGACCTCAACTTGAGGGGTTCCTCTCGGAGCAGGAGGTATACCAACTAAATCGAATTGACCTAAGAGTTTATTGTCTCCTGCCATTTCTCTTTCACCTTGGAAAACTCTTATAGTTACAGCATTTTGGTTATCCTCTGCTGTTGAAAAGACTTGGCTTTTTTTGGTCGGAACTGTTGTATTTCTTTCAATAAGCTTTGTAAATACGCCACCAAGTGTCTCGATACCTAAAGATAATGGAGTAACATCAAGTAATAAAACATCTTTCACATCACCTTGAAGTACACCAGCTTGAATTGCTGCTCCCATAGCAACAACTTCATCAGGATTCACCCCTTTACTTGGGTCTTTACCAAAGAAATTTTTTACTATTTCAGTTACTTTAGGCATTCTTGTCATGCCCCCAACTAAAATCACATCGTCAATATCTGAAGCTGATAAACCGGCATCACTGAGAGCTTTTTTGCAAGGTTCAATGGTGCTTTGAAGCAGATCATCAACTAACTCCTCTAATTTGGCTCTTGTGAGTTTTACGTTTAAGTGTTTTGGGCCCGATTGATCTGCAGTAATGAATGGTAAGTTTACATCGGTTTGTGTCGAACTAGATAATTCTATTTTTGCTTTTTCAGCAGCTTCTTTTAAACGCTGCAGGGCAAGTTTGTCATTTTTAAGATCAATACCTTGTTCTTTCTTAAACTCATCTGCTAAAAAATCTATAATTCTTAAATCAAAATCTTCACCACCTAAGTGAGTATCACCATTAGTGGATTTTACTTCAAAAACACCATCTCCTACTTCTAAAATAGAAACATCAAAAGTACCACCGCCTAAGTCATAGACAACTACTGTCCCTGATTGTTTTTTATCTAGACCGTATGCAAGTGATGCTGCGGTTGGTTCGTTAATTATTCTTAAAACTTCGAGACCTGCTATTTTTCCTGCATCTTTAGTTGCTTGTCTTTGAGCATCGTTAAAGTATGCCGGTACTGTTATAACAGCCTGGGTAATTGTTTCACCAGTATAAGACTCTGCAGTTTCTTTCATCTTTTGGAGAATAAAAGCTGAAATTTGACTTGGGCTATACTTTTCTCCTAGTGCTTCTACCCAAGCATCTCCATTGTTACCTTTAATAATTTTAAAAGGGGATAAGCTTAGATCTTTTTGAACAAATGTATCTTCAAAATTTCTTCCAATAAATCTTTTGACTGCATAAAGAGTATTTTCAGGATTTGTCACTGCTTGTCTTTTTGCAGATTGCCCAATTAGTTTTTCACTTTCTGTGAATGCTACAACAGAAGGGGTTGTTCTACCACCTTCAGAATTTTCTATAACTTTAGGATTTTTACCATCCATGATTGCAACACATGAATTGGTAGTACCTAGATCGATTCCAATAACTTTTGCCATTTTTTTTTCCTATAAAATATAAAATTTAATAAACTACTATGTATATGGGTTATCCCTTGATTTATTCAAGGGTGTTGAGAGTAGTTGATTTTATTCAGTTTCTTCGTTTTTTTTATCTCTGTTTTCTTGATTTTCTTGAGTATTTTTGGAAACACCTACCATTGCTGGTCTTAAAAGTCGGTCATGAAGTGTATATCCTGGGAGGATTTCTTGAACTATTGTGCCAGGTTCTATCTCATCTTTTTCAATTTCCATCATCGCTTGATGCAAATTATGATCAAATTTCTGATTAATGCTCTCAACTTTTTTAATACCTATTTTTTCAAAGGTAGATACTGTTGCTTGAGCTATCAAATCTAAACCTTCAACAACCGATTTAACAGCATCGTTGGTTTTAACTTCATCTGAAATGCTGCTCTGGGCTCTCTCAATGTTATCTTTTATATTAATAATTTCTTTTGCAAAATTTGTGACACCATATTTCAAGGCATCGGATTGATCTTTTTCTGCTCTTTTTCTAAAATTTTCTAGTTCTGCAATAGCTCTTAGTCTTTGATCTTTAAGATCTGAAATTTCCTCATTTAGTTTTAAGATAATATCTTCATCAGATATAGGGGTATCACTTTTACTAGGATTTTCGTTGGAATTATCTTTATTTAAATCTTCTAAATTATCACTTTCTTCTTTTTGGTGTTCATCAACTTTTTTATTTTCTTCACTCATAGTTTCTCCCCCTATTTTTTATTTGAAATAATTTCAGACAGATAGCCAACAATAGGAACTATACGCTGATAATCAATTCTCTTCGGACCAATTACACCAATTGCACCTGTAAGTCCATTTTTAGTTTTATAATTAGAAAAAATCATAGATAAATTTGCATTTTTAAAAAGATTAGTATTGCTTCCAATAAATATTTGTACTCCTTTAGATTTTTTCAAGGCCTTAATCATTTTTGTTGCCATTTTGCCAGTCTCAATCTCACTAAGTAGTTGATTTAGGCTGTCTAAGTCCGTTTCGAGTTCATTTTTAATTAAATTAGGAAGCCCTCTTACGAAAAACTTTTCATATTTGTTAGATCTTTCAATTTTAATACCATTTTGTAAGAGGTTTTTCGTCGTATCACTTATTTGGTTATGAGCTTTGTTTATATACTCAAATATATTTTTTTCTATCTGTACAGGCGATTGGGATCGGGTGAATTTATTTAAAAATTCACTTACAATGTTTAGATCTCTTAAGTCAATATTCTCCTTGGTTTCTACCAATCGATTAGTTGTGGATCCATCATCATTTTCAATAATGAATATCACTTTTTGGTTATCAATTTTGTGAAAATCAATTTTTTTAATTTTAGGAATTTTTTCATCATTGATGACTAAACTCGCTTGATTGGAAAGCCCGTTTAAAACCGAAGTAATCTTTTCATATTCTTTAGGAAGGTTTTGAAATTTTGTTGAGTCTATTAGGTCTTTTTCGTTCTTATGAATTTTTCCTGGCTCCAAAAGGGCTTGGGTGTAAAATTGTAATCCAAAATCAGTCGGAACACTACCTGCAGAAAAGTGATCTTTTTGAATTAAGCCATAAAAATTTATTTCATTTAAAACATTTCTGATAGTGGCGGGTGATAATTGATTATTAATTTTGGAGCTTATTGATTTTGAGCCCAAAGGCTCACCCGTTGAAATATAATTTTCGACTAATAATTTAAATATAGTTTTAGCCCTATCTCCGATTTCAGAAATTTTTTTATTCATAATTTTCTATTAATCTTATAACTTAAATATATAAAAAATAATATGTCAGCATACAGTAGAAACAATCGCGAATTAAATAAAATAAGAAGTCTTGAAATTATTCCAAATTTTCAACCTAATAATCCTTCTTCCTGTTTAGTGAGGCTTGGCAATACACATGTTTGTTGCTCTGCAATACTAGAGGATAGAGTTCCGGGATTTCTGAGAAATTCAGGTAAAGGATGGCTTACTGCTGAATATGGGATGTTGCCTTCTTCGACAAATGAAAGAATGGATAGAGAAGCAGCAAAAGGGAAACAGTCGGGAAGAACTCAAGAAATTCAAAGACTAATAGGGAGAAGCTTGAGATGTGCTGTTAATTTAGATGTTCTTGGTGAAAAAACTATTAAAGTAGATTGTGATGTTATTAGCGCTGATGGAGGTACGAGAACTGCGTCAATCATTGGTGGATATGTCAGTTTAGTTAGAACTATAAATCAGTATAAAAAAAATTTTAATTTATCGAAATCTATATTGACCAACCAAATTGCAGCTATCTCAGTTGGTGTTGTAAAAGGCACACCTTGTATTGATTTAGATTATATAGAAGACTCTAGCGCTGAGGTAGATTGTAATGTTGTTATGGCAAATGATGGACAGTTTATCGAGTTTCAATCAACTGGTGAGGAAGCTAAATTTAGTAAAAAGACAATACTAGATTTTATAGACCTTGTAGAAAGCTCTATGCCAGATATTTTTCAAATACAAAACGCTGCTATTGAAAAATAGGATATTCCTAGGTACGGGCAATGCCGGAAAAAGAAAAGAAATGCTTTTCTATCTAAATCATTTTAATATTTTTCAAACATTTGAAACCTTAACACCCTCAGATTTTAAAAATTTAAGTGAGCCGATTGAAAATGGAGTAACATTTGAAGATAATGCAAAACTAAAATCGAATTTTTTTTATGAAGCTACAAATATTTTATCTTTAAGCGATGATAGTGGCCTAATGGTTGATAAATTAGATGGTTACCCAGGTATAAAAACAGCAAGAGTAGCAAAAGACTTAGGGGGTGAACAGAAAGTAATTGATTATATTTTTTCTAAGTTTAAGAACGAAACGCATCTTAAAGCTACCTTTCATTGTTCTATAGCATTAATAGGTGACGACAAAAAATTGATATGTTCTGGAAAAGTAAAAGGATCTATTATTCCAGCTAATAGGGGCAATAGTGGTTTTGGCTATGACCCATTTTTTATACCAGAAAATAATTCAAAAACATTTGCTGAGATGGAAATTCAAGAAAAAATGATTATGTCTCATAGATTTAATGCGTTTAAAGTTTT
>ERZ802821.2041-NODE-2041-length-10129-cov-11.4141_pt1 | contig 10129 bp, 5 predicted proteins | sample MGYA00345648_ERZ802821 | MGnify/ENA primary metagenome ERZ802821 (study PRJEB30503, sample SAMEA104212357) | marine metagenome | biome: Westerlies Biome; feature: [SRF] surface water layer (ENVO:00010504) within the epipelagic zone...; material: water... | reverse complement strand
TTGGTGGTGCGGATAGAGATTTTACACTTCCAGTTACCATAATAACAGAATTCGCATGGCATGGATTATTTTCAAGACATATGCTGGTTAGACCTTCGGCAGAGGAATTAAAAAAATATTCTAGTGAATATACAATCATTAATTTCCCTAAGCTTAAGCTAGATCCATCAACGTATGGAACTAATAGTGAAACTGTAATTGCTATTAATTTAGATAAAAAAATTATATTAATATGTGGTACTGAATATGCTGGTGAAACAAAAAAATCAGTATTTACTCTACTAAACTATCTTTTGCCGGACATAAATACTATGCCTATGCATTGCTCAGTTAATACAGGTCAAGAAGGTGACTCAGCTATTTTCTTTGGTCTATCTGGAACTGGAAAAACAACTTTAAGTGCTGATCCTAATAGATCTTTATTAGGAGATGATGAACATGGCTGGTCTGAAGATGGACTTTTTAACTTTGAGGGTGGCTGTTATGCCAAATTAATAAGGTTATCAGAAGAAGCAGAGCCTGAAATATTTGCCACAACTAAAATGAAAAATACGATTATTGAAAATGTCGTTATGAAAGACAATGGAGAACTTGATCTTGATAATAATTCAATAACTGAAAATACTCGGGGAGCCTATCCGTTAGATTTTATACCTGGAGTAACGTTGGAAGGAAAAACTTCTCATCCTAGAAATATTATTATGTTAACAGCAGATGCTTTTGGGGTACTCCCACCAATTGCAAAGCTGACTCCAGCTCAAGCAATGTATCATTTTTTATCAGGCTATACAGCAAAAGTTGCAGGAACTGAGATAGGTTTAAGCTCTGAGCCAACAGCAACTTTTTCCACTTGTTTTGGGGCTCCCTTCATGCCAAGAAACCCAATTGAATATGGTAATTTATTAAAAAGAAAAATTTCAGAATTTAATGTTACCTGCTGGCTAGTTAATACAGGTTGGTCTGGTGGTGTCTATGGTGTTGGAAAAAGAATTTCAATAAAAGATACAAGACAACTTTTGAATGAAGCTCTCATAGGAAATTTATCAAACATCGAAATGAGAAAAGATGATAATTTTGGTTTTGAAATTCCAAAGTCAGTGAATGGTATAGACTCAAATATACTTAACCCTAGAAATTGCTGGTCAGATCCTACCGCTTATGACTTACAGGCAATTAAGCTAGTTAATATGTTTATAGAAAATTTCAAAAAATTTGAAACTGATGTTGATGAAAATATTAAGTCTTCTGGACCAATTATTAATTAATATCTCTTTCCACATTTAAAAGATCTTCTCTATACCATATACCAGCTAAATAATAACAAATCATAGCCAATATTCCAAAACCTCCCATGACTATCATTGTTATCGTTAATGGCTCATCAAAATTATTAAAAATATTATCCGCAAAAAAACCAGTTAAAAATGCACCTAGTGCAATACCAAAAATATTAACACTTAAAACCCACAATCCTATTACGGTACCTCTAATCTTTGTTGATGTTAAATTTTGGATTGTAGAAAATACTGCGCCATAAAAAAAAGATATATTAATGGATATAAAAAATAATGAAGTATAAAACCAAATACTATCTGGTGATACAAACCTGTATAAAATAACTATTGGTGTCATTATTAAATAGGAGTAAAATAAAAAGTGCATTGGACCCCCTTTTAATTTATTGCCAAATTGGTCTGACAAATAACCCCCTACTATTGTACCAATGCCACCACCAATTATAAAATATATTCCAAATAAACTATTATATTCTTCAGCAGTAAAACCTCTTTCCTGAACAGCCCATATTGAGTCAAAACTTCCCACACCAATTGGAATGTTATTAAGTGTGCCAGCCAATATTACAAAAAATAAAGACTTAGACGAAGTAATTGCCCTATAGGTATTTTTTAAACTATCTTTAATTGAAGTACTTTTTTCTTGATTTTGCCTTCCATCAATTTCACCTCTTATTGGTTCTGTCAAAAAGTAAATAAATATACTTATTAGAGCTCCTAATACACCAAGACCGATAAATATATTTCTCCATCCAAAAATTGGTCCTAAACTTGCTTGAATTAAAAACCCTAGTCCAACCCCAAGTGGTATACCAAAATAATAAATGCCTCCTGCCATGCCACGCTTTTCTTTTGGAAATACATCACTTAGCATAGATATTGAACTTGGAGTTAGAGAGGACTCACCCACACCAATAAATGCTCTAGATATAAATAGTAATACAACATTTTTGGCCAATCCTGTTAATGCAGTCATTGAACTCCACAAAAATAACCCAAAAGCTATTATTTTAGTTCTACTTAGTCTGTCTCCAAGAGCCCCAATAAAAATACTACATGTTGCGTAAAAAAATAGGAATACAATACCACTCACTAAGCCCCATTGTGTATTTGTCAGGTTAAAGTCTGCTTTAATTTCATTTCCAAATGCGAATAGAATATTCCTATCAATGAAATTAAGCACATTTAAGAATAAAAAAATAAGCAAATAAAAGTAAGGAGATTTTGTTTTCATAGATCTTACAGACTATGCAGATTATATAAAAATTACTATAAATTATTATATAATAGTTACTTATGATTAGTCTCTTCCAAAGTCATCATCGTATCTATTAATGTCATCTTCACCAAAATAAGAGCCTGTTTGAATTTCAATTATTTTTAAAATTTCATCACTTTTATTTTCTAAGCGATGTTTAGCACCCATACTAATGTGTATTGTTTCATTTTTAGTTTTTGTAAATACATTTTCATCTATAGTAATTGTTGCTTCTCCCTCTAATATTACCCATGTCTCTTGTCTTTTTTTATGTGATTGTAGACTTAATCTTGACCCTGATTCGACTACAAGCTCTTTAATTTTATATTCTTTTTTTTCATCAAGAACTTTGAAATAGCCCCAAGGTCTTTTTTCCAAAGGTGATTTCCATTCTTCTAGAATCCAACTAGATGAATTTTTTTTAAAATCACCACCAATACCAAAAGCAAACTCAATATTTGAGTCATTTTTAAATTTCTCCATTTCTAATATATTTCCTGAATTCCTATCGCCACCATTAGCAAATATGATTTTATGATTTGGATATAATTTAATAGTCTTGCTAATTGCATCAGATGCAGAGTTGTCTTGATCATTAAAGGTTACAATTCCATCGACAGCTGACAGGGCCTCTATTATCGATGATCTTTCAGAAAGAGGCATAAAAAATTTACCTTTTTTATTAATCAGCCAGTCATCAGAATTTATTCCTACAATCAACTTATCACCAAGTTTTTTTGCATCATCAAAATAAACCAAATGGCCAGAGTGAAGAGGATCAAAACCTCCAGTTACTAAAACAATTTTTTTTTCCACTATATTTCTAATGGGCCTCATCCCAATTATCACCAAAACTTGATTCCACTAATAAAGGAACGTCTAGACTTATTAATGGATCTAAAGCATTTTCCATTTCCTGTCTAATCAATACCTGATATTTTTCTATTTTACTCTCTTTTACCTCAAAAATTAATTCATCATGAACTTGTAAAAGCATTTTACAATCAGCATTGTTTGAAATTTTTTTTTCGTGAATTTTTATCATAGCTCGTTTAATTATATCAGCCGCAGTACCTTGAATAGGGGCGTTAATAGCAGCTCTTTCCTGAAAAGATCTATAAGCAAAATTTTTATCTTTTATTTTTGGAAAAAAACATTTTCTTCCACATAATGTTTCTACGTAACCTTGTTGTCTACACAATGCTTTTGTTTCTTCCATATATTTTTTTATTCCAGGGAACTTATCAAAATATTTTTTGATAAAGTTATTTGCCTCATGATTTGAGATTGATAATTGTTTTGCCAGACCAAACCCAGAAATTCCATAAATAATTCCAAAATTAACAGCTTTAGCTCTTCTGCGTAAGTCTGAAGTAATTTTTTTAATATTTACGCCAAATATCTCAGAGGCAGTTAACGCATGTATATCTTCTCCATTTTTAAACGCTTCTATTAGTGGTTTAATTTGTGCAATATGTGCTAATACCCTTAATTCAACTTGGCTATAATCTGCAGATAAAATCTTATTTCCTTTTTCAGATATGAATGCTTTTCTTATTAGTCTGCCTTCAGTTGAACGAATAGGAATATTTTGTAAATTTGGATCACTTGAAGAAAGACGACCAGTATTAGTGGATGCCATTGCATAGGAGGTATGTGCCCTTTTTGTATTTAAATTTATATGATTTTGTAGTGCCTCGGTGTAAGTATTTTTTAGTTTTGATAATTGACGCCAACTTATAAGGTCTTCCGCTACTTTATTTCCTTCAAAGGCGAGATCTTCAAGAACCTCAATGCCAGTAGAATATTCTCCAGTTTTCGTTTTTTTAGGCGGTGTTAATTTGAGTTTTTCAAACAATACTTCGCCCAATTGTTTAGGCGAACCAATATTAAATTCGATGCCACAGATTTTAAAAATTGATTTTTCTAGAACATTAATTTTTTTTTCAAAATCTGATGAAAGTGACTTCAAATATTTAGTATTTAGTTTAATACCATTCATTTCCATCTCTAAAATTGAATTAACTAGTGATTTTTCTAGATAATGATAAGGACTAGTATTTTTACCTTCTAAAAGTTTTTTCTTAAGAAATAGATATAATTTGTAGGTAATTTCAGCATCTTCTGCAGCATAATCAGTTGCTTTTGCAACTTCTACATAATCAAAAGTTATTTGTGATTTTCCAGTTCCAACAAGATCTTTAAATTTAATAGTCTCGCGATCAAAATGAACTTTTGCTAATTCATCCATATTATGGCGGTGATTGCCAGCATCATTAACGTAAGACATCAACATTGTGTCATCAAAAGATATTACATTGATATTATATTTTTTTAAAACAGCGATATCGTATTTAATATTGTGTCCTATTTTTAATAGTGAGCTATCGCCTAAAATACTTTTGAAAAGTTTTAAGGCTTTCTCAAAATTAATTTGATCTTTAATAATTTCACCATCTAAATTTTTATGCTGTAATGGGATGTAGTATGATCTCCTTGCATTAAAACATATTGCAACACCTACCAAATTTGCATCAATGACATTTAAAGAGTCTGTCTCTAAATCAATAACAAAGCGACCTTCCTGATATATGTCATCAATCAAGAGCTCAAGTGATTTTAAATTTGTTACAGGTATATATTTACTTTTTTCTGTAAAATTGCTTTTTGGAATTTCTTCTTTTAATTTAATTTCTTTTTTTTCTTTTTGTTTTTTTTTTTTTTATTTTATTTTTATTTTTTTTAGTTCAGGATTTTTTTTTGTTAACCTCTCTTTCAATTTAAATAATTCTAAATCATGTAAAAAAGGTATTAATGTCTCATAATTTATGCTTGTTAAATTGAGAGTTTCTAAAGGCTGAATATCGTTGATATCATCCTTTAAAGTGACTAATTTCTTACTAATATTAATTAGGTCTTTATTATTAATCAGGCTTTCTCTTCGTTTATTTTGTTTAATTTTTTCTGCAGAATTTAATAAATTTTCTAAATTACCATATTCGTTTATTAGCAATGCAGCAGTTTTTAATCCAATACCTGGTGCACCTGGAACATTATCTGAACTGTCACCGGCTAAAGCCTGAACGTCAATGACTCTATTTGGTTTGACACCAAACTTCTCTATTACATCTTTGACACCAATGTATTTATTTTTCATGGTATCAACTAAATTAATATCATCCGTAACTACTTGCATTAAGTCTTTATCAGAAGATACAATAGAGACCTTCCATTTTTTTTTAGCAGCTTGCTTAGCATATGTTGCAATTATATCATCTGCTTCGAACCCAGAGAGCTCAATAGATGGAATACCAAACGCTTTTACTGACTCTTTAATAATTTTAAATTGTGGTATTAGATCTTCTGGTGGTTCGCCTCTATTGGCTTTGTAACCATCATAAATATCGTTTCGGAAAGTTTTTCTAGCACTATCAAAAATAACGGCAAGATGACTAGCTTTTGTATTAGACTTGGTATCCTCTATAAGCTTAAACAGCATATTGCAAAATCCATTGATTGCACCTGTTGGTAGTCCATCACTTTTTCTATAAAGGGGCGGTAGAGCATAATAAGCTCTAAAAATATATCCAGATCCATCAATTAAAATTAGGTGATTCTTATCGGGCACTATGAGTCAACTTTTCTCAAAAATAAAAAGCTTGCTACAATAGGGACATCTAATTTCGTTTAAATCTCCCATATCTAAAAATATTTTTGGATGACCCAAAGAACCACCAACTCCTGAACAGCTTATTTTTTTTGAATTTACAATTTCGGTATCAATATTAGTTTTGTAATCAATGGAATTATTCATGATTTATATATTACTAGAACAACGTTAAAAAAACTATAGGGTTATTCACCTGTAGTTATTAAACATTTAAATTTTAAAGGTTCAAAGTCAAATATCTATTATTTAAACTATCTTTTTTTTCTTGGAAATAACTTATCTAATACTACAGCAAGCGCAGGTAAAGTAGTCATAGCGCAAAGCATATTAACAATAAACATAAAGGTAAGAAGCATTCCCATATCTGCTTGAAATTTTAAGGCAGAAAAAGACCAAGTCGAAACACCTATGGCTAAGGTGAGTGCTGTAAAGATTACTGCGGCACCTGTATTAGCAAAAGTATTTTGAAAAGCTTGGGTAATATCTTGTCCTTCTTTTAAATAAGTCTGTAATCTATTATAAATATAAAACGCATAATCAACCCCAATTCCAACAGCTAATACCATTACAGGTAAAGTAGATATTTTTAATCCAATTTGCATTATATCCATAAATGCATAACCAAGCATCGTGGCGAAGGTCAAAGGAACAGTACAACATATTGTCGCTCTCCAGTCTCTATAAGTAATGAAAACTAGAAAAACAATAACCGCGTAAACCAAAAGCATCATTGGAAGTTCGGACTCTTCTATAACTTCATTGGTCGCATGCATAATTCCCACAGTGCCACTAGCAAGTCTAAAATTAGTATCGTCTATTCTATAAGCAATAGCATCTGCGGATGGATTTTCATTAAACAGGTTTGTAATGGCTTTTCTTGCAGCTAAAATCTCTCTCGACAACGCAGTATCAATTTCATCTAGTCTTGTATCTTGCATCATAGCATTAAGCCTTGGGGTTCCTAAGCTTCTGGTATTAAAGTTATTTTTATAACCAAAATCTATCCATTCCTCTTTTGAAAACTCTATAACACTATCCAGTCCTTCAGCTTCATAATCAATCTCAGCACCATATGTTACCAATACATTTGGATAAGGCTTTTCACCCTCAGGAGGGAGGAATACATTGTAAAAATCTATTGCAATGTCTAATGATTGATATTTATTTTGATATTCTTTTGTAGCGTTAATTACATGTTCAATAGTGGTAGCCTTGTGATCTTCAGTGAAAATATAAACTGGAAGTATTGTACAATTTTCATTAAGCAATCCTGTTGAGGGATCAGCAATACTAGTTACAAATCCTAATGCTCTATCATGTCGGGGGACATAATTCCATTTTGGATTACCTTCAGCATAACCACTTGCCGCTTGTCTAGCGACACCTGACAATGAAATAACTTCTGTAACCCCTTCTACATTTTCCATATACCAATGAAAATTATCTTGAACTGACATAACATCATACATTCTACAAGCTAGCTCTGGAACCTCCATAATGACGATCAATACATCCGAAGTTATATTAAATCTTGAAGTAATATCCTTCATATCTTGGTTATAAACAGCATCCGGTCTAAGCTCAGGTGCGCCTGCATGTAGATCGCCAATGTGCCTGTCAGAGGCCAGGATGGTTGCATAAACAAATAAAATACTGCTAATACCTAAAGTTATAAATGCTGTCCTTGGCTCAGCCATCTTTCCAAAGAACTTCATTGCATTTCTTCTGCCAGTTATTGCTTTTTCAGCCCTGATAACAAATCCTTCATTATACTTTGCATATGATGCCGCAAGTGGAAGCATGACTAAGTTAGTTACAATTTTCATTGCAACACCTATTGAAGCAGTAATACCGAGCTCTTGTATCATTCCAATTGGTAAAAATACTAATGTTCCAAAGCCTACAAGATCAGTTATTAATGCCATTGTTCCTGGAACTAATAATCTAGAAAAGCTTGCTCTAGCTGCATAAATAGAAGACTGCCCTTCAATAATTTCTTTTGTTATTTGGTTTACTTGTTGGATTCCATGAGAAACACCAATAGCAAAGACTAAAAATGGAACTAAAATTGCAAGTGGGTCTAAGCCAAAACCTAATATTTCTAACATTCCAAATTGCCATATCAGCGATGTTAGTGAGCAAATTAGTGGTAAAAATGTTAGTGTCCAAGATTTTGAATAGTAATAAACTGATAGTACAGTTAGGGCAAATGCCAAAAGGAAGAAAATAAAAACATTACCCGCTTGAGACGCAATGTCTGAAATCATTTTTGCAAATCCTATTATATGAATTTGAAATTTTTCATCTTCAAATTGATTTCTTACCTCTAAATCAAGTAATTTACCTAATTCTATATAATCGAGCGCTTCGCCAGTCCTTGAATCAAATTCTGTTAATTCAATTTTTATCAACGCTGAAGTAAAATCATTAGAAACAATTTTTCCAACATGACCACCAGTTAAAATACGCTCTTTTATTTTTTCAATTTCATCATCATTTAAATCTTCTGGAATTATATTTCCTGGAATCACTGGAGAAGCTTCATACCCTTCTTCGGTAACACGTAACACTCTTACATTTGGAGTCCATAATGAAGTTAAAGATGCTTGATTGGCTCCTGGCAAATATCTAACTGCTTCAGATACTTCTAAAAGTTTTGATAAGAAATCCTTTTCAAAAATATCACCTTCAGTATTTCTAACTGCAATTATCAGGTTGTTTGATCCAAATAACGCATCTTCATACTGATAAAATGTTTTTATAAAGCTATGATTACTCGGAAGCTGCTTATAAAACCCTGCATCAAGTTTTAGCTGTGACGCAAAAAATCCCATAACTATAGTTAATAAAACAAAGGCAGACAGGATTGAAAGTCTGTATTTAAAAAATAAATTCTCTATTTTTAAAACCATGAGATTAGTAGGAAATAATTATAAAATTTTACGAAAAGTATAAGAAAAAAATGCTTATGTACATTATTTATTGCCATATTTCTAATTTTTCAATTACTTATGAGAATAGTACATTTATTAATAATTATTGGCTACAACTCCATTTATCCACAAAATTAAGTTACTGTATTGATGAGATAAATCAAATTCAATGGTTTGAATATATATCAATTTGATATATAAAATTATTTGAATAGTAAAAAATTTATATTATATTATCTCAAAATGCCTAGTACGTCTGAAAAATTAAAGTTTGCTAAAATTGTTGTAAAAGACAAGTTTTATAAAGTCAAAGAGAGTTGGCAAACATCACAAAGTGGGAAAAATGCACTAACAAAAGATCCTGCGTATAACGCTGCCAATCCAAAGCACTTTATACCTATGATGGATGAAGATAGATATACTGATAGATCAAGTGCATTTGATAAAATAATCAGTGCTACACACAAACATTTTTGGGATCCTCTAGATAAAAAATATATTGATTTTGATCAACCATTTGATTTAGAAAATGAACACATTGTTAATCCAGAAGGACCTTTCGGTCTTGAGCTTGAAGTTCCTAGTATTGCAGAAAAATTAACAGAGAAGCAAAAAATTAAATTAAATAATGAAAGTTTTCGATTTGTCTTATCACAAATACTACATGGGGAACAAGCAGCCTTATCTCTAAGCGCTAGTTTATGCCATGTTTTAAAGGATCCTGGAGCTCAGGAATATGCTGCAAATCAAACTCGTGAAGAAGCACGGCATGTCACTGGTTTCACAAAATATATTGAATCAAGATGGGGAACTCCCTATAAAGTTGGGCCTACACTTGGAAGGGTTGCTGAGGATATTGTTTCATCAGATGTTGTTTACAAAAAAATAGTTGGAATGCAAATGATGATTGAAGGATTGGCAATGGGAGCATTTGCCATGGCTCATGAAGATACAAATGATCCTGTTTTAAAAA
>ERZ802821.2030-NODE-2030-length-10156-cov-12.0263_pt1 | contig 10156 bp, 13 predicted proteins | sample MGYA00345648_ERZ802821 | MGnify/ENA primary metagenome ERZ802821 (study PRJEB30503, sample SAMEA104212357) | marine metagenome | biome: Westerlies Biome; feature: [SRF] surface water layer (ENVO:00010504) within the epipelagic zone...; material: water... | reverse complement strand
CTTGGTGATGGATAATAAGTAGCTATCTATGAAGAGCAGCCGCGGCCGCGGTTGCCGCCGTGGCCTTTGTTGAGGGGAAACGTAATTGAAAAAATTAAAAATTTTAATAATAACAATGGGATTGTGATTATTACTTCGAATATCAATTTACAAAATACATTTACAAATGAAATTAAAATTTAAATAATTATTATGTTTGCATTACTCAAGAGAGATTTATATTTAGCATTATACTCAAGCTCAAGTTTTTTTTATACCTCTTCCTTTTTTGTTCTAATCTTAATTATATTACCATTCCTTTTTGGCACAAACGATGTTCAACTTCAGGTTTTGTTTAAAGGTATAATTTGGATAGGATTATCATTATCAATTCTATTAACAATGGAAAGAATATTTAATGCTGATTATGAAGATGGAAATTTAGATATTATTATTCAACGATATCCATCATTAGAAACTATTATAATTAGTAAATATATAACTCATTGGGTAGTTTATTGCTTACCGTTGTTTATCATACTTCCGATATTGAGCTTTTTATTTTATGTAAGCTTAGATAACTTTTTTCTGATTTTTCTTAACCTTTTATTTGGATCTTTCGGGATGGTCTTTATAGTAACATTTGTCAGCGCTTTAACTCTTGGTGCCAAAAGAACCATATTTCTAAAGGCAATAATTGTAATACCACTATTTGTCCCGTTTCTTATATTTGGCACAAATCTTGAATCATGGCCTATTTTGCTAGCACTTTCGATGATGTCCTTTGTTCTTTCAATGTATGTCTCAGCATATGGTCTGCGTCTATATGTGGAATAGAAATAATTATGAATAAATATATATCTTTAGATAATGAATTTAAGATTAACAAATAAGCAAATCAATATAATTGAAAAAGCAAATCCATTTCTTATTGTGTCAACAATAGTTGCCTTCACTTTTGGGTTGTATTTTTCACTATTACAATCACCACCTGATTATATCCAGGGTGACTCCATGAGAATTATGTACATACATGTGCCGTCTGCTTGGTTTGCATTAATGGCATACACTATACTTGCTGGTTCTTCAGTTCTTTGGTTTATTACTAGAAATCCAATCTTTAGTATAATTGCAAGATCGATTGCACAAATAGGAATGATATTCACATTAATTTCACTTGTGACCGGAAGCATATGGGGAAAACCTACTTGGGGCGTATGGTGGGTATGGGATGCAAGATTAACATCAATGTTATTATTATTCTTTTTGTATTTAGCTTATATTTTTTTATGGCAGTCCATTACCAATAAAGATCTTGCTTCTAAAATATCTGCAGCTTTGGCAATTGTTGGTTTTGTGAATATTCCAATTATAAAATTTTCTGTTGATTGGTGGAATACATTGCATCAACCCGCTACTATCTCAAAGCTTTCTTCCCCTAGTATTGATATATCAATGATGGTACCCCTTTTTATAATGACGCTTGCAACTTTTCTTTTTTTGGTAACAGTTTTCTTTATCAGATTAAGGATTGAAATATTAGATAATAAGATATTAAGGATAAGAGAAGTAAAATGAATGAACTTATAAGCATGGGAGGATATGCCCCCTTTATTTGGTCTGCTTATGGATTCTTTTTCATTGCTATAATAACACTATTTATCACAAACTTCCTGAGATTAAAAAAAAGAGAAGAAGTATTGAATAAAATAAATAATAACCGTGACTGATACAGTAAAAAAAAGGCTAATTAAATTCTTAGTAAGTTTAATTATTTTTGGAATAGCTATTTTAATAATAGTTTACAATTTAAGAGATAATATTGTTTATTTCTATAGTCCGTCAGAAATTATAGAAAATAATCAGACAGGCAGTCAAATTGTCAGACTCGGTGGATTAGTTGAATCTGAATCAGTTGTAAGTGATGGAGATAGTATTTTTCATTTTAATATAACTGATGGCCAAGAGCAAATAAGTGTCAAATATCAAGGAATACTGCCCAATTTATTTGCTGAGGAAAAAGGAGTTGTTGTAGAAGGCATATATATGAACGACGGACGCTTTATTGCCAATAAAGTTTTGGCCAAGCATGATGAAAACTATATGCCACCTGAAGTTATAAAATCCTTAAAAGAAACTGGTAAGTGGCAGGAATAATGAGTTTAGCTATACATTATGTTGCAAATTTATTATTAATTTTATGCTTGGCAACCTCAATAATTCAATCAAGGTTTTTATTTAAAATTCAGAATTATAATTTATTTAGTATATCTCAAATTTCAGCAATACAGTTTCTATCAATTTTAGTTTCTTTTTTTATATTAATATTTTTATTCATAACTTCTGATTTTAATTTTGATCTAGTATATTTCCATTCTCATTCTGAGAAACCCCTCATCTACAAATTATCTGGTGTGTGGGGAAATCATGAAGGAAGCATGTTGCTCTGGATATTAATATTGGTTTTGTTTAATTTCTTATTTTCTCTTTCAAAATCAAGCTCTCAGAAGTTTAAAGAAATAACTGTAGCAGTTCAAAGCTTAATGATATTTGGTTTCGTATTATTTTTATTACTCCTTTCTAATCCTTTTAATATAAATAATGAAAATTTTAATGATGGGTTAGGACTTAATCCAATTCTACAAGATCCATTATTAGCAATTCATCCACCAATTTTATATATAGGCTATGTTGGATTTTCACTTATTTTTAGTTTATCTATTACCGGCCTCTTGACTAGTGAAGTTGATAAAAAATGGGCTACAATAGCAAAGCCATGGGTGTTTGCTGCTTGGTCTTTTTTAACAGCTGGTATCGCTCTTGGATCATATTGGGCGTACTATGAATTAGGATGGGGTGGATACTGGTTTTGGGATCCCGTTGAAAATGCTTCACTTATGCCCTGGCTTTCTGCAACAGCCTTAATACATTGCGTTGTTGTTCTGCAGAGAAGAAATACGATGCAGTCTTGGACAATGGTTCTTGCAATTCTAACATTTTCACTAAGTCTAGCGGGAACCTTTCTTGTTAGGTCAGGAGTTTTAAATTCTGTACATACATTTGCTTCTGACCCAGGTAGAGGCTTATTCATTTTAATATTTTTATTCATTATCCTAAGCTCTTCATTTTTATTATTCGCATTAAAATCAGAAAAGATTAATAAGCCTTCTTTACATAATATTTCTAGTAGAAATACAGGAATAATGGTTAATAATTGGCTTCTTATTTCAATTTTGAGTGTGGTTTTTCTTGGAACCATGTACCCTTTAGCAACAGACCTTATTTATAATCAAAGCCTAACTGTAGGCCCTCAATATTATGCAATAAGTATTACGCCTATTATTATCCTTTTTTTATTCTTCATGATTCTTTCTCCAAAATTGAGTTGGGGAGAAAGCAAACTCTTAAAAATTTTAAGTGAAATGAGATACATTTTGATTTCTTGCTTAACAATCACTTTCTTAACAACTTTATACTTCGACTTATTTAACTTTACCGAAATATTAATCATCTTCTTAAGCTTAATTTTAATAATATCCTCACTGTCTTCGGGTCTTAATTTTAAAAGCACTAAGGTTATTGTGAAGTCGAATTTTGGCCAAAGTATAGCCCATGCCGGTTTTGGAATTTTTATGCTAGCAGTTGTTAGCAATGCCGTTTATTCGCAAGAAAAGATTTATGATGCAAAGGTTGGTAGCAAGCTTCAATTAGATGAATATATTTTTGATTTTAAGAATATTGAACAAGAAGAAAAAGATAATTTCAATTCAATAAGAGCTTATTTATCACTGTCTAAAAATGGGAAAGATTTAGGAGAATTTTCTCCCGAGATCCGTTTTTACTCTGATCCTCCAACAATAACTTCTGAAACAAGTATCATTCACCAATTTTTCTCAGATGTTTACGTAGTAATGAATGTTCCTCAAAATCAAGAATCGATTAGTCTTAGACTGCATATCAAGCCATTTATGAATATTCTTTGGTTAGGCGTTATTATGATTATTTTAGGTGGAATCATAACTGCAATTTTGAATAGAAAAAAATATGAAGAAAATGCGATTAATTAAGTTTTTGCCACTTATCATCATAGTTCTGCTATGTATATTTTTCTTTTTCTCACTTAATAACGATACAACAAAACTATCATCACCGTTAGTTGGAAAAGATGTGCCTAAATTTTCAGTTGATCGCTTATTTAATAGTGGAAAAATGACAAATGAAGATTTGATTAGTGATAGACCTGTCATATTAAATATTTGGTCGTCGTGGTGCATTCCCTGCCGAGCCGAACATGATGTGCTGATGGTTTTGTCAGAGCTATACGATGTAGATATATATGGCTTAAATTACAAAGATAATGAGACGGAAGCTAAAAATTTTATCGAGGGATTAGGCAATCCCTTTGAAAAAATTGGCGTTGATACTTCTGGCAGATCGGCGATTAATCTAGGCGTTTATGGTGTTCCAGAGACCTTTATTATTCAGAACGGCATTATTATTTATAAACATATTGGCCCAATACATATGAACGAATTAGATGAGAAAATTTTACCGTTGATAAAGGATTTATAATTAATGAAATTCAGCTTTGTTTCTATTTTTGTATGTACTAGTATATTGTTGTGTTTCTCTGCATTTGCTGAAGAGACTCGCGCAATCAATCTATTCAAAGAAGTAAGATGTTTAGTATGCCAAGGTCAAACTATTCATGAGTCAAATGCTGAAATAGCAGAGGATTTAAAGACACTCATTCGTGAAAAAATTGTTGAGGGCAAGACAGATAAAGAAATAAAAGGTTTCTTAGTTGAAAAATATGGAGATTGGATTCTGATGACCCCGCCAGTTAAGGAACTTACTTATGTTCTTTGGTTTGCCCCAATTATTTTCATGGCTATTGGTTTAATTGTTATTTTTCGAAGAAAAAAAGAAAAGGCCTAAATTTCGTCACTTTGTTGATATTTTTTGAACAATTAAATGATTTTAATATAATATAAAAACAAAGGAGTAATTCTTATGAAATTAAAAATTTACAGTATTCTCGTATTTTTCATTTTAAGCCTAAATTTCAATTTAACATATGCCGGTGGCATTGAAGAGGACGACACTACGGAAGAATCAAAAGATTATGAAAATGTTGAATTGACTACCAGAGAAGACATTTCTGAATTTCAAGAATTGCAGGAGCCATTGTATGAAAAGTTAGAGGAAATCATAGCTGATGGATGTGATGGCGAAGCAAATGTTGTTAAATGGTCTCAAGGATGTGTTACTTGGTCAGGTGGATATATAGAAGAAGGTGAAGTAGCTGATACTTATGTAAGGACTGGGTCATAACCAGTGCTTAAGCAAAGCTTTTTTATTATACTCATCACTTTTGCACTTGGAAACTTCTCTTTTGCAGATCAAAAGGATAAGTGGTCAATATCAATTGGCCAGTTTGATGTTAATGATACAATAGATTCCTCTGAATTAAGATTAGAATTATTATACGGAAATAATTTTTATGAAAATAGTTATGGTTTAAAACCATTCATTGGAGCCATGTTGAATGGTGATAGTGGAAAATATGCTTATACTGGTTTGAGGAAAGACTTTACAGTTTCAAAAAAATGGAATTTTACTCCAAGCTTTGCTTTAGGATATTATGATAGAGGAGACAGTAAAGATTTAGGCTACAATTTAGAATTTAGAAGTCAGATAGAATTTTCATATGCCATGGGTGAAAGTAGGATTGGTTTTAATTTAAATCATATTTCGAATGCAAGTTTAGGAGATACTAATCCAGGAACCGAGAGTGCAACAGTTTCACTCATTAGATCATTTTAGTTATTTACTAAGCTTTTAGAAAATTTATCTGGATCGAATGACTCAATATCATTAATGCTTTCGCCTGAGCCGATTGCTAATACTGGTATATCAGTAGAGTTTGATAATGATACAACTGTTCCTCCTGCAGCATTCGAATCAAACTTCGTTAAAATAACCCCAGTAATTGGAGTATATTTATTGAACTCCTCAATCTGTTTAAGTGCATTTTGACCAGTAGTTGCATCTATAACAATAATGGATTCATGAGGAAACCTATCGTCATGTTTTTTTAAAACTCGATCAATTTTTCCAAGTTGATCCATTAAATCTTGTTTGTTCTGTAGTCTGCCAGCTGTATCAATAATAATAACATCATTACCATTTTGCTTTGCATGTTCTATTGATTTAAAAACTATACTTGCTGGATCAGATCCATCAACATCTTTAATTATGTCAGTCCCGATTCTATCAGACCATTCACTTAATTGCTCCGTTGCCGCTGCTCTAAATGTATCTGCTGCAACCATTAAGACATTCTTATTATTTTCCTTAAATTGATTTGCTAATTTTGCAATCGTTGTAGTTTTGCCTGATCCATTCACACCAGTCATTAAAATAACATAGGGACTTTTGTTTATTGAGTAATCAATATTTTTTTTATTTTTAGATAAAATATTTTTTATTATTTCCTCCAATGAGGATTGTATTTTTTCTATAGAAGGGTTCTCTATAAATTTTTCATTTTTAAGTTTACTGATAATAAACGAAGAGGTTTCCAAATCGATATCGGACATGATTAAAAGATCCTCGAATTTTTCAAGTGAGGCATCATCTATCCTGTGGCTTGAAAAAATTTTACTTATCTGGGATTTAAAATTATTAAACAACTATATTTCCAGTTAAACCAACCTGATTTCTACCTGTAACGATCATTTTAACTATTTGTCCATTGTCTAAATTGTTATCAATTTGTACCTTTGCAAAAGTATCCGATCTGCCTCTGCCTTTATCTTCAACAATGACATTAATCTTCTTATTCTTAAGTCCGTCATAATACTCTAAGAGTTTTTTCTTTCCAATTTCCCTAAGGATTTTTGCTCTTTTTTTTATTATGTAACGATCAACCTGGGGCATTCTTGCTGCAGGCGTTCCTTCTCTAGGCGAGAATGGAAATATATGCAGAAAGGTTATGTTGCAATCTTCAATTAGATCTACTGTATTTTGAAACATTTCATCATTTTCTGTTGGAAATCCAGCGATTATATCTGCACCAAAGACAACTTCAGATCTCACACTTCTAATTTCATTAATTACTGAAATAGCATCGTCTCTCAAGTGTCTCCTTTTCATTCTTTTCAAAATCATATTATCACCAGCTTGCAGCGATAGATGAATATGAGGAAGAATCCTTTTTTCATATTTAATGAGGTCCATTAAATTTTTATCAATTTCGGCGACATCGAGTGAAGATAATCTTAGTCGCTTAAGGTTAGGTATGGAGAAAAGAATGTGAGAGACTAGAGTTGCAAGATTTGGTTTATTTTCTAAGTCGTGACCGTAACTTGTTAAATCCACTCCTGTTAAAACTATCTCTTTATAACCTTGATCAAGAAGAGTATTAATTTGGTTAACTACATTCTCAGGTTCAACACTTCTAGAGTCCCCGCGTCCATAAGGAATAATACAAAAAGTACATCTGTGGTCACAGCCATTTTGAATTTGAACAAATCCTCTTATTCTATTCTCAACCTTCTTTATAATTGGTGATATCGCTTGACCATGCTCGAATATATCCCCAACTTTATTAATTCTATCATTACTTTCCTTAATCTCTTTGTAAGTTTTTGACTCCAGCTTTTCCTTATTGCCAATAATTGAATCTATCTCATTCATGGCGACAAACTCATCTTTATGAATCTGAGCTGCGCATCCTGTTAAAATTATTTTATTATCTGGATCGTTTTTTTTGAGCTTTCTAATTTCTGTTTTTAGATCAGCAATAGTTTTATTGGTAACAGCACAACTATTAATAAAAGTGCGGTCCTGTAAATTATTTTCTTTAGCAAACTTTCTAATAACTTCAGACTCATAAAAATTAAGTCTGCAGCCGTAAGTTTTAACTTCAGGATTTTTCATTAGCTAATTGACCTTTGTTTTTGATAAAAAGTATATAAGCTAAGCATTCATACGCTATGTAACTTGCATGATAAATTCCTGGTGTCTTAACAAGCTTATATAGCCATCTATACTTTGGCAGTCTTGACCAAACTATTAAAAAGGCATCTATTCCTTGATATATTTTACCATCTTGCTCAACATGAAGTCTTCGAATTAATTCCGCAGAAGATTTAGCTGTTTCTTTTTGAGCTTCCTTGTTGTTTGTAACATCAATCCAGCCTAATTTTTCATTAAACTTTTTATAATGATTGATTTCCATTCTGCATACACTGCAAGAATTATTGAAGTAAACCTTTGGTGTTTTTTCTGAATGCTGCTTGTTCATATTGTGTATCGGTCTTTATAATCTAGTTTTGTTGGCCCAGTCATAATTATATTTTTATTATCCAAATAATCTATTTCTAAATCTCCGCCTGGCAATGATACTTTAACATTATTATCTGATAAGCCTAATTCTTTACCAGCGACCACAGTTGCGCATGCTGCCGTGCCACATGCCAGTGTTCTACCTGCACCTCTTTCCCAAACATCCAATATAATATGATTTCTATCTCTTAATTCAGCAAAGCTAACATTAATTTTCTCTGGAAAAATATTGTCATGCTCGATTATTGGGCCAAAGTCACTAATGTTATATTTTTTAATTTCATCCAAAAAAAATATAGCATGTGGATTCCCAAGATTGACAAAAAATGGATTACATACTTTTAATTCGTTGTATGAAAACTCAATAGTTTTGTGATCAATATCTTCTGATAAAGGAATTTTATTCCAACTAAATATTGGCTTACCCATATCAACACTTACGATGCTATTAGATTTAGCTTGGCAGTATATTTTTCTTTCACTAGTCATAATCTCAATTTCTTTTTTATTATCTTGTTCCATTAAATAATTTGCGACACATCTTGTTCCGTTTCCGCAGGCACTAATCTCACCGCCATCTGAGTTGTAAAATTTCAAAAGTGGTATGTCACTTATTTCAGAATTTCGAATATATATTAACTGATCGCAGCCTATGCCTTTATCACGATTGCATATATGCTGAACTTCAGTTGAGCTGTGATCAAGCTCGTTAATCCTTTGATCTATGATTACAAAATCATTCCCTAAGCCATTCATTTTTATAAATTCAAATTCTGACATATAGTCTTTATATTAGGTAAAACCTAATTTTCCAGAAATAAGTACCAATTCAAACTTGACAAGTTTGAAGACAAATAATAAAAAACAGCTGTTTTCCGCAAGAAAAATATTCCTGCGGTACCTATTAATTTAGGTGTCGACATCAGTCAGCGAGTTTCGCCCACTGATGCGTTACCTGCTGAAAGTGAGTTATAAATGTTTGAAAGCCTTAGTAATAGGTTTGATGTTATTTTTAAAGGTCTAAAAAAGACTGGTTCTATTGACGAGAGCTCTTTGGATGCGGCCTTACGTGATATTAGGCGAGCGCTCTTAGAAGCTGACGTAGCTTTACCTGTAGCAAAGGACTTTATAGAAAAAGTTAAAAAAGAGTCTCTCGGTAAGGAAATACTTAGGTCAATAACTCCAGCTCAAATGATAACCAAAATTGTCAATGATGAACTTATAATGGCTCTTGGTTCAGACTCTAGTGAATTGAAAGTAAATGAAAGTGGAAATTCAATTTATCTTTTTGCTGGACTACAAGGTTCTGGCAAAACTACGACAGTTGGAAAAATTGGTAATTATTTAAAAGAAAAGAAAAATAAAAAAGTATTATTAATATCACTTGATACGTCTCGTCCTGCAGCATTTGATCAATTAAAGAAACTTTCAGAACAAATAAATGTTTCAATTCTACCAAAGGTTGAAGACCAATTGCCAATAGATATTGCAAAGAGAGCTTTGCAATTTGCACAACTTCAAGAAATCGACTGTCTATTATTTGATACAGCTGGACGAATAAATATTGATCAGACTCTTATGAATGAATTAAATCAATTAGAAAAAGAAATTAGCCCAACAGAGACATTGTTGGTTCTTGATAGTTTAACTGGACAAGAAGCAGTTAATGTTGCGACTGACTTCTCTAAGACAATTACAGTAACAGGAACAATATTAACGAGAGTAGATGGGGACGCGAGAGGCGGAGCTGCCTTAAGCATGAAATACGCAACTAACTGTCCTATTAAATTTATGGGTATGGGTGAGCAAATGGATGCTATTGAAG
>ERZ802821.2003-NODE-2003-length-10224-cov-21.6124_pt1 | contig 10224 bp, 7 predicted proteins | sample MGYA00345648_ERZ802821 | MGnify/ENA primary metagenome ERZ802821 (study PRJEB30503, sample SAMEA104212357) | marine metagenome | biome: Westerlies Biome; feature: [SRF] surface water layer (ENVO:00010504) within the epipelagic zone...; material: water... | reverse complement strand
CCTGTGGTCAATCCATCCGAGGAGGATGCGGCGGGTGCCGATGATCTGCACGGCGAAGGTGGCGAGTGGCGGGTTGAATCGCAGCGCCTGTCATGGGAAATCCTTGATGCCTTTCACGATGCCTGCCTGTCAGCCGGCATTCCGGCGTCTGATGACTTCAATCGCGGCAATAATGAAGGGGTTGGCTATTTCAAGGTCAATCAGCGGCGCGGTGTGCGCTGGAGCAGTGCCACAGCGTTTCTGAAACCGGCCCTTAAACGACGCAACCTGAAAGTGCTGACCAATGCACAGGTGGACAGTCTCAAGATGGATGGCCGGCGCGTCACCGGCGTCCTGTTCCGGCATGGCAATGTGCTGAAATCGGCCACCGCCGAAGCGGACACAATCCTGTCTGCTGGTGCCATTGGCAGCCCGCAGATCATGCAGCTCTCGGGTATCGGCCCGGCGGCCCTGCTGGGCCAGCACGGCATTACCGTGCGCCATGATCTGCCGGGGGTTGGCGGCAATCTGCAGGACCATCTGCAAATTCGTGCGATTTACAAGGTTGGCAATACTGTGACGCTGAATGAACGCGCCCGCAGTCTGTTCGGGCGCGCCCGTATTGCGCTGGAATACGCTTTGCGCCGCAGCGGGCCCATGTCGATGGCGCCCAGCCAGCTTGGCGTCTTCACAAAATCTGATGAGGCGCTGGACACACCGGACCTGCAATATCACGTGCAGCCCCTGTCGCTGGATGCATTTGGCCAGCCGCTGCATGAATTTCCGGCGATCACCGCCAGCGTCTGCAATCTGCGCCCACAAAGCCGTGGCAGCGTGACCATCCGTTCAACTGACCCTGGTGACAAGCCGCTGATCCGGCCAAACTATCTGTCAACGCCCGGTGACCGTATGGTGGCCGCAAACTCGTTGCGTCTGACACGCCGGATCATGGCGCAGGCCCCGCTGGCCCCCTTCACCCCGCAGGAATATTTGCCGGGCATTGAATTCGAAAGCGATGAGGATCTCGCCAAAAAGGCCGGCGATATTGGCACGACCATCTTTCATCCGGTGGGCACCGCGCGGATGGGCAGCGATGCTGACGCCGTGGTGGATGACCAGCTGCGCGTTCATGGTATAGACGGATTGCGGGTGGTCGACGCCTCGATCATGCCGACGATTACGTCAGGCAACACCAACTCGCCTACGGTGATGATCGCTGAAAAAGGTGCCGACATGATCCTGAAGCAGGCCAGATCGCCTCGGCGGTAATACGCGCAATAGCCGCGCAGGCCGCACCCCGCCCCGCAATTCACCGGCGTTTCACTTGACGAGCGTGCCCGCCAGCACATAACGCAGGATGCTGACCACCTGTGCCGGTTCTTCAACAACCGCCAGCGCGGCCGCGTCCACCTCTTTCAGCGCATGCTGATGATCCGCACCATGCATAATGATCAGCGATTTTCCCAGCGCCGCCGCATAACCGGCGTCAAATGCCGCGTTCCATTGCTTGTATTTCTCGCCAAACCGCACAACGACGATATCAGCATCGGCGATGCCTTTTCGCGTGCGGATGGCATTCAGGCGCGCGCCCTTGTTATCGTGCCAGAACTTGTCAGGCTCGGCGCCCATGATCTCGACGCCGCAATCATCGCTTGCCGCATGGTCGGTAACGGGTCCGGAAAACACAACTTCGAGGTTGCCGGCAGCGGCCGTGATCTGATCGCGCCAATCAGTGTGAATTTCCCCCGAAAGATAGACTTTCAGCATCTTTGTCCAATCCGTTGTTGTTTGCCCGGTGGTATCAGGTCCGGCGCCGTGGGTCCAGTGTGGCCATCGCAAAGATCGCGTTTGCGGGCCGCATGGCCGTCAGTTTTTCTGTTGCGATGCGGTGCCGGATGTCTGGCGCGACACGCCATTATTCATCAGTTTCAGCTCATGCCCGTTCTTCGCCAGATCAACCGCGGTGGCTTTCACATCAATACCGTTCTCGATCTTGTCATCATAGATGGCGAATTCAAAGATCAGCCCGTCAAATACAGTTCCCGACGAAATCAGCCGTTCAGTGGCTTTCGCGCCCTCGACAACCACGGTGCTGTCGACCAGCGTGACAATCGAATGTGCATCGGTCCAGATGATGGTAGGCGCGCCGGGCGTGACCTCACTTATATCGACACCCCATTCGGAAATGGTGTCGATATTGACGTTGCCGCTGGCTTCCAGCAGATCTTCCAGCAGCTCTGTCTGGCCAAACAGGTCGGCGCGCATCCTGTTCAGAACCTGCTGGCTGTTGATAACGCCGCCAAGATTGTTGGTGGCAACATAGCCCCAGGGAAAAATGGCCTCGGCGGCACAATTCTGAAAAATGATATCAACCCTTGGCGCCAGATTGTTGGCCGCTGTCACATCAGCCAGGAATTTATGCAGCAGCACACCCAATGGCGTGGTGGTGATATCGCAATAGCCCCTGGGCAGCGGCACAGCATAGCTGCGCCCGTCGCGTTCAAGTGTTGCCGCGCCATCAGCCTTTACAGCAGCGCTGCCAGCCATGATGGCCAGACACATGATCCACAGACAAGTGATCACATATCGCGCGCAGCGATTCATATGGTTCAGGCTATATTTCATCCGGCCCTGTCTCCGTTACGCGTCAGGCGCTTTCCAGGGACGATTTGGCACCGGCGCAAGAAATCAGGTCAAGGTCTCTTGGCGGATTTTATGTCTGTCCGTTTGTCATCCGGCCGGTCAGCACGCGGCAGCCATTGCGCAGCTGCTGTCGATGGCCTGCGTCAGGCGGGTTACCAGCATCTCGATTTCGCTGTCGCTGATGATATAGGGCGGGGCCAACAGCACATGATTGCCAGCCACACCATCGATCGTCCCCTGCCCCGGATAACAGATAAGGCCGGCTTGCAGCGCCGCCGCCTTTACACGGGCTGACAGCGCCAGCGACGGGTCAAAGGGCGCCTTGCTGCCACGGTCTGCAACCAGTTCCAACCCGATGAACAGTCCGCGCCCGCGGATATCACCAACATGCGGATGCTGGCCCAATGCCGCTTCCAGCTGGCTGCGAAGCTGCGCCCCCTTGGCAGTGACGCCGGCAACCAACCCGTCATCAACAAGACGGGTCAGCACCGCGCCGGCTGCTGCGCAGGCCATCGGATGCCCCAGATAAGTGTGTCCATGCTGGAAATATCCAGAGCCGGCACCAATTGCATCAAAGATGAAATCCTGACACAGCATCGCGCCGATAGGCTGGTAACCGGCCCCCAGCCCTTTGGCGATGGTCACGATATCCGGCACGATATTTTCGGCCTCACAAGCAAACAGATGGCCCGTGCGGCCCATTCCGCACATGACCTCATCCAGGATCAGCAGCACGCCATGGCGATTACAGATGTCGCGAATGCGCTGGAAATAGCCCTTTACCGGAGTCAGCGCGCCCGCAGTCGCCCCCACTACCGGCTCGGCAATGAAGGCCATTACATTCTGCGGTCCAACAGCCAGAATTTCTGTTTCCAGCTCATCTGCCACGCGCTGTCCATAGGCTTCGGGCGTTTCATCCTGCCGCTGGTCACGATAGCTGTAACAGGGCGCAACAAGGCTTGTTTCCACCAGCAGGGGTTCAAATTGCTTGCGTCGCCACTGGTTGCCACCAGCCGCCAGCGCGCCCAGCGTGTTGCCGTGATAGCTCTGCCGGCGCGCAATCACGCGATGCCGTTCAGGCTGTCCGATCTCAAGATAATATTGCCGTGCCAGCTTCAGCGCCGCTTCGATGGCCTCTGACCCGCTGGAGACAAGATAGACACGGTTCAGGCCATCCGGCGCCAGCCCGGCCAGACGCTCGGCAAGGTTTTCCGCAGGCTTGCTGGTGAAAAAAGCCGTATGGGCAAAACACAAGCTGTCCGCCTGTTCCTGCACAGCGGCGCGCACGGCCTTGTCGGAATGGCCAAGGCACGACACCGCCGCCCCGCCTGACCCGTCAAGATAGTGATTGCCCGCCTGATCAATGACAAAGCAGCCCTCACCGGCGACGGCGACGGGCATATCAGCCTCGTTATGCCGCCCGAATACATGTCTGCTTTTCACCCCGATCTCCGCTAACTAACCTGCAGACTGCCGCTTACGGCGATGCTGTATGATACCAATAACCAACAGAACAGCAAGAAATGGCAGATAGAAAAACGCCCGCGCAGGCCTGTCAGGTGTCTCGACAAACAGATAGTCCAGCGTCACCGGCCGATCTGCATAAAAGTCGAAATCTCCAAGCTCCTGAAACAGCGGCATGCCCGGGAACGGCTCTCCGACAAGTGCTATGCCATCACTGATATCCAGCATCAGGCCAGCCTGTTCCAGACGCATATCAGCTGTCAGCGCGCCATCCAGTTCCAGAATGGCATTGCGTTGCAGAATTCTGTCAGCATCGTCAAAGTCCGGTCCGCTCAACTGCACCCGCAAGCGCTGGTCCCCGGCAAGGCCGTTCGGCCCGTCATCACCCAGCCTGCTCAGCACCTCATGGCCGGGAATTTCGATATAGGGCGGCGAGACCCTGTCTTGCCAGAAATCCGGGCGGAACATCGAAAAGGCGATCACCAGTAACAACAGGCTTTCCCAGATCCGGTTGCGCACAAACATGTAGTGCTGGACCGCTGAACAGAATGCCAGCATGCCAGCAACCGAGGCGATGAAGACAATCACGCCGTCAAGGAAGGTCACATCGATCAGCAGAATATCGGTGTTGAAAATGAACATGAAGGGCAGCACTGCGGTCCGGATGTCATAGCTGAAACCCTGAATACCGGTGCGGATCGGATCTCCGCGCGAAATGGCCGCCGCCGCAAAGGCCGCCAGTCCCACCGGCGGTGTGTCATCCGCCAGAATACCGAAATAGAAGACAAACAGATGCACCGCCACAAGCGGCACAATCAGCCCGTTCTGCGCACCCACCATGACGATCACAGGCGCCATCAAGGATGACACAACGATATAATTGGCGGTCGTTGGCAGCCCCATTCCCAGGATCAGGCTCATCACCGCAACCATCACCAGCATCAATATCAGATTACCAGCCGATGCCACCTCGACAAACTGGCCAATGAACTGATGCGCCCCGGTCAGCGAAACTGTGCCAATGATGATGCCGGCCACCGCTGTGGCAATGGCGATGCTGATCATGCTGCGCGCGCCGTTCTCCAGCCCGCGAAGCAAGTCACGATAGCCATGCCACCAGACCGCACCATTGACCAGCTGCCCGCGAAAAAATGCCTTCAGCGGGCGCTGGGTGATCAGCACGAACAGCATGGCAATACACGCCCAATAGGCCGACAGGCCGGGCGACAGGCGGCTGACCAGCACACACCACAGCAACACGACAATCGGCAGTAAGAAGTGATAGCCTGTCGATGCAACAGCCCCCAGCCGGGGCAGTACTTTCATTTCGGCCTCGGTCAGACCGACCTCAAGATCGGGCTGTGATGCGGACAGGCGCACCAGCCAGATATAGGCGCCAGCAAACACGGCAATTGTCAGCGGCAGGCTTGCCCCCGGCAGGCTGTCACCGGTCCAGCCCAGCACGGTTTGAAACAGAACCGCCAGCACAAGCAGCGCGCCAAAGCCGATCATGAAACCGGTTACGCGCCTCAACAGGCTTTGCGTTGGTGTTTCGCGCTGCAGGCCTTCAAGCCCCAGCTTGGTCACCTCAAGATGGACGATATAGAAAAGCGCAATGTAGGAAACCAGTGCCGGCAGGGCGGCATGCTTTATCAGCTCGAAATAGGTCACGCCGGTAAATTCGGCAATCAGAAACGCAGCCGCCCCCATCACCGGCGGGGTCAGCTGACCGTTGGTTGAAGATGCCACCTCGACGGCGCCAGCCTTTTCGGGTGTGAAACCGATCCGTTTCATCAGCGGGATGGTAAAGGTGCCGGTTGTCACCACATTGGCAATCGACGATCCCGAATAAATACCCGACAGGCCAGATGCCGCCACTGCTGCCTTGGCCGGGCCGCCGCGCAAATGCCCCAGCGCAGCGAAGGACAGCTTTATGAAATAATTGCCGGCACCTGAACTTTCCAGCAACGCACCAAACAGTACGAACAGGAAAATCATCGAGGTTGAGACGCCAAGCGCCACGCCGAACACGCCTTCCGTCTGCATCCAGAAATGCCAGCTGGCCTTGTTGATTGACGCCCCCTTCCAGCGCATTGCATCGGGCACGTAATCGGCATCACCGAACAGCACATAGAGCAGGAACACGCCGGCAACCACCAACAAGGGCAAGCCCAACGACCGGTAAACAGCGACAGCCACACAGGCAATGCCAGCCAGCGAGAAGAACAGATCAAACCGATTTGGCAAACCGGCGCGGTTGGCAATATCAAGCTTGAACAGGAACAGATAAAGGCACGCGCTGACACCAACCGCGACCAACAGATATTTGATTACCCGGTCAATGGCCGGATGCAGTTGATGGATTGCGGGATAGGCCAGCAGCCCCAGGCCAAGCCCGAAAGCCAGATGGATCTGGCGTGCTTCCTGCCCGTTAAACACAAGTTTCAGGCCTGTCAGCTCGCTCAGATAAAAAGGGAAATCCGCAGCGATCCACAACTGGAACAACGACCAGGTGATGCAGATTATCGTCAGCGCACGCCCGCTCAGCTGCTCACGCTGGCGAAAGGGCGTTGCCTGTTCCGGCGCGTCCTGCAAAGCCTTGGCTGTCATATCTGCCTGCCCATACCCATCACGTCATATGACATTGATAAGATAAAGCGGCACAGGCCCGAAAGGCCTGTACCATTGGTGTGTACTGTGTGCTGTCGCGTGCTACATCCAGCCACGTTCCTTGTAATATTTCACAGCACCGGCATGCAGGGGTGCGGACAGGCCGTCACTGATCATCTGCTTTTCATCAAGATTGCGGAACGCCGGATGCAGTTTCTTGAAGTCGGCAAAATTGTCGAACACCGCTTTGACAACTGTGTAGACGACCTTGTCCGGCACATCGGCCGAGGTGATGACAGTGGCACCCACGCCAAAGGTTCTGGTATCGTTTGGTGATCCGGCATACATGCCGCCGGGGATGGTGGCCACGCGGTAGAAGGAATTGTCAGCCACCAGCTTGTTAATCGGTGCGCCGCTGACGGATACCAGTTCGACATCACAGCTTGAGGCGGCTTCGGTCACCGCCGCTGCCGGATGCCCGACCGTATAGATCATGGCCTCAATCTTGCCATCGCAGATGGCTTGCGCCATTTCCGAACCCTTCAGTTCAGCTGCCAGCGAAAAGTCGTTCATGCTGATGCCAAAGGCAGACATGACCACTTCCATTGTCGCCCGCTGGCCCGACCCCGGGTTGCCAACATTGACCTTGCGTCCCTTCAGATCTTCAAATTTCCTGATCCCTGAACCCTTGCGGACAATCAGGGTAAAAGGTTCCGGATGAACCGAGAAGACAGCACGCAGATCAGAAAACTTGCCCTGATCGGCGAATTTTGAGGTGCCGCGATAGGCATGATACTGCCAGTCAGATTGCGCCACACCAAATTCCAGCTCGCCCGCGCGCACCGTATTGATGTTATAGACCGATCCGCCAGTTGATTCGGCTGAACAGCGGATACCATGCATCTTGCGGTCCTTGTTGACGAGTCGGCAGATCGCACCGCCAGTCGGATAATAGACACCGGTTACCCCGCCTGTACCAACTGACACGAATTGTTCGGCAACGGCCTGGGCCGCGCCAAAGACGGCCATGGATGCGATAGCACTGCCGCATATTAGCTGTTTGATTTTCATGGGTAGGACCCTCCTTTGATGATCTCGACCAAAAGAAAATCACAAACTTGCCCGTATGCAAAACAGCTGTTGCTAATACAGCCGTATTTGTTACAATTGTAACATACTAAATTTGAAGCTAACCTTGCTTTCCGCGATGGCTAATGATTTTTTCATCATGGTCGTTCGGAAACAGGACTTGATATGGATTTGCGCCATATGGATTTACGCCAGAATCTGCAAAGCGTCTCTGCCCGGCTCTCCCCGACCATGCGGCGGGCAAGCGATACGATCCTGCGTGACTTGCGATCGATCCCGTTTCAGTCAATCCGCAAACTGTCTGCCAGCGCCGGTGTCTCGCCGCTGACGGTGATCCGGCTTACCCGCAAATGGGGCTATGAAGGCTATACCGACTTTCAGACAGCCGTGCGTGACTGGCTGCTGGCAGACGCCGCCGCCGCGAAGGCGGCATCACAAGGCGCACCATCATTCGACCTGCAATCACCTGAACTGCAAGCCAGCATCAATGATGCCGCTGCCATGATTAACCGCGCGCGCAGCGTTCATATCACCGGTTTTCGCAGCGCCCGCGCCTTTGCCCTCTACATGCATTATGTCGGGCGGATGGTATTTGATCATTTTCACCTGATGTCGCCGTCCGGCTCGGGCAGTCCCGAAGATCTGGCACGGCTGACAGCTGATGATCTGGTCATTGCCTTTGGAACGCTGCCCTATTCTACAGAAACAGTGCGGCTGACGGATGCAGCGCGCCAGCTTGGCATTCCCACAATTGCCATCACCGACAGCAAAGAGTCACCATTGGCAACACATGCCAGCATCAGCGTTGCCGTGCCCATTGCCCGGCCGGGCCGCCTTTACCGGATGGCACCGCTCACCGCCGTGATCGATGATATTCTGGAAGCCTGCTTTGATGATCCGGTTGTCGATGCTGACAAACGCATGTCCTATTTCGCCGCGCGGATCGATTCCATCAAGGGATACTGGAAGTAGAAGCACCATTCCTGCGTGCAACAAGGGTCGATTTCTTCGCCAATCTGTCGCACACTGAAAGGTGACAGGCGATTTTGCGTCTCACTTGCACCACCATTCAGAGGATCGACAGCATGCATATTCTGCCAGCCATTGCCGCAGCGACAGACGAAATGGAAACAATCTTTCGGGATTTGCATGCGCATCCGGAACTGGGGTTTGAAGAGACACGCACCAGCGGCATTGTTGCCAGCAAGCTGGCTGAATATGGCGTTGATGAGGTTCACACGGGGCTTGGCAAGACTGGCGTTGTGGCGCTGATCCATGGCAAGTCACACGGCAACCGGCGGGTTGGCCTGCGCGCCGATATGGACGCGCTGCCAATTGACGAGATCAGCGGCGTGCCGTTTTCATCCCAGACCCCGGGCACGATGCATGCCTGCGGTCATGATGCGCACACCACAATGTTGCTTGGCGCGGCAAAACATCTGGCCGAAACGCGTGACTTTGACGGAACCGCGGTGCTGATCTTCCAGCCGGCTGAAGAAGGCCTTGGCGGCGCACGCCAGATGATGGCGGATGGCCTGTTCAAGACATTCCCTGTTGATGAAATTTACGGCATGCATAATTCGCCAAACGGCAAGCCCGGCACGTTCGATATCTGCAAAGGCGTTGCCATGGCCGGTGCGATGTTTTTCGATGCGCATATCCGCGGTCTTGGCAGCCATGCGGCAATGCCGCACCAGTCACGCGATACGGTGGTCATCGCATCAACGCTTGTCAGCCAGCTGCAAACAATCGTCAGCCGTAACGTGGCACCCCTCGACAGCTGTGTGATGTCGGTGACCCAGATCCATGCGGGCGCTGCCTATAACGTCGTTCCTGAAAACGCGCATATCGCCGGTACCGTTCGTTACTTCCGCGAGGAGGTGTGCAATCTGGCAATGCAGCGCATGCAGGCTATCTGTGATGGCATCGCGGCCGCGTATGAAGTCGAAATCAATCTCGACATGCGCAATGTATTCGATGTGCTGGTAAATGATCATGAACTGTCTGATGCCTATATCGATGCGGCAACAGATATTCTGGGGGCAGAGAATGTCTCGGATATATCCGTACCGGCCACCGGATCGGAAGACTTTGCCGACATGCTCAGAGTTGTGCCGGGGGCGTATTGCCGTGTCGGACATACCGGCACGACGGGGCTGCACAACCCGGCCTTTGTACTTGGCGAGGAGTTGCTGCCGATCGGCGCGTCAATCATGGCAAGGCTTGTTGAAAAGCGGCTGCCGCTGGCCTAGCGCGTCTCGGTGTGATCTTCAGGCGGTGGCAGGGGCGATAGGACTCGAACCTACAACCCCCGGTTTTGGAGACCGGTGCTCTACCAATTGAGCTACACCCCTATTCCGCCCGGCAGCGACACATCCCGCCGCCAAAGAGGGGCGTTTTCCGCCCCTCCTTAATCTTGTTGTTATTTCACGATCGATG
>ERZ802821.2000-NODE-2000-length-10256-cov-8.45407_pt1 | contig 10256 bp, 10 predicted proteins | sample MGYA00345648_ERZ802821 | MGnify/ENA primary metagenome ERZ802821 (study PRJEB30503, sample SAMEA104212357) | marine metagenome | biome: Westerlies Biome; feature: [SRF] surface water layer (ENVO:00010504) within the epipelagic zone...; material: water... | reverse complement strand
TCACGTATCATTTTTATAATGTATCTATTTTAAAAAAATAATAAAATTTATTATTGATTAACAAGTACTATTTTAGTATATATTAATTGTTTTTAATAAATTATATACACTCTTTACATTTTTATATATAAATATTAATGTATTATTAATACGTTAATTGATACAAATTAGAAAAAAATTGTATTTCTAAATAAAATAGAAAATTATATGGGTGCCAATATCAATTTATTAGATTATTAAAAAATAGTAGAAAGAAGGAATTATCACTTTTGTTTAAATGCTGATTCAGATATTAATTCTGCAAGTAACTCATGGTCCTTAGCATCAGTCTGGGATCTTTTTTTTAAGCAAAACTTAGTATAAAGTGAAAAAAAATGATTAGCGGTTCTTTTAGTAATTTTTTTTAATAACAAAGCCTCTTGAACTCTTCTTAAGAAAATACTTTTTGAATTAAGATACATTTGTTTGTTATGATTAAACTAAATGTAAGAAAAAAAACCATTATGGATAAGTTTTTATAGAAAAATTAAAGACAAATTTATAATCAGCAAATAAATAGTATTTAAAATAAAATTTCTAAGATCTAATTAAGTATTGAAGCTTTAGAAAAAACTGGGATTTGTTTACTCTGTAATGGGGTGAATTATAATCTGTAAAATCATTAATTAAATTCTGATTACCTCCTATATAAAATATTGTGTCAGGATTTGGCTTCCATGATACAAGAGGTTGAAAAAAATATTGTTCTGAAAAATCATTATATTCAGTAATTAATCTAATATCCAAGTTATTAGTAAACTGGTATCTTACGTCTAACCTACTGATGTATCCTTTAAAATAATAACCATTTGAATTATTTTTCCTTATATCTTGATAGCTAATTAATGGTTTTACTCTTAATTTATTATTTATCGCAAATTCGATATCAAAATTAATATTTGTCTCATATCCTAACGCTGGCACCTCTTCTCTGTATGCTATATCTTTGCCAAATTTATAAGTAAAGTTAAAATCTAAAAAGCGTAATGGCTTACCATTCACCCTTAACAAATGATTAATAAAGTCTTGAAACTGATAGTCTAAATGAGACTTTTTCCAATTATACTCGTAATTATAAAAAACATTTGTATCTCCAACTGTCAAAAACTGAAGATATAGTTGAGAAGACGATCTTTTTAAAATTTCTGAATGATTATATGTTTGTTCATGTCTTGCTGAGATACGATAGTTTTGCATAAACTTCTTATTTGGATACTGATAAAAACTATGCCAGAAGTCATACTGCTTTATATCATTTTTTGTGATAAACCCAATATCAGAGCGGAAATCGTCAGACATTGCTTTATACTGGATAAATGATCTCCAAGTTTCTGTCTCTCTTCTTATTTCAGCAAACAAAGAATAACCATTAAAGCTCTCTCCATCAAGCTTAACAGAATAGTCTCCAAATGTTTTATCAGAATCGATCCAGTCTGCTATTGGCTCCTTATTAAAATTAAGAAAACCTTCAATTGAAAATTTCCATACACTAGCAAAGTTAAAAAGAGCATCAGCGCCGATAGTATTTCCATATCCTCCTCCATCATATAATCTATTTGTAGAGACAAATCCAAGCTGAGTTTTATCATCAACAAAATTTTGATATCTCAATACACTATTAAAGCTTTTAGATCCTACACCTCTAAATGACTCAAATTCTGTACTTGCTAAATACGGTGTTTCATCATCAAAAGCTGTCAATATATATAATCTCGATTTTCTACCTTGATTTAATATTTTAGATGCAAAGGATGGATCATTTATTGATCGTGAATTAAAGATATTGATTTCAAAATCTAATGCATCAACCCCTCTATTAAAGAAAGGTCTTTGCTCAGGATAGTTTATTGCAGTTGGAGAATTTATATCAATTTTTGTTACATCAGACTCAACCTGAGAAAAATCAGGATTAATTGTTGCCTCAATTGATAAGTTTTTATTTATCTCAAAATTAATTCCCAAGCCATAATCAAAATTCTCATTGTTTAATTTAAGATTATCATTATAATTAACTCTTTCTCCTGACAGATTTCCACTTATATATGGAAGAAAGTCTAATTGCTTTTCAATAGTAATGTCTCTTAGAATTATCTCATGATCCATAAGACAAAGTTGACATGTTGCATCTCTATTTGCTTTGCTTGAACTCGAGGTTACAGCAACTCTTTCTTCAAAATTTCTTGATTTGATGTTAATATTCCATTTTTGATCATTTTTATTAGGGAATGGAATCTCTGAGAAAGGTATCATAAACTCTAAATCAAAGCCATAATCATTAATACTGCCGATAGCATTAAAATCAAAATTTGCACTTTTTTTTAAGTTGAATTCAGATCCCGAATAACCTCTTCCATCTAGTCTGATAGCATCAAGCAAGCTTCCACTAGGATTGGCAACAAGAATAATTTGATTTCTTGCATCACCATATGTGTCTAATTCAACTGAAATTACATCACCATTATAAATAGCCCAATCATCTCTATTAATAATGTTTGATATAACCTGGTCTCTTTGGGCTTTTATACCAATATACAAATAGTTTTCAGTATAACTTATATATGCAATAGTAGATCTTTTGACTTGAATATTGTAACCAGGTGAAGTTTCATATTTAAGATCTATCTGAGAAGCACCTTGGATTTCTTCATCAAGAACAATTCCGTCAAAAGTTATATCAGAGTGATCAATTTTATTAAGGTAATCTGTAGTTTTCTGCGCACTAAGATTTATAAATAAAAAGGCTGTGAAAACTGTAAGAATATTTTTCATTTGTGGTTTTATTCAAAGGAATTAAAAAGTTTAAACTATTTAATAAAGTTAATAGTTAAAAGTGAGTTAAATGATAATCTAAAAAAACAAAAAATAATTATGAAAATGTAGCTAAATCTACTTTTTAAAACCAAAAAACTGCTTGATGTTTGTAGAGTATCGAATCCAAATTGCGGCTAAACTCCAGAAGGATCCTAGAGGAATCCACCATAAAGCTATAACAATAGCATAAAACTCTTTTTTATCAGCTTTTTGAACTTTTTCTTTTAATTTTTTGTAGCTAAGTTTTTTCATTTATTTTTTTCAAAACTATATTTTACAGATATTATGTGAGCAGAGGAGTTTAACATGAATTTCTCATTGTATTTATGGAAGAAATAACGAAATGATATGTCCTAAATAAAGCCTGAATAATTAAAATCATTGAGGCAATAAAAAAAGTGTTGACTGCAAATCGAATTATTGCTGTACTCCAATCAAAATCAATCATAATTAAAAATCATAGTTTAAGTGTGTAGATAAATTAAATATAACGTATATCTATAGTTTTTAATTAAAAAATTATCATTTCTTTTAAGGGTTTAATAAACTTACTCTTTTTCTTTCTCACAAAAGAAATATCTGAACAGATCAAATACAATCTTTAATTTTAATTATCTATCGCTACATTTAATTATAAATTTTATTATAATTTAATTGAAATGTCAAGGGGGCTTGTTTTTTATTTTCTGTTTATAATTTTATTTTTTGGATGTTCAAAATCTAAAACTGAAACATGTAAAAGTGAAAAAAAATTAATTGCTTGTACTAAAGAATATATGCCGGTTTGTGGTTGTGATAATATTACTTACTCTAATAAATGTGTTGCAGAATCTGAAGGGTTAAATTCATGGACTAATGGTAAGTGTAATAATTAATTTTCCATACATTTATATCAAAACCGACATAGATTGAACCTAAATAATTATACTGATAATTTCTTTGAAGTTAACCATATAAATGGTTTTCTGCCCAAACAAAGCCCACTAAAAACTCTTCCTGATAAGTATGGTGAACTTCAAGCTCTTATTGATGATATGCCTATAAAAAAGGCTAATGGAGATGATGGTTTACTTGCTAAAAAAGGTGCAATTGAAGAAAGAGTAAAAAATCTTCCCAATTTTAAAGAACTTGTAGCAAGCGAAGAGGATATTTTAATTATTCAGGCTTTATTTAGGTCATATGCATTTATTACTAGTGGATATCTTTTGGCACCAGCTCACTTCAGCTATTTAGAAAAGAAAAAATATGGAAAAGCACACAATCAACTCCCTTCACAAGTTGCTGTACCTTTTTCAATTGTTAGTAAAAAGCTAGATGTATATCCATTTCTAGATTATCATTATGCTTATTCATTTGGCAACTATGTTAAAGTTGATGAATCAAAAGGTTATGAATGGGAGAATCTTTCAATGTCAGCTGCATTTTCTGGTATGGATGATGAAAGAGGATTTATAATGTTGCATGTAGATATAAATCAACATTCTCCTGAATTAGTTGGCAGTATCTTTAACTTTCTAAAATCTGACAATAAAATAAGTGTAAATAATTCTTTAAAACAGTTTCTTTCCTCTATGAGAAAAATAAATGAAAGAAGACAAATAATGTGGCAAGCATCAAGGTGGAAACACTACAACGACTTTAGGGTATTTATAATGGGAATTAAGGGTAACGATGAAATCTTTGGTAACGGTGTAATTTATGAGGGTGTTTCAGATAACCCTGTAAAATATAGGGGACAAACTGGAGCTCAAGATAATATAATTCCAACAGCAGATATATTTACAGGTGTAATTGACTATTATCCATCTAATGATCTTACCAAATACCTATTAGATCTCAGAAAATATAGACCAAAGTGTATTCAAAATTTTTTATCGGACATTAAGAATGAAATGGGCAATCAAAGGTTATTTAACAATTTAAAAAAATCAAAAAATGAAGAAGGGCTTTGTTTACTTATTCAGATACTTGATGAAATTTATTATTTTAGAAATGGTCATTGGCAATTTGTTCAAAAATATATAATGGCAAATACCAAGTATGCGAAAGCTACAGGTGGAACTCCAATAATTTCATGGATTCCAAATCAAATTACTGCTGTTTTAAACTTCATGTCAGATGTGATTGATTTAATTCCAAATGAAACATTATTCCTAAATAGGAAAGAGCTAAATAATCAATTATTAAAAAAAAGAGAACTTCTTAGCAATCAATTAAAATTACTAACTGCTAAAGATTATAAAGTGGAGGAAGTTTTCTCTTTGAATAAGAAGATGGATTTAAGTGATAAAAACTAATCAAATTATAGAGATAAAAAATTACTCAATTTAGAGTTTAAGGTTTACATTATTTAATTAATTTTATCGACTGTATGCCTCGATTAATTCTTTTACTAATTTTATTTTCTCATAATTGGACCTATTGCCAAAAAAATTATACCCTAAATAAAATTAATGAATCTGAAATAAAAATAGATGGATTTATTTCAGAGAAAGAGAAAGTTAATTCAATAAAAACAAATATTGACTACGAGTGGGAACCTGGATATAATACACCTTCTCAGTTTGAAACAAGTGTATATATAAGTTATACAGATACTAATCTTTATGTTGGGGTGATTGCCTATGGAGACCCTAATAATATCAGAGGGCAATTAAGACCTAGAGACCAGATGGAAGGTGACCTAAATGAAGATATTATTTTCTTGAGATTTGATCCTTATAAAGATGCAAGGAGTGTCTTTCTTTTAGCGTCAAATGCATATGGAAGTCAGATTGACCTTAGAGCAAGAAATGCAATTAGTGATGAGGAAAGGTATGATATGACTTTTAATGCCATCTATGAAACCAAATCATCTATAAATGAGCAAGGTTATATTATAGAGTTTCTAATCCCCTTTAATTCTATTCCATATCCAAAAGGAAAAGATCAAGAATGGGGGTTTAATATGATGCGCTTCATGACAATAGATGGAACAAGAGTTGCAAATATTAGCGACAAATATGATAGAGATAATCCCTGTAGAATTTGCCAAATATCAGGAAGACTAATAATGAAAAACATTGAATATAAAAGAAAGACTGAACTTCTTCCTTATATTTCAGGAAATCTAAGTGGAAATAGAGGTAGTTCGTCAAGCAATTCCATCTCCTATGGTAAAACATCAAATGAAATTGGCTTAGGCTTAAAATATGATCTGTCCCCGTCATCTTCTATTGAATTAACTATTAATCCTGACTTTTCTCAAGTAGAGGCTGATGAAACTCAAATTGATATTAACTCTGCTTATGCACTTCAATATCCTGAATTAAGACCATACTTCAGTAAAGGCATGGACTTACTAAGCTTTTTAGACAATGCATTTTATTCTAGGACAATAAACTCCCCATCAATTTCATCTAAAGTAACTTCTGCTGGTAAGTCGTCTAGATCAATAATTTTAACTGCAGTTGATCAAAATTCTCCATACCTTATTGGTGGTGAAGATAAATCATATTTTGGAGAGGGGGAAGTAAGTTATACAAATGCTTTCAGACATCAAAAAATAATTAATGATGGTGCTAAATATGGATTTTTTACCACCAATAGATATTATGAGGGTGGTGGATATGGAAACCTTTTTGGTTTTGATGGTTTATTTACATTTAAAAAAATATGGAGAGTTCAATTTGAGATAATTAAAAATTTTAACGAAGAGCCAATTGCTAATTGGATTGATAGTGATGATATGTTCTCAAATAAAACAGTAAAACTTGATGGTGAAAAATTTAATGGTAGTGCAAATTATATAAGAATATCAAGACAAACTGAGAATTGGAATTCATATTTTTTTTATAGAGCTATTTCAGCAAATTTTAGAGCTGACCTGGGTTTTGTCCCAAAAAATAACAGAAAATGGATGACATTTTATCAAGGTTATGATAAGATATTAAATAAAAAATACCTAAAAAGATTTACTTTCAGCTTAAAAGGAGACTTAACTCATAATTTTAAAAATGAACTTAAGTCAAGAAATCTGGATATAGATTTTAGCATTACAACAATCGGAAGGACACAAATTAATTATAATTATGATATAAACTTTATTAGAAATTATTTAGGCGTAGACTTCAAGAACGTTGGTAAATCAGAATTAATGATTATGGGAGCCCCAATTAATGATTTAACATTTGTAACAACAGCCACTTTTGGAAAAGAGATTGCTTATAATGAGGATCTACCTGAAATAGGTAAAGAAAAATCTTTTTTTATGTCTGTAAACTATAAAATTGGCAATAATATTAGTTTAAGCCCTTCAATAAGATACTCATCTTTAAAAAAATTAGATAAGACAAAATCCTTTTATGATGGATACATAAGTAGAGTGTCTAGCAGATATCAATTTAATAATGATTTAAGCTTGAGGGTGATATCAGAATATAATAATTTTAATGATACATTTTATGTTCAACCCTTACTTCAGTGGAATCCTAATCCTTCAACAATTTTTTATATTGGGGGTAACCAAAGTTCTATAAATGACTTTAGTCAAGATCCTGAAGATTTTGACCCTTTCAGAATTAACACATCTCAATTTTTTATAAAATTTCAATATTTAATAGGTGTATAAAAGTTCAAATAATTAAATTTGAAAATGATAAAAAAATTATTTGCTGTAATATCTATTTCAATTATTTTCTCGTCTTGTAGTATTTTTAAAGTAACTAATCCTACTTTATTATCTACTTCAGAAGTTGATGCTGAAGAAATTGATACCGCTTTAAAATTTATTGGGGATTATGAACTTACTGCTTATAACCTTCCCGGTCGAGGAGACCAAACTTTTAAAATGAGCATAACAAAAGATAAAAATATTCTTAGTACAACTTTTGACTCAGAATCAGAAACTGGCTTTGATGTTTTAAATACGTTAGTTGAAGACGACATCCTTTTTATAGAAATATTTGTGGTTGAATTTGGCCTAAAGACAGCATTTGAAATTTATGTAGAAGGGAATAAAGTTTCTGGATATGTTGCAGATCAATTTGAGATAGAAGGAACAATTGTAAATAAAAGTTCAGAATATGATTTTGAGGGAACTTATGACCTTACATTTTTCTTTGGAGAACCTTATGGTAACATTGATGCAACACTAGAACTGTTTTATAAAAACTCAAAGCTTTCATCAAAATTATCATATTTTGATGGAAAAGAAAACATACCTGTAGTTATTAATAATACTGAATTATTCGAGGGTGCTATATTCATCAACTTAGTGGATCCTGAAGCTGGAAATATTGAAATGGAAGTGTATTTTGATGATCAAAAAACTATTTCAGGATTCTACGCAAGCCAATTTAAATTTCAGGGTAAAAGAATTAAGTAATTACTGTGAGACCTCGTACTCAAACTCCCAAAGCGGGTTGTCAAGTTTGTTAATTATATAATTTAATGTTAGTTCTTCACCTGATAAAATATCTTTATCAGCCACAATTCTTATATGTTTTATTTTTCCAATTGACTCATGGGACTCTGAAACAATAGCATTACAATTTGGCATTTCATGATGATTAATGAAAGCTCCTAATGGCAATCTTATATAGTTGTCCGGGAACCTTTCATCATAAACATGAGAAATACCAAGATCAGTGTTTGCCATAATATCTTTTGTAGCGAATACACCAAGTCCTTCTATTTTACTTTCTTTAATCGTAATAGAATCTGGAAGAGGTCTCCACTCTTTTTGTTCTTTCATAATTTCAATTTATGAATAATTTTTGTTTTAATAATATTAGTCACAATCAATCTCATAATCCTGCCAGGTTTTATTTGGAGAAACATTTGGAAAGTAAAAGCATCTTTTCAAGCTATTTGGAAAGATGATATATTTATAAAATGCTGATGGTACATGAGCACCTGTTTCAAGTATTATATGATCTGTATTAAATTCTAAATATATTTCAATATCAATGTCTCCAAATTCTACTGCCCATTCTCTAACTTGTTCTTCTAAATTCACCCAGGCTCCTCTGTTTAAATCGTCATATTGAAGTGCAACATTTAGGTAAGTAAAAGTTGAGTAAAGGTTTTCATATGAATCATTAAATGATCCAGCGGGAGCCATGTGTCCTCTATCCCATCTATTTGAGTAATAATCATTATCATCAGATGTATATATTGTGTCAACAGTATAAAAATTTATTCCATCTCTATCTGCATTTTTAATAATATCTCTTACAGTGTATTTAACCCAATTTGGTTGCTCATATTTTTCATTATATGAAATTTCAAAAATATTAGATGAAACTAACAATGAGTCTTTTCTCTCTCTATCTAAATTTTTTGAGATTGTTTCCTCAAAAGAATCCGCTTCACTAATATTTTTATTTTCCTTATTACACGATGCAATTATAATTAAAGAAAGAAAAAGAAATTTTTTCATTTTTACTTTATCAATTTTCGCATTAACCCTTCCTGAGCAACTGATGCAATCATTGTACCATCTTTTTTAAAAATACTCCCCCTTGCAAAGCCTCTCGAATTTGAAGCACTTGGGCTTTCCATATCATATAATAGCCATTCATTAATAGAGAAGTCTCTATGAAACCATAATGCATGATCTAAACTTGCATAATAAGCTCTTGTTTTTGCAATTTCTTTTCTATGGGGGAGTGAGGCAGTAGCTAATAGTTGATAATCACTTACAAATGCCAAAAGTTGGTGATGGTAAGGCAGGGGCATATCAATCTTATCTTTTAGTCTTAACCAACAATGGTTAATAGGGAGAGCATTTTCGTTTCTTAAAAAAGTATTAGTTCCAACTGGCTTAAATTCAAAAACTTTTGGATGTGCCTTAAGAAAGATTTGATACCTTTCCGGTATTTCGTCTTTATACTTTTCTGCTTGTTGAAAATCATTGAGAAGTAGGTCTGGGCTTAATACATTTGGTTTGTTTATTTGGTGATTATATCCTTCTTCCTTTTTTTGAAATGAAGCAGCCATATTAAAAATTGCTCTATCTTTTTGAAAAGCTACAACTCTACGAGTTGTAAAACTACCCCCATTTCTAATTTTATCAACTTCATAAGTCACAGGTTCGTTTAAATCTCCAGGAAGTATGAAGTATCCATGCATAGAGTGCGCAAGCCTGTCTTCAGGGACAGTTTGATAGGCAGCATGAAGTGATTGACTTAAAACCTGGCCTCCAAAAATTCTTCCCCAGACAGTCCTATAATTTTGACCCTCAAACTTGTTGTCATTTATTTTCTTTAATGTAACTATTGAAATTAATTCCTCTATATCCATAAAATTATATAAAACATTTGTAAACCCCCTAAAAATCAGGATTTGATAGAATAAAGTTAATTACAATTTATTATCTTTGAGCTTAATTTAATACAAATTTTAATGAAAAAAATATTAGCTAC
>ERZ802821.1995-NODE-1995-length-10269-cov-11.0414_pt1 | contig 10269 bp, 10 predicted proteins | sample MGYA00345648_ERZ802821 | MGnify/ENA primary metagenome ERZ802821 (study PRJEB30503, sample SAMEA104212357) | marine metagenome | biome: Westerlies Biome; feature: [SRF] surface water layer (ENVO:00010504) within the epipelagic zone...; material: water... | reverse complement strand
ATCAAAATTAACAAATGAAATAATTGATAAACTAAATTTAAATGAAAACTATTAAATTAAAAAATAAAAAAATAAATTATTCTATACTAATAGGCAATGGTATTTATAAAAGTACTGGTAGTATTTTGAAAAAATACTTAATTAAAAAAAGAGTATTTATAATATGTGATTTAGTTGTATTTAATTTGTATAAAAACAATTTATCTACTTCGCTAAAGCGATCTAAGATTGAAGCTATTTTTATTCCTATTAAAATTGATGAAAGAAAAAAGAATATAACTACAGTCTCTACACTTTCATCAAAACTTTTGTCATTTAATATTGATCGTAAGGATACAATTATTGCATTTGGAGGAGGTATTCTTGGGGACATTGTTGGTTTTACAGCAAGTATAATCTTAAGAGGTGTAAACTATGTGCAAATACCCACAACTTTACTGTCGCAAGTTGATTCTTCAGTTGGAGGAAAAACTGGAGTAAATAGCTCCTATGGAAAAAATCTTATTGGAACATTTTATCAGCCTAAATTAGTTATTATCGATACTAATGTTTTAAATTCACTTCCTAGGCGAGAATTATTGTCTGGCTATGCTGAAATTGTTAAATACGGCATAATAAAAGATATTAAATTTTTTAGGTGGCTTCTGAAAAATGGTTATAAAGTAATCGAAGGAAATAATAATGCCCGAATTTACGCAATTTATAGAAGTTGTATAAATAAGGCACAAATTGTTGAAGCTGATGAAAAAGAACATGGAGTTAGAGCTCTTTTGAATCTTGGTCATACTTTTGGTCATGCAATAGAATCTCTAAATGAATATAAAAAAAATATTATTCATGGAGAGGCAGTGGCTATTGGAATTAGATTTGCAGTAAAATTGTCTTATCTTGAGGGCTATATTAGCAAATTAGATTACAATACAATAGTGAGTCACTTTAATGATATTGGCCTAAAAAATACACTGCCAAAAAAATTGAAAAATATTAATGCAAATAAATTTGTATCTGAAATGTTAAAAGATAAAAAGACAATAAATGAATCACTTACTTTAATTTTAATAAAAAAAATAGGATTAGCATTTATAAAAAAAGACTACTCTCAAAAAAAACTTTTGAAGTTGTTTAAGGAGATTACAAAGTAACAATGCTCTTTGATATTATTGTATTGTCAATATCTATATTAGTACTTTTAGGACTTTCTGCTTTTTTTTCTGGATCTGAAACTGCTCTAACCGCAAGCACTAGAAGCCGACTTACTGGTTTAAATATTAAAGGTAAAAAAAATGCTCAGATTGCTATAAAGCTTTTAAATAATAAAGAATCTCTTATTGGTGCAATCTTACTGGGAAATAATCTTGTTAATATACTTGCATCTTCTTTAGCCACTAGTCTTTTAATAAAAATGTTTGGTGACTCTGGTATTGCATATGCAGTTTTAATAATGACAATATTAATCGTTATATTTGCTGAGATACTTCCAAAAAGCTATGCAATCTCTAATTCTGAAAAAATGGCTTTAGCAGTAAGTCCAATTATAAGACCATTTGTATTTTTTTTATCTCCAATAACTTGGGTAATGGAAAAGATAGTTCATTTTATTTTAAATATTTTAGGAATGAATTATCAAAAAAATAGTAGATCTTTATCAGTACAAGATGAGATACGTGGTACGGTAGATTTACACCATAAAGAAGGTCGCCTCTATAAGTTTGATAAAGATATGGTAAAAGGTATTTTGGATCTCTCAGTAATAGGAATTGAAGACGTCATGGTTCATCGTAGTAATATGTTTACTGTTTCAATTGATGAAGATGCAGAAAATATTATAAATACAGTTATAGACAGCCCATATACAAGAATTCCTGTATGGCAAAATGATGCAGAAAACATAATTGGGATAATTCATGCAAAAAATTTATTACGATTAATTAGCTCAACAAAAGATAAAGTAGTTTCAAGAGAAGATATTAAAAAAACTTTGCTTGAACCATGGTTTGTTCCCGAAACAACCACTCTCAAAGAGCAATTACAGATGCATTTAAGTAAACGAACTAAACTTGCAATGATAGTAGACGAATATGGAGCTTTAATGGGCATGATAAGTCTAGAAGACATTATTGAAGAAATAGTTGGTGATATAAGTGATGAGCATGATGTCATTGTTAAGGGTGTCAATGTAAATTACGATGGAAGCTTTAATATAAATGGCAATGTTGAAATTAGAGATCTAAATCGTGAATATGGATGGGAACTTCCAGACAGTGAGGCAAACACAATATCCGGACTTATCATCCACGAATCAAGATCATTCCCAAACCCTGGACAAAAATTTAATTACTACGGTTTTCAATTTGAAATTTTGGATACAAAAGATAATCAGATATCACTCATCAAGGTCATGAGTGCTCAGTAATTTAAATTCATTTATTGAGTAAAGTTTTAATACTAAAGCATGAATATGATGCTTGAGTTCTTCATTTAATATTTGATGCACTATTCTTTCTCTACTAATTTTATTTTTATTATTAAAATCTTCTGCAGCAATAATTAGCTTTATATGAGAATAGTCTCCGCGATCATTTGATTTGTGATTACGATGCTGTTCTGAAAAGTTAATCAATTTAAAATAAAAAGGATCTATTTTTTCTTTTATTTTTTTTGTTATTATATTTTCAATTTCCATTATGTTATTTTAGTTGTATTCTACATTTTATGACACAGCAAAAATGTAATAGTCCTAATTGTAATCTTATTGCTGAATATAGAGCACCACTTTCACCTGATAACTTAAAGGAATACCAATGGTTCTGCTTGAAACACATAAAAGAGTACAATAAAAATTGGAATTATTTTGAGAATATGTCCGCGGATGAAATAGAAGAATTCATAGAAAATGACATTATTGGGCATAGAAAAACCCATAAAATTGGCGCCAATAGAAGCAATTATTTTAATAAAACCAACGAAATTCGGGAAAATATATTTAATTCATTTAATCACATTGGAAATGAAGAATTTAGCTCTAATTCATTTAGTATTGAGTATACAAATGCATTGGCTGAATTAAATATAAATGATAAAAATTCAACCCTTGAAGATATAAAAAGTAAATTTAAAGATATTGTAAAACAACTGCACCCTGATACTGTTGGTTACAAAGAAGAAAATATTGAGAAGTTAAAAAAAGTTTTAGAGTCATATAAAATTATAAAAAATTATAATGAGCGATTTAAACCAAAATAATCAAATTGAGCCTGACATTTCAATTTCAGTAAACCAAGCTTTTGGAATTGATACTGATTTACATGTTGATGGCTTTTCACAAAATTCATCCTATGTACCAGAAATAGATACTAATTACTGCTTTGATAAATCAACTACGATGGCAATTTTATCTGGCTTTAAATACAACAGAAGAGTAATGGTTCAGGGTTATCATGGAACAGGAAAATCTACCCATATTGAACAAGTCGCTGCAAGACTTAATTGGCCATGCGTTAGGGTAAACTTGGATAGTCATGTAAGTAGAATTGATTTGATCGGTAAAGATGCAATTGTTCTTAAAGATGGAAAACAAATTACTGAATTTCAAGATGGAATACTACCATGGGCAATACAAAATAATACAGCGCTTGTATTTGATGAGTATGACGCTGGTCGCCCCGATGTTATGTTTGTAATTCAGCGAGTACTAGAGTCTGAGGGTAAGTTTACTCTATTAGATAAAAATAGAGTTATTAAGCCTCATCCTTCATTTAGATTATTTGCTACCACTAACACTGTTGGTTTAGGTGATACGAGTGGTTTATATCATGGAACCCAACAAATTAACCAGGGCCAAATGGATAGATGGAATATTGTGACAGCCTTAAACTATCTAGATAATAAAAAAGAAAAAGAAATTATAACGTCAAAAGTAAAAAGCTATGATACTCCTGAGAAAGAAGAAATAGTTGAACTTATGATTAAAGTTGCAGATTTATCAAGAAAAGGTCTAATAAACGGTGATATTTCAACTGTAATGAGTCCAAGAACTGTACTTACCTGGGCAGAAAATGCTGAAATTTTTGATTTTAATATTGCTTTGGCATTTAAACTGACTTTCTTAAATAAGTGCGATGATAGTGAAAAACCTATTATTGCTGAATATTATCAAAGGTGTTTTGGTGAAGATATATCCAGCATCCAATCTGACATAACAATTGTTTAGGTGAAAGAAGATACTCTAGATACATTTAAAAGAGCTTTATCATCTACTATAAAAGCTATAGCTGAAGATAAAGAATTAGACGTTGTGTTTGGTAATAGTGCCTCTTCTGCAGAAAATAAAATCACTCTTCCAGAAATTAATAATCTTGAGGATATGAATGATCTCGCTTCAATTAGAGGAGTAGCTGATAATGAGGCTTTGATTCATAAATATAGAAATAACGATACTTTCAGCGAATTTCTTCCTAATAAAGAAAAAAATAGAAAGATCTATGAGTCTCTGGAAAATAGTAGAATTCAAATTTTAGGTAGTAAATATATGCGAGGTATAAAATCTAACCTTTTAAGTCTATATGAAAAAAATTGTAATGATAAAAACTATGCTAATGTTACCAGTCAATCAGATATAGATATCGAAAATGCTCTAGAAATTTATATAAAGAAAAAAACTGATAATTCTTTAATACCTAAAAGTGCATCCCATGCTTTATCGTATTGGGATAAATGGTTAGATAATAAAATTGGTAGCTCGGTCTATGAATTATTAGAAAATATAGATGACCAAGAAAGATTTGCTAAGCTAGCAAATAAATTGATATCAGACTTAAAGCTATACGATACAAATGAAAATAGAGATGAGTCAGAAGATGAAAATAAAGGACAGCAGACTGAAGAATTAGACAATCCTGATGTAGATGAAACTGAAAATCAATCATCAATGAGCGATGAGGAAATGGAAAATTCAGAGGAAGAGGTTCAAACAGAAGATAGTGAGCAGCCAGTAGATGAAAATACTGATGATATGCAGGACCTAGAGGATAATGGATCAGAAAATGTAACACCACAATATAAAGAAAGCAAATCAATCGAAACTATACTCACTGAATATAGAGTTTACTCTAATCAATTTGATGAAATTATTACCGCACAAGACTTATGTGAAGATGAGGAATTAAGCAGACTTAGGAAATATCTAGATCAGCAGCTAAAATCTTTTCAGACTATTATCTCAAGACTAGCAAATAGATTACAAAGAAAGTTACTTGCTAAGCAAAATAGAAGTTGGGAATTCAATATTGAAGAGGGACTACTAGATACATCAAGATTAACAAGAGTTATTACCGATCCATTTTATTCCCTGTCTTTTAAAAAAGAAAAGGATACCGATTTTAAAGACACTGTTGTTTCTCTGTTAATTGATAACTCTGGATCAATGCGTGGTAGACCTATTACAGTTGCAGCAATGAGCGCTGATATCCTTGCTCGTACTCTGGAAAAATGTGGTGTGAAAGTAGAAATACTTGGCTTTACCACAAAAGCTTGGAAAGGTGGCAAAAGCAGAGAGAGCTGGATGCACAATAACAAACCTCCATCACCTGGTAGATTAAATGACTTAAGACATATTATTTATAAGGCAGCCGATGAGCCTTGGAGAAGATCAAAAAAAAATCTAGGACTAATGATGCGAGAAGGTTTGCTTAAAGAGAATATTGATGGTGAGGCTTTATTATGGGCTCATAAACGTCTTCAAAATAGATATGAAGCAAGAAAAATATTAATGGTAATATCTGATGGAGCTCCTGTTGATGATAGCACTCTATCAGTAAATTCAGGAAACTATCTTGAAAAACATTTGCGGGGGGCGATCAACTGGATAGAAAATAAATCTGATGTACAGTTGCTTGCAGTGGGCATAGGCCATGATGTTACTAGGTACTACAAAAAGGCTGTAACTATTGTAGACGCAGAGCAGTTAGCTGATGTAATGACAGAACAGTTAGTTGACTTATTTGAAGAAAATCCAAAAATGAAAAAAGAAACTTTAAATTAAATTATTGTTGAGCAGATTTTTTAACGAGACTTTTCTTTATAGTCTTTGCTTTCGAAGATAATTTATTACTTTTAACTTTTAGCAAATAATCATCAATACTTCCATATTTAGCTACAGTTCTTATTGATGAAGCCGCTACTGACAGTCTTACATTTTTATTAAGAATTTCACTTTTAAATGTGACTGATTGAATATTTGGAATAAACTTTCGTTTAGTTTTATTGTTAGCTTTACTAACATTATGTCCAAACTGAACTTTTTTTCCTGTTAAATCGCATGCTCTAGTCATAGTGAATGTGTATTAATCATTCAAATCAAGTATGTCAATAGCTACTTATTTTTATCTAAAAAAGTATCAATGATTGCTTGAGAAGCAGTGTAAAATCCAGTATCTCCGCTAATTATTTTTGTTACTTCGTTTGCAATTTTCTTTGAGATCTCTCTATCTTTATTAAGTTTTAATAATATTTTATTTCTTACCTCTTCTTCTAACCAGTAAGAAAGTTGATTTTTTCTTCTATTTTGAAATTCATTACTGTTTTTATTAGTCTCAGTGATCTGATTGTATGCATCTAGCACTAAATCCATACCCTTATTTTCTACTGAGGAAACTAAAACAACTTGCGTATCCAGTGTATTACTCTCTTTGTTATAAAAGCTTAGCGCCGACTTATAATCTGAAGCAGTTTTTGAAGCTTGCGCTGCTAAATCTCCATCATTTTTATTAACTATGAAAAGATCTGCATACTCAGTAATTCCCTTCTTAATACCCTGTAATTCATCACCAGATCCAGGACCGACAATTAATGTAAAAATATCAACAAGATTAGCGGCTGTAATTTCTGACTGCCCCACGCCAACTGTCTCGATAAATATGTAGTCATAGCCAGCAGCATCTAAGATGATTGCGGCTTCTCTTGTTCCCACGGCAATTCCACCTAACGATCCTCTAGATGGAGTTGATCTAATAAAAGTATTATCATTTTTTGAAATCTCACTCATTCTAGTTTTATCACCAAGAATGGAGCCCCCAGTAAAGTTTGATGATGGGTCGATAGCTAAAACTCCTAATTTAAAATTTTTATTTACTAAAAATGTCCCAAAGGACTCAATAAAGGTAGATTTGCCCACACCAGGAGGTCCCGAAAATCCTACTCTAATAGCGTGCCCAGGAGATTTGATAAGTTGAGATATTAGCTCGTGACTTTGTTGAATGTCTTCATCCCTCGATGATTCGACTAAAGTAATAGCTTTTGCGATTGCAGCTCTTTCTCCAGCAACAATTCTGTCTTTTAGCTCTTTCATAATATAATTCTTATTTTTTAGAAATTAATTCAATTACTTTTTCCGCAGAATCTAAAATACTTGTACCAGGCCCAAAAATTGCCGAAACTTCGTTATCATATAAAAACTGATAGTCTTGCTCAGGAATAACCCCTCCAACAAATACAATTATTTTATTACTTTTATCAAGAGCTTTAAGTTGTTTCATTAATTCTGGAACAAGAGTTTTATGGCCTGCAGCAAGAGTTGAGACACCAATAGCATGAACATCATTTTCTATTGCATCTTTTGCTACATCTTTAGGTGATTGGAATAAAGGACCCATATCGATGTCAAAACCTAAATCAGCAAATGACGTTGCAACAATTTTTGCTCCTCGATCATGTCCATCTTGTCCCATTTTAACAATTAAAACTCTTGGTCTTCTTCCATTTTCTTTTTCAAAATTATTTATTTTATTTTGAATAGCCATAAATTTATCATCTTTCTCAAAAAATTTACCATAAACTCCTGAGACACCTACGTTAGTTGCATAGTGTCTGCCAAATGCATCTTCTAAAGCCTTTGATACCTCCCCAACTGTTCCTCTAGCTCTGATTGCTTCAACACATAGATCTAATAAATTTCCTTTTTTATTTTTTGCAGCTTCAGTAATAATACTTAATTTTTCTTTAAGTAAATCATTATTTCTTTTCTCTTTTAGACTGCTTATTTTTTTTATTTGATCTTCTCTTACTTTCTCATTGTCTATAACCAATACGTCAATTTTAGGTTCCTTTGGATTTTTGAACTTGTTTACACCTACTACTATTCTCTTACCGCTATCAACTTTAGCCTGTTTTTTAGTAGCAGACTCTTCGATGCTAAGTTTCGGCATTCCAGCAGCAACAGCTTTGGTCATACCACCCATTTCTTCTACTTCTTCGATAATTTTCCATGCTGCAGAGCACATATCCTCTGTTAATTTTTCAACAAAATATGAGCCCGCCAATGGATCAACTGTATTAGTCACTCCAGTTTCATTCTGAAGTATTAATTGTGTATTCCTAGCAATTCTTGAAGAAAATTCCGTCGGAAGCGCAATTGCTTCATCGAATGAATTAGTGTGAAGGCTTTGAGTTCCACCCAAAATAGCTGACAGTGCTTCATAAGATGTTCTTACAATATTGTTATAAGGGTCTTTTTCAGTTAGGGATACTCCTGAAGTTTGACAATGCGTTCTCAGGGTTAAAGATTTTTCATTTTTTGCACCAAAATTTTGCATTATTCTTGCCCAAAGTGTTCTTGCTGCTCTTAATTTTGCAATCTCCATAAAAAAATCTGTACCTATTGCAAAAAAGAATGAAAGTCTTGGTGCAAAATCATCAACATCTAATCCTTTTGACATAGCAGCTCTTACGTATTCCATTCCGTCTGCCAGTGTAAAGGCGAGCTCTTGAACATTGTTTGCACCAGCTTCTTGCATATGGTAACCAGAAATAGAAATTGAATTAAATTTGGGCATTTCATTAGCTGTATATTCTATTATGTCTGCAACAATTCTCATTGAGGGTTCAGGAGGATATATATAAGTGTTTCGAACCATGAATTCTTTTAAAATATCATTTTGAATTGTTCCTGATAAAACTTTTTTATCTAAACCTTGTTCTTCTCCTGCAACTATAAAAGCTGCCAATATTGGTAAAACAGCTCCATTCATAGTCATTGAAACTGACATTTTTTCTAGCGGAATTCCATCGAATAAAATTTTCATATCTTCAACACTATCAATCGCCACTCCTGCCTTTCCAACATCACCCATAACAATTTCATCGTCTGAGTCATAGCCTCTATGAGTTGGTAAATCAAAAGCAACTGAAAGTCCCATCTGTCCTGCTTCTAGATTTTTTCTATAAAATTTATTTGACTCTTCTGCTGTAGAAAAACCAGCGTATTGACGTATTGTCCACGGTCTATTTGTATACATTGATGCCTTAGGACCACGTGTATATGGCCATTCGCCAGGCAATGAATTAACATCATTAAATTCGTAATTTAATAAATCTTCACTGGTATACAATGGATTAATGCTAATACCTTCGTCTGTTTCATAAGAAAATTCGTTAGAAGCCTCTATTTTTACTTCTTTTACAAATTTCTTTTCCCAGTCATTTAATCTGTTATTTTTGTCTTTTTTCATTTTTTAATCTTTATATGAAATATTGATAAATTGTTATATATAGTCTAATGAATGTATTGTGTATTAGAATATTTAAGGAACATACAATGTTAATGATTCGATCATCATTTCTACCCGATTTGTTCTAATCTCAATGCTATATATAGTAATACATAATATCACCTATACAACTTAATAGAGCTTAATGTTTGATAAACTAAAGACTTTTTTTGATGATAAAACGGATATTTCCGAGATCAACTTTACTCCAGAACAGATTGCAACTGTTGCTCTACTAATCTCAACAGCCAAATATGATGGAGCTTTTGATGCAGTTGAGCGAGATGAGATTATGAGTTTAATCAAAAACTATTTTTCTTTATCCTCAGATGATAGTAATGAGCTTTTTAAAGCAGCTGAAATTATTGAAGATGAAGCAAATGATTTACAGCAATTTACAAGAACTTTGAATTTAATTTTAAATGATGAGGAAAAGCTTAAAATTATCGAATTGATTTGGAAAATAGTTATGGCAGATGGTGTTATTGATAGCTATGAAGAAAATTTAGTAAGGCGTTTAAGTGGTCTTTTATATTTACAGGATAAAGACATAGGAAATATAAAAAATAAGATGACCAATGACATACATAGTTAACGATAAATGTATTAAATGCAAACATACTGATTGTGTTGATGTTTGTCCCGTAGATTGTTTTTATGAGGGTAAAAATATGCTCGTAATAAATCCAGATGAGTGTATAGATTGTGGAGTTTGTGAGCCAGAATG
>ERZ802821.1983-NODE-1983-length-10288-cov-10.3942_pt1 | contig 10288 bp, 10 predicted proteins | sample MGYA00345648_ERZ802821 | MGnify/ENA primary metagenome ERZ802821 (study PRJEB30503, sample SAMEA104212357) | marine metagenome | biome: Westerlies Biome; feature: [SRF] surface water layer (ENVO:00010504) within the epipelagic zone...; material: water... | reverse complement strand
ACCAGAAGGCAAAGCACCGCGACATAACAAATTTTATAACAATGAATCCCTAAGCCACTAATATTATTGAAAATATTTTTATCTGAGGTATCAGTGAGGCGGTCAGCCCCGCGTGCTCTGAAGCTAAGCCTCATGGTTCAACTCGGTAGCGGAATGCTCGGGGCCAACTGGCACAAAATCACAGAAAAAAGTGCTGCCTTGATTGAGTTTGCTTTTGATGCGCAGCTCACTGTTGTGTCGCACTAAGATGTGTTTGACGATAGCTAGTCCTAATCCTGTGCCTCCCTTGGCACGAGAGCGTGTGGCATCGATCCGAAAAAACCGTTCAGTGAGCCGAGGGATGTGCTCCTCGGCGATGCCATACCCGCTGTCTACTACCGTTAACCTCACGTATTCCCCTCGGTTAGTCCAAGAAATCTCGATCGGTGCGTCGTCCATACTGTAGCGAATGGCGTTGCTGAGAAGATTAACGCAGACCGACAACAACTCTCTCTCACTTCCCAAAATTTCCCGACTGGAATCGCATCTGATCTGAATTTGACTCCTCGATGTTGCGAGACTGGCTATTTCCTCTTTTGCCTGCTCAATGACCCTGGGCATTGAAATGCGTTGCGGTTCGAATAAATCTGGCGAGCGCTCTAGCTGAGCGAGCAGCAATAAATCCTCAACCAGGGCCTGCATCCGCTGGATAGGCGCTCTAAGCTTGTCTACTAAGCTAAGTCTGAGCTCGTTTGTCGTCGTATCGTCGGTCAGCGCCTCCATATATCCGGCGGCAACGGTGAGTGGCGTACGCAGTTCGTGCGAAACGTTGGCAACAAAGTGCTGACGAATTGTTTGTTGACGATTGAGCGATGAGACGTCTCGCACTAACAACAAACGTCGATTCGACGCAGCACTAACACATCTGACCTCAAGGTACTGTTCCGCTTTGAATGGTGAGGAAAACTCCAGGGATTCCTCCGGGTGGGCATCACGCAAAAGCTGAGCCAGCTCGGGGCTTCGAACGATACTCGTGAATCCAAGCCCGACATCACGACGTTTGAGGTTGAATAAACGCTTAGCAGCGCTGTTAAAAGACTCCAAAACACCATCTTGGTCGATAACGATCACGGCATCAGGAATGAGTTCAATGACTAAAAGCGCTTCTCGAACCCGGTTCAAAATAGTTTTTGTTCTTTCTCGCTCCCGTATTAACGTTTCGTGTGGCTTTTGCACTAGGCTTAGCCAACTCCCGCTTATATTTCTGGGCGGCGTTATTGGCTTTTGTGCCCAAACTCCGATGCGCTTGAACTGCGTGTACTGCATGAACGACCAAGCGAGCGAGGCGATAAAAAAACACCAGCCAAAGGCGCCCGTTATCAACCCCCCAACCAGCGCAGCTGTTAGCAGGATTCCAAAACGTTTTAGCTCTATATAAGAGTCCATCCTAGGTGCTCACTGCGTTATAAAAGGACCTGACATCTGCGGCGGCGATCCCGAAAGAATGACATCGCCGCGCACCCTGTTTACAAGCAACAGCAAATGTTGCGTTAGACCTCCATCGGCTTGAGCAACTTCGGCCAGCTGTCCATGCTCGCTTCAATCTGCTCACCAACAGCCTCAACGCTCCAAGGTCCTTCTGCGGCATCTCTTTCGGCCAGCACATCGTATTGCCAAGACAGCAGGGTGGTTCGATTCCCGCTGACACAAAACTGTCTTCCCGTGACGTTGGACGCGGCATCTGTGCATAGCCAGGCCACCGTTGGTGAGACTTTCTCAGGCGCCATGCGGACTGCGACTTCCTCACTATCGGGCATGAGGTCTTCAGTCATCCGGGACAGCGCGGCCGGCGCAAGCACATTAACGGTAATACCGTACTTCATGCCTTCCAACGCTAAAACACGCATAAATCCGGCCACCCCTGCTTTAGCCGCGCCATAGTTAGCCTGTCCAAAGTTGCCAATGAGTCCCGAGGTGGAACTGGTCATGATGATGCGACCGCCTTCACCTTGAGCGAGCATTTGCTGCCAAGCATGCTTGGTCGCCAGATAGGAGCCGCGAAGGTGCACGTCGATCACCGCATCCCATTCGGCATCGGTCATGTTTTTAAAGGATCGATCGCGCAAAATGCCCGCGTTGTTGATGAGAATATCCAGCCTGCCAAAGTTATCCACCGCACACTGAACCATGGCCTTAGCCGCATCATCGTCAGTCACCGACCCATAGGTGGCCGCCGCTTGTCCGCCGGCTGCTCGAATTTCTTCGACCACCGAGTCTGCCATGCTATTGCTGCTGCCAGTGCCGTCTCTGGCACCGCCCAGATCGTTTACTACTACGCAAGCGCCATGCTCAGCCAATAGCAGAGCGTGGGCTCGACCCAGACCTCCACCGGCACCCGTGACAATTGCAACTTTTCCTTCCAATAACCCCATTTTGCCCTCCTCTTGGCATCGTAATGATGAGCTGCGAGCTCAAAAATCCGACTCTTTATAGCAGCTTTATCAGAGCGGCTGCAGGTCACTCTTGGTTTTTTGAAAATACAGAAGTTGCCTTACACTCCATCGCCACGAACAGATCACACAACACCTATGCCACACCCGCTTGCTGTCTTGACGCCTTGATGTGGCAGTGGGAGCATCTTCTGCGTTCACACCATGATGTAGCAAAGGGGCGAAAAATGCGGATTTCGTTGTTATTCGGAGCACTGTTTTGCCTCGCGATGCCAGTGCATGCGCAAGATTACATCGCGCCGCGTGGTCCGGACGGAGTTCACCCCGACCTTAACGGCATCTGGCAAGCACTGGGCAGCGCCCACTACGATATTGAAATGCATACTGCCAGCCACTCGCTGCAGCTGCGTGACGGTCCTCATGGGCCGCTGCCTGCGGTTAAAACGCTGTATCTTGGCGCGGTCGGATCTGTACCGCCGGGGCTCGGCGTCGTAGTTGGCGGCAAAATCCCATACACCGAAGCAGGGTTGGCCAAGAAACTCGACAACAAAGCCAACTGGATCGACCGAGACCCTGAAATAAAGTGTTATTTGCCCGGCATCCCGCGGGCGACCTACATGCCGCAGCCTTTCCAGATTTTTCAAAGCACAGGTTCTGTGTTCATGGCTTATCAATATGCCGGGGCAGTGAGAGAGGTCTACATGGAGGACCCTGGAGAAGCCCCCGTCGATAGCTGGATGGGTTGGTCAGCAGGTCGCTGGGAAGGCGATACCTTGGTAGTTGAAGTCACCGGGCAATACGACACGACTTGGTTTGATCGCGCGGGCAACCACCATAGCGATCAAATGAAAGTCACCGAGCGCTTCACACCTATGAGCCCCTATCACCTCATGTACGAAGCAACGATTGAAGACCCCGTTACGTTCACTGAACCGTGGACTATTCGCCTGCCTTTGTATCGAAGAATGGAGGAAAACGCGCAATTGATGGAGTTCAAGTGCGTTGAGTTTGTCGAGGAACTGATGTTCGGCCAGTGGCGGCGCAATCCGCTGCCGCGTTAGCGAACCAACAACGGACCGCATTCAATGAATACACTAAAGCTAGCAGCATGGGTTACCGCCACATTAGGCACGACTCTTGGGCATGGCGCTGCTGTACCAGACTTATCCGGCACCTATGATCTTGCGACGTTAACACCACTGCAGCGCCCAGCTGCCTTCGGCAACAACAAATTTCTCAGCCCGCAAGTGGCCGAAGCTATTCGGCAGGCCGAAGCCCAACGTAAAGCACAAGACAGTGCAGCAAGCGATCCAAACCGTGAAGCGCCTCCCGTTGGCGGTGATGGTTCGCCCGGAGCCGCAGGAAATGTTGGCGGCTATAACGCGTTTTGGATCGACAACGGCAATTCAACCTTTCAAGTAGACGGAAAATTTCGTACTTCCATCATCACGCGCCCTGAAAATGGTCGCCGACCTGAACTGACTCCCGCCGGAAAAAAAGCGCGGGCAGAGCGTTACAAGAACTATCGGCCCAATCAGGGTAAGGCTTGGTGGATAGCCCAAGTAGATGAGGGCGGATACGGACCCTACGATGACATGGAGCTAAGACCCCTCGCAGAACGCTGCATCCTGGGCTTTGGCTCCACGGCGGGTCCGCCCATGCTGCCGGTTCTGTACAACAATTTGAAACGCATCGTGCAAACGGACAGCCGCGTCATGATATTGACCGAAATGGTGCATGATGCTCGGCTGATACGCCTAAACGCTAAGCACCAGCCCAGCCATATCAGAAGCTGGATGGGGGATTCTATTGGGCGATGGGATGGCGATACGCTAATTGTCGACACGACCAACTTCGTCTCAAACCCAGCCTTAAATGGCGCGGATGAAAATCTGCGCGTCATTGAGCGTTTCAAAAAACAGCCGGACGGATCACTGCATTACAGCTTTCGGGTAGAGGATCCGACGGTTTGGACATCGGCTTGGGAGGGCGACTTTCCATGGCCGCGATCCGACGCTAAGGTTTACGAATACGCCTGCCACGAGGGTAACTATGCGCTGGGCAACATTATGCGGGGCGCCCGACTGCTCGAAGCAGACATCCGAAAAGAAGCCTCTATTAGCGAGGGGTAGGGCACGCTATCCCGATATTAAGATGCGCCCGCGCTCAGCGTGAGGTCTAATGCATGACGACGGTGAATTGAGATCAAATGGAGAACAGCATGAAGCGTTTAGCGAACTGGACACGACATCACTGGCTAAAACTCATCCTCGTGGTTGCTGCTGGCTCAGCGGCTGGAACACAGGTTGCAGCACACCATGCCTTCGGCGCCGAGTTCGATCCGAACCGACCCTTGGTGCTACGCGGACCAGTGGTCAAGGTGGAATGGGTGAACCCCCACGCTTGGATTCATATGGAACACACCACTCAGGAGGGTGACAAAGAAGTGTGGATGGTTGAAGGGGGCACGCCAAATACGCTGCTGCGACGCGGTCTTAACAAGCGCTCATTAACACCAGGAACAGTGATCGTCGTCGACGGCTATCAGTCCAAGGACCGCTCAAAGCGCGCCAATGGTCGGGACGTCACCCTCGCGGATGGCCGCAAAGTGTTCATGGGATCCTCGGGCACCGGTGCACCTCGAGACGGACGAGATCCTACCGAGGGGTAAACCTACTTTATGGTTATGCGCGCAGGGCGATAGAGCCCTCGCGCTTCATCGTGCGATACAGCCGGTAGAAGCCCCATCCCGATAATCCGCTGATTACTGCGGCGACGCCAAAAACCCCTGCACCAACGCCTTCCCAACTGCCGGGCATCAAGCCCCCTGACTGCCATCCTGTGTAGAGAATAATGCCCAAAAAGGGCGCTATCGCACCGCGTACACCGGTGAGCGTGACGTGCAGGCCCATGTAGGCACCCAGCTGATCAGGCTTGGCGAAGTCGTTGTGGCCTAACTGCCAAGCTAGGGAACCTCCGCCCCGAGCGATACCCATAATCGTGCGTGCAATGACAAGCCAGACAAAGGAGCCAAGCATGGCGCCTAACATGGTGAGCAGCTGAGCCAATATCCATAGCACGCTCTGGCGAGAACGAAACTGCGCCACATGCACGCGATCAAGGTAATTTGCCCACAGCGGCATCGACAATAAACTCACCGCGAACGGAATGACCATCGTCAACATGATCGACTCCGTATAAGAGGCCTGCATCTGTCGCGTAATGATAAAAATCAGCGGGGCTTCAATGAGCATGGCACCAAAGCCAGCAGCAAACATGTTGACCTGATACCAACGAAACAGTCGATCCGTTCTTAAAATCTCCAGAAACCCAATGGCCGTCTCCGGATTGCGGCGCTCTCGGCGTTCGCGTACCCGTTGACGGGCTTCGCCTATGACTCGCACCTGAGCAAACAGAACCAAACCCAGGCAACCCAGAAAAGCACCGGCCCAGTAAATCCAAGCAACACTGTTCGGATAGGTGTCGAGCAAGGGACCAATCGCCGATGAGATCAGCACCGTCACAACGGCATTAATCATTTGTAGCTGGCTGGTTGCTCGGGCGCGCTGATGGCGGGCGTAGTTCAGGCTCCAAATCACGCTGCGCACGGTGATAACTCCTGCCAGCAACACGCGTGAAGCGATCATGCTAGAAACCAGCACAAAGGCACCCCAATCACCGCTGGGCACCAGGGCCACGGCAATAACGCAGGCAATGATCAGGGCTTGTAGCAGGCAAGCGATGGCAACTTTGGAGCGGCCAGCCGCAAGCTTGCTCCAGAAAAAACTGGAGAGGTTGGCGAACATTGGCGCGGCGCTGATCAGCGCAAGGGTAAGAGGTTCCACTGCATAGATTTTCGCGGCGATGACGCCAACAACACCTCCCTCCAACAGCACTACGGCCCCCGGCAGGGTCAGCTCTGATGCTTTCTCCGCACGAAAACTGCGTTCAACCGTTCGGCTTAAGTCAAGGTTAGCCCAAGACATTGACGGACACCGCGGCTGTCAAAATCAAAGCAAGTACGACTCTTTGATCAAGCAATTGATTGGTCAGCGATTAGGACCCCGATTCATCGGATAGGGTTGCCAGCGCTCTAGCTGCACCTTGGGCAGCACGGTTGGATTCACGCAGCTCATAGGCCATCGACCGCGCAGCACCAGTGCCACCTCACGTCCAACGCGACGCCGTGTTTCTGGTCGCATACGCGTGGTGGCGGAGGCGACGTGGGGGCTGACCAGCACATTCTCCATATGCAGAAGTGGGTTGTCGGCACTAGGCGGCTCTTGTTCGAGAACATCCAAACCTGCCCCTGCAATGACCTTGTCATGCAGCGCCACGATTCACGCGGCTTCATCAATGATGGGCCCTCGTGCCGTGTTAACGACCACTGCCGTGTCCTTCATCTTGGCAAACGCATCCGTGGAGAAAGAGTGGTGGGTTTCTTCATTGTGCGGCGCATGCACGGATAGATAGTCTGAACGACTCAGCAGCTCATCCATGCTTACTGGTTCAACGCCGTCGTCTGAAATAGTGAGTTCGCTGACATAGGGATCAAAGGCAATAACATGCATGCCAAAGGCCTTGGCGCGGCGCGCGGTACAGCGCGCGACATTACCGTAGGCGAATAACCCAAGGGTTTGTCCCATCAATCTGGGGGTATGGTTCAATACAGGGCGACCAGACCACCACTGGCCCTCCGCCGCCATACGATTCATGGTTTTCATTTGCCGCGCACAGCCAAGCAACATCATCATCGCGTGGTCGGCCACCTCTTCAATAAACACATCCGGCACATTTGTGACCACGATGCCGGCACGAGTCGCGGCTTCGATATCGACCATATCAACGCCCACACTGCCTACGCCGATAACCACGCAATTCTCGAGTTGCTCAATGAGTGCGGCGTCTATCCGAAATCCCCAAGAGGTAATGATGCCGTCCATATGTTTCACCCCAGCCGCAAACTCTTCTGGGGTCTGGGCTGCTACCTCAATGATTTCGGCGACCGGATCTAGGGCTTCTAGTTCCAGCGAGTAGCGGATGGCAACCTCTTCTGGATTAGCCTGTCGCGGTAGTTGAATGCCGATTTTCTTTTTATTGCTGCTCACGTGCTTTGCTCCCCTTGGCCCATATGCTCTGTTGGCAGTGTATCAGGCTTGCCGAAGCCATTGCGTTGACCCATTCTTTGCACGGTAGGCCAAGCCCAAGGAAGCCCCAAGCGTGCCGGATTCAATCACCATCATCGTATCAGCCATCAGTGCAGCCCTCGGGGCAGGCTTGGCCTTTGTGGCATTGAAAAATCGCAGCGAGCAAAAGCTGCATAGCAAGGAAACTGAGATTGCTGCACACAAAGCAAAAGAAGCTGTCTTAGCAGAACGCCAACAGGAGCTGGTTGCGCAAAATACGCAACTACAAACGGATCTATCGATCAAAAACAGCGAGTTCTCGTCGCTGCAGGGACGCATGGAAGAGGCTCAAGCGAGCTTTGCCGCCCGCGAAGAACTCCTGCGTGAGTCCAATGAGCGTATGAAAATCGAGTTCGAGTCGCTAGCCACGAAAGTCTTGAATGCCCAGGGCGCTCAGCAACGGCAATCCCTCGATGTCATGCTTAATCCTTTTCGCGAGCAAATCGGCGACTTTCGCAAACGTGTTGAAGAGGTTTACCGCAGTGACACTAAGGAGCGCGCTTCGCTACTCAAAGAAATGCAGAACCTGCAGTCTGCCAGCAACCGTATTAATGAAGAGGCAGAAAATCTGACTAAGGCGCTGAAGGGCGACAACAAGATCCAGGGGAACTGGGGAGAGCTGGTGCTGGAGCGGATCCTCGAGGATTCCGGGCTACGCAAAGACCATGAATATTTCGTGCAACCTTCCAGTCGCGACGAGCAGGGCAGAATCAAGCGTCCGGACATCGTCATTCGATTACCCGAAGGCAAGGATGTCGTCGTGGATTCGAAAGTCACCCTCGTAGCCTATGAACAAGCCCTAAGCACCGAGGATGAGCAAGCGCGCCAAGTGTATTTGAAGCAGCACGTCGATGCCGTCAGAGGGCAAGTCAAAAAGCTTGCTGAGCAAGACTATGATCAGCTGCCCGACCTGCGCTCGCTGGACTTCGTGCTGTTATTCATCCCCATCGAATCTGCCTTTACGCTGGCCATGGAGCTGGATTCGAAACTATTCGTTGATGCCTTTAATAAACGCATCATGCTGGTTAGCCCGACGACGCTGATGATGGCCCTGCGCATTATTGACAATCTCTGGCAGGTCGAGAAACAAAACCGTAATGCGCAAGACATCGCTCAGCGCGCAGGCGCCCTTTACGACAAGCTTCAAGGGGTCGTCGAGGAAGTCGATAAACTCGGCAAACAAATTGGCACCGTGCAAGGCACCTACGACACGCTTTATGGCCGGCTCGCGGGCGGGCGCGGAAATTTGGTCGGCCAGGCGGAAAAGCTGCGCGAGTTAGGCGCCCCAGTGAAGAAAGTGATTGCTCCCCAGCTCAACGTCATAGGTGATGTCGAGCCTGAGTGATTAGGCCTGTGGTGGGGTAGGCGCGTCGAGCATGCCTGCTTGGATAAACGGCGGAGTTTCACAAATCGTGTAGGGGTGTAATTGATTGGCTTGCAGCGGCCAGCGCAGCGTTCGGGCGCCTTCGAGTTGTTCACGGCTGAGCTGCTCATCGCTGGGTTTATGGGCCAAGCTATCAACCTCCGCCCAAATTGGGTTGAAGGCTACGAGGCGATCAAAATAGCAGCGGCTTTCGCCTCTCGAATCCGGCAGCTCTAATACTTCGATCTCGCGAATTGTGGCCCAGTGGGAAAACCAACAGGCCTTCTCATCGCGCACCGCGAAGAGCAAAGGCATGGAGTCGCCGCGGGATTGTGCCGCATGGAAAAACGACTCGGCGACTCGCCACAGATTTTGATCTTTGAACAAACCGCCACTGTCTGCCTCTAACATTGTCTCGATGCTCTTCGGCGATACGACTGTGGCCAGACAATAATCTGCTACCTTGATTGAGTGAGTCATCGTCTTTCTCGATACGTTTGCGTTGCCGTCACCACAAGCGTCACATGACGAGCGAGGCGCTTGCAACTGCTATGCTTGTTGCATGCCTGTTTCACGCATACAGACTCCGGACGGGGCGAATACGGACTTAGCCCAGTCACGGACAAACGGACCAAAGGCTCAAGACGCCGTTGCCAACACGCCCCTGCTCAACGCTCAGGAGGCAGCCCCAGCCGACTATTATCAGGCAAATTTTGTTGAGGTATTCGAGTACGTGCTCACCGCCTATGAGAATGTGTTGCCAGCAAAACTCGCACAATCGTTAAAAAGCTATTTGCAGGCAGACGACGACGCCCAGCGTCTGTTCGCCAGACTGTTGACCCGCAAAGGCCCAGTCTTTCTCGAGCCATCACTAAGCTATGCCGAAATCAACGACACGCCAAGTGCCCTGGAAAACCTAGCGACATGCGGATTGATCGCACGCAACCCGGCCTTACCCGCTGACAGGCTGCTCCACACCCTGAAGAGATCTGCACTGTTGGACTACTTTGTTGCCGCTGCCTCGTGCCCGAAAAACTGGGCGAAGGAGCGTGTTAGCGAACACATTTTGACTGTTCATACGGATGCGCGGATACGTCAAATCGTTAGTAGGCACACTGTGTGGTTTAGTCTGTCCTCACAGTCGCATTGGCGGCTCGTGCAATTGCTCTATTTTGGTCAGGCAAATAAAGATTGGTCCGCACATATTCGCCGCGACCTTGGACACATGCGTTACGAGTCGGTTGAGCTATCGCAATCTCGTTTTGCCACCTCGAAGAGTCTGCAAAACTACTTAAGGGAGCGAACGCTCC
>ERZ802821.1974-NODE-1974-length-10325-cov-10.7178_pt1 | contig 10325 bp, 3 predicted proteins | sample MGYA00345648_ERZ802821 | MGnify/ENA primary metagenome ERZ802821 (study PRJEB30503, sample SAMEA104212357) | marine metagenome | biome: Westerlies Biome; feature: [SRF] surface water layer (ENVO:00010504) within the epipelagic zone...; material: water... | reverse complement strand
GCAGATGAGTCGGGAGTGCCCGTGCGAAGGCACTTGCAGATTTGAAAAATGATTATATACGAGGGTGTATGGTGTTTCCGGGAAATGAAAGTTGTTTACCAGGTCACATTTTTGATGGTCGTGAACTAGCAAGGCAAAATTCTCTAACTTGCCATTCCGATCATTTAGTCCAACAAGCAGTAACATATGACAGCGCAGCAGCAGCACTTGTGGAAAATCCTTATTTTAATGATGATGAATTCCAGAAGGCTATACTATATGGATATGTTGTGGACGAAAGATTACAATTCTTGGATAATAGGCGTTCATTGATGGCACTAGCCGAGAAAAGTATGAAAGAAATGTTATATCAGGATGAAGAGTCTCAAGAGTGGCATGCGTGTCCCAAAACGCAACGTGTCGCTGAGGCAGGGCCTGACGCTGAACGGTGGCGAGAATCAATGCAGATTGAGCTTGACACCATTCGTGACATGGGCGTTTGGGAGGAAGAGACTTATCTTCCCAGAGGTACGCAACCACTACCGTGCAAATTTGTCTACAAGCTCAAAACTTCGAGCTCTGGATTCATTTCACAGTGGAAATCGCGTCTCGTCGCATGTGGCAACGTTTCTAAAGAAGGAATTCATTATGATCCTGATGAAATTTCCTCTTCTGTTTTTACCTATGATAGTCTTAGGACCCTCATAAGCATCGCAACTGCAAATGGATGGGGCATGCGCCAACTTGATATCACCGGCGCTTATCTCAATGCAAAGATCAAAAAGCCCGTCTACTTGCGCCACCCTTTGAAGAAAGAGTTGAACGGACGACCAGTATACCTGCGACTCTTCAAAACTCTTTACGGCCTCAAACAGTCAGGTCACCATTGGGCACAGATGCTACACGATCACCTCCTCGGCGGAGGATTTAAAAGGTCTACGGCTGACTCATGTATGTTTCGACTTAAAGTGAAACGTGGTAAGTTAGACCCAAAGACAAAGCCGAAGAACTTTGATATTATCGAAGAAATAATAGTAGGAAGTTACGTGGATGACCTCTGTTATGCTGGAAGTTCTGACTGGATTTTGAAATGGTTTCACAAATTTATTGCGGATAAATTCAATATAAAAACGTCAGAGACTGGACCCCTGGAATGGATTTTAGGAGCTCGAGTCAGAAGGAACTTATCAACCGGTACAACTAGCATTGATCAGGAAGTGGCCATCACGAAACTTGCCAAAAAATTGGGATTACATGATTCGAATCCCGTTAAGTCACCGATGATTAATTCATCACCCCTCATGATTGCAGACCCTGAAGCGCGACCACCACCTCAGTTCGACTACTTGAGTGTTATTGGTTCTCTGCTTCACATCGTAAATTTCACTATACCTGACGTTGCTTATGCCGTTGGAGCCTTAGCTCGGTTTAGTTGCATCTACGATGCAAGTCATGTCAAAGCTGTAAAAAGAGTCGTTCAATATTTATATCACACGACTCACATATGCATTACATATTTTCGTGACGGTGATGGTTTTAGTCAAAAGAATACACCTACAGTCTGGGAAGCTGGGTGTCATCCCCTTGATTGGGACAAAGATCCAAATGAAAGATTCAAAGTTTTTACTGATGCTTCTTTCGGTGATGATGTTCAAACAAGGAGATCAAGTTCTGGTGAATTAATTTTCATGAATGGTGGACCCATCTCGTGGTTTTCTCGCCTCCAAAAGCTAGTTGCTTTAAGCACAGCAGAAGCCGAGATATACGCAGCAACTGACGCCGCAAAGGTAGTAGCTCACCTTAAAGTTTTATTACATGACCTTGGTGTACGTAATGACTCACCTGTCACTACGTATCAAGACAATCAGGCGTGTATTATTATGGGGAGTCAGCTTCGCAACCACAAAGGTGCTAGACATTTTGTAACTCGCTTATCTTATCTTCAGCAAATGATCGCTTCAAAGACAATCAAATTTCGATCTTGTCCTACGAAAGATATGTTGGCTGATATAATGACGAAAGCGTTACCGGATGACACGTTCATCCATTTGTCCAAAGCACTTGTCCACGACACGTCGAAAATGTATACATAAAAGGGAGGCCCCTAGAGGAACCCGACTCAACTCATTGGATTGAACCGGATATCTAACCAATATTTATTGTTATCATTTATGGTTGCCTATTATTTGGCGAATGATAACAGGTACTGTTACTTGGTGGTAACAGCGCCCACCGGTACTCCGTGGAGGAGAGTTGAATTGTATTCATCAATATCGATACAGGACGCCTATGGCTGGTGTCCGGAGCACGGTGTGCGTGTTCCAACCGTTCAAGTACGTCACCGATGTGACGATACTATGTGAGCTCAACGGAAAGACAGAGCCGTTTACAGCTTACGCTATTGTAATATGCCCTGAACCTGAATTGCCTTTTATGCTCTCAAAGCATAAGTCAAGTTTGGAGTCATATCACACTAGATGCCAGAAGTACACATTATGACATAGCATGTGTCTTTGCCATCATAACATCGAACGGTATTTGCAGAGATCACAATAACTCTTTGTTGTTGAGTTGTTGCAAGGTACTGACTTGGGAATGTCCATGGAACCTGTCAAAGCTGCATGGCTCACATACGGCACAGGCCGTCTGGGTCCGCGGGGATTAACAGTTGTTCCTACGGATACGACCAAGAACGTACCGGATCTCATGTCACAAATACAACACCCAAGTGTGTGCCACAAGAACCCAGTTCATGTTCTTGCACTACTTTGAAATCTCTATGAAAGTCAGTTTTAACCAATCAGATCAAACTACGGTCATAGACGTTTTTCTACCTTCTATTGTTGTTCCATCGAAGCCTCTCACGATCTTGGTGGAAGAAACGACAAACAAACGGTGTTTATAGATCCCGATCGGAACGAGGATCAATTGGATTATTGTCCAGCTTAATCCAGTAGTGACTTAGCAATCAGGACCAGGAAATTCGCTTTATAGCAGCCGCATTAGCCAAATCGACTTCGCTTGTTTTATTTTGGTCGATATACAACCAAGTTAGCGCGTCAGTTCAGTTCCAGACGCGGAGCGGGCTAAATATATCACCAGGATAAATAGCCAAGTCAGGCTCAAAGCGAGCTCTACAGCAAATTCGCCGCCCCGGGTACAATACGGCCTTCATCTTCCAGAGACGCGCGTAACAACAAGAGCGAGCAATCTCCTATCGTAGATCTAATCGCGGATCACCGAGCGACAAGGAAATTGACTTCTTAAGTGGTTATGGGCCCAGCGTTCTGAAGGGCTATACCGTATCCAGAACACGACCTGGTCGTAATTTTTTTTAAAACGTCTATCGGAGTTTTTGGTCGAAGAGACATCAAAAATCATCATGGCAACTAATATGACACCTACCACACCAGCAGAGCACCGAGATACGAGCAAAGATAGTACGTCGAAGCCGTTAGTGCAGCAGCTTGAAACCCCCCAAAACGTTTCCAGGCGGTCAAACCTTGGGCAACGTTCACGGAGACCAGGCAGGGGTGGGGGGCGATCTTCTAGTTTGTCGCCTTATGGTGCACGAGTGTCCAACGACCTTGCGTCTGCACAGAGCAACAAGAAGCCTGAACGGATCATCTCTCAACGCCTAATGGGTATGGAAGAGGACCCACCAAAGGTTTCGAGCACGCCGGCAGCGCCAATTCCTTCACAGCCACAACAACCAGAAATTCCACAAGCCGAGCTCGAGGCTATCACGGAACTCATTGGTAACAACGTCACAAATCAAGTAGCCAAACTTTTTTCTATAATGGAAAGCAAACTGGTGAATATGATCCAATCTAGCGAGAAAAACACTCACACTAGATTGACTGATGTTGAGGCGTTATTTGAGGAAAATATGGAGACTCCGTCGCGTCTCCATATGAGTCCAACCACCACAAAATCTGAAACCGATTTTTTTGTTGAGAAAGAAGACGAGGGGGATGATTCATCGAATCCCCCAGCAGGGAATCTCTCGCAAAATTCCACGGAGCAAGACGATGAGGGGGGAGACTCACACGATGATAACGGGGAAAAGGATGATTCCTCTTTATCGTCCCAAGAGCATACTCAGCAGCCAACTCCAGGAGGACCACCAGGTGGTGATGGTCCCCCAGACGATGGAGGAGGCGACCCAGATACGGGTAAAAAGAAGAAGAAGAAGAAGAAAAAGAAGAAGGGACGTGGTTCACTATTGGTGGACACACATGGTGACGAAGACATGGTGGTCCATAGCATCGAAGAAGGTGCTGGTTCCCCCTCTCGTAAACGTCGTAATCCAACCCTTCAAACACTCATAGATTATGCTAAGCGTGTTTTTGATGAGTCAACGATGGATCAGCCTATTAGTGAAAATTTCTCCGATGAGGTTTATGATCTGACCACGGAACAAGTTGAACGACCTGTTTCCCTGACTGAGTTGAACTCAGCTTCCGAGCTCTACTTCACCAATCATGGTGTAAGGATTGCCCAAGACTACAGCCTGAAGCTTGGGGGTAATCCTTTACCAACCACAGCAGATACCGGCGCAAGAATACGCCTTAAATACGCCTCCAGTGGGACGTCCAAAGGTGGTTCTTCATTGTCTCAAGACTCGAGATTTCGACATCGTGCTTTAATTGGCGCTTTACGCGACAATGATCGCGAAACTGAATTGAAACGACTTGGAGACGAGATATCCAGCGACATGGAAGGCAAGTTGTATGAACCTCTCAAAGCAGTTACTAGCTTGACGAATGCATACAACGACGACCAACTATGTCTAGCAAAAGCCATTCTTATAGTTCTGAAAGAGATTAAGGAACTTGATGACGCCAACCCAAAGCCTTCGCTTACCGGCTTAGGTCAAGTTATCAAGGACGTCAAGGAGTTAACTCAACACACTCCAATGTCGTACATTCCTACCTCCCATGTTCGCCTTTCAAAAGCGGATATGGTTCTGAACATATGGTACATAGGCTATGAGGCTGGTGTGATTGTCCAATCATTGAACAACACTACCCTCTGCTCTAAATATCTATCCGCCGTTTCTGCATTCCGGTCCTTAAGTGACCCGTCTTTCGACGTATCCATTGAAGACGGTGCATCGAGGATCGTGGCCATCGTGAGAGGCCTCATTCAGCAGCTTGAGCGTGTATTGGATTCGCCCCGTGAAAGTAGAGAGCTCACGGAGTTAGCGAAACTCAAGACGTTCTACACAGTGCTGCGCAATCTCGGACCTACCAACAACGCCGCCATCAACAGAGTACGCGACGCAATTCACGATGCCCTGTTGGTCAACGGTAAAGAGATCCCAGAGATTGTTTATGGTCCGAACATTGACGGACTACCACCCACACAGACAGTGAACTTCAACGGTACCAACTACGAGGTGTATAACCATACATACATCGTCGCAATGCCTCCCGTTGTCATATCACCGTCAGTGACTTTGAGGACGTTCGACGACTGCCTCATATACGTCAACCAGCTCGAAGTGTCGAGAGATTGGTGTGCTACAAGCTCCTCTACCATGACTCCTGTCAAGGATATTGTCGAGAGTGCCGGTTTATCGGCACACTACACCTCCGATGCCAGACAGACGACATCCAGTAGGGGCAGAAAAACTGGGAATAAGTCGCCCGGTCGTAATCGCACTACAATCACCAGTACGTATAACGGACCTCCCAAAGACAAGCCGGCTGTAGACAAGTTCAACAGCGCGAAGGGAATCATGTTGAAGAAGGACGCTACAGGCAAGCCAGAGTTATCACGACAGGCTGCCATGTCAAAGCTGAAATCCCTCAACGGTTCCGAACAAGGTGCGGAGCTGAAGAAGCTTACAGGCATTGCTTGGGAGAGCAATGGTTCCTACAATCTTACCAAAGCGAAGGGGCTGTCTGACGCAGCATTCCGCGACAAAAAGCTCACACCACACACCATAGCAGTGTTTTGGCTAGCGACCAAGTCCTACCCGAAAAGCATGAAGAAGACAGCTGAGCAACTTCATGCGAACATGGCGAAGACTTCCACGCCAACAGACGGACCCGCTGAATCATCTAGCGATGAACAGAAGGAAACGTCTAAGCCAACTGCTACGTCTCAGTCAACTGACAATCCTAAGGTTGACTCTGACAGCGCTTCTTCTTCAGAGCAGAACGGCAGCTTCCGAGTCGTTCGTGTGAAGGGGGCGTCCGACGCTTTGCTGGTGGACGGCAAGATGTACACTGAAGGGCAGCTCAAGACCATGCTCGACAGCCCTGTCAGATCCAAACGCCACAGCCGCCGGCGAAGCAGAGGGAACCACAGGAAGGAAACCCCTGAACCGGTCAGTTCCGGCGACTCCGGCAGTTCCGACGACTCCAACGGATCGAGGTCGAGTCGGTCGTCGGGGCGTTCCTCCCACTCTGGTCGTAGCAGCCGACGCAGCCGCTATGGCCGCGACGACTCGGGCCACTGAGGCCTGAGTTCTGGGCCTCTCCATCTACTACGACAGTCTGATGACAGGGAGTCGAATGTTTTGCATGATCTGTCTCACGATCATCCTGTAAGAGGTTTTGACACCCTAGAGAGTACACTCACACGTAGAAGGAGAGCCGAAAGTCCACGATCGTTTCAAACGTTTGTGGCACAATTCGATTTCGAAGATTCATTATCAAATCAGTCCGAGCTTAGCAATGTTTCAGATTTATCTGTTTTCGATGAAAAGATCCATGACGAAGAAGATTTTGTTTCACCCGCTTTAGTCCAACATACAGGCTTGCCCACTTGTATGACTGCGAGTGTGAAATCGAAGAAATGCACCCAAATCAGCGATAGAGAATTTGACGAGCTTGGTTACCTCTCAAAATATTTATTGGATTTGGAAGAAAATCGCGTAAGGGCACAGGAAATTGAGGAAGAGCAGAAAGTTATTCATCGATTATCTTGTAACAGCACGTGTCTTTGTGGACTGTCCGTCGACGGTTTCGGCAATCCATTAGCAAAGCAAGTCAGCGTCCGAAAGGGTGCACCAAAAACCAAGTTAGAGGTTCGATTCCTCGACACCGTGACTGGAAGCCATGATACAGATCAAAATAAGTCTTCTAATAAGGTCAACTTAGGCTCTGGAGGAGAAAGCCCAAATCCTGAGTCAAAATCGAAATGCGATCATAAATGTTGTACCCACCAGTTATTCAATCCTGACTCACCCAACTCACGTGGTGTCAAGTCGTTTTGTTTGGGCTGCCGTGGGACGTCCGAGAAAGCCGAGGATTCAGTCAAGGCTAGCAGCGGGGTCTCTGCAGAAGACCATATCGAAAAAGCATTGAAGATTCGCAGGGGGCGACAACATCTCGACTATTTGTGTGGAGCAACACGTGGAAATCGTTCACGAAGCGTTCCGCCATCTACTCGGAAATCGTCGTCACCCAATACGAACAAACAAAGTTCTCAAAATAACGGCAGCACAGTCGATGACCCAGAGGTCAGAAAAAGCCAAGAGCCAGTGGCGGCTGGTGCTTCAAAGAGTTCAAAGTCTTGTAGACGTCGCAGTCGGAAGGATAGCGTCAGGCAGGCCCCTAGAGGTAGCCGAGCACGCAAGAAGGGGAGACCGACGCCGGCAAGAACAAGAACATCACCTGAATCGTCTAAGGGTGAAAACAACACGGAGACCACGCAGACTTCGGATTTATCTGCGCACGGTTTGAAGTTGACTGCTGAGTCATTCATCAGACCTGTTGATCATGAGTCATTTTGCCCTATATGTGGAAATGATCACCTAGTTCACTTTGATGGTGTTAAAAAGAACTTGGAACATGGTTCAGCGAAAAATGGGCAGGCCCCTAGTGGTAGCCAAAATACGGTCAGCAAGTGCCGAACTTGTAACAGTCAGTTTTTCAAGGCTCTGGAGGAGTTGAATAGCTGCAACTGGGCAAATCATCAACAAAAATCGAGAGCTATTATAAAATTTTTGGTTGATTCTGGGTCCAACTGCAACATCAGTAATGATGATACCTATTTATGGGAGGTCAGGGAGCAAAATGTCCCAATTGGTGGAGTTCATGGTCGAGAGTCCTCTACTAAGAAAGGCAAATTCTCTGCCTGGGTTCGTGGTAAAAAGGGTAGCAGTAAAACAAAGACTAAGATGAAGTTTGAAGAAGTTCACCATCTTAGCAAATCGCATCTAAATATCCTCAGCGTTTCACGACTTTGTAATAAAGATGTTGTGTGCCACTTTGCACCCAAGAGCAAGGGTGGTTCATACATGATCCTCGCGGATGGGACGGTGGTTCCACTGGTTGAAGAGGGTGGACTTTATTATTTACGACTGGAGAACGTCTTTGACTCGGGAGATATTGCAGCCGCAGTCCAGATGACACACCCACACAGCAGGCCCCAAATTCTAGAAGGGACCAGCATGGCAATGGGTGCTTCACTCGACTTGTGGCATCGCAGGACTCACATACCAGTCAAGAGGATACGGGCAATTTATGATGCTGGAGCTGTCGAAGGTCTGGAGATTCCGAATTCAAAAGGTGTCAAACATGACAAAAACTGCCCCTGTGATGTCTGTAAAATATCACGGGCTAGCCGTCGTCATGTCCCGATCGTTCGAAAGTTTGATCCCCAAGCGGATAAGCCGTTTCATACTGTAGCCACAGACGTCAAAGTTATTAATACCGAGAGTCTTGGTGGATACAATTATGTCATCAGTTTCATCGATGAGTACAGCAGATTTGCTCATGTCTATTACATGAAGCAGAAAAACGAGGCTCATGATAAATTGAAAGACTTCTTATCTGATGTTGGTCGCCTTGGATGGCGGATCAAGAGAATACGAAGTGACTTGGGATCGGAGTATTCAGCAAACTCTATAGAACAGCCAGTCAGTGATGATAAATTGACTGCTCGTTTTACTGAAATTTGCGACAAGGCAGGTATCGACCATACCGTGGCACCCGTGGGTGTCAGCAAGTTGAATGGCGTCGTCGAAAGGTTCAATCGAACTGTTTCTGAGATGGCCAATGCATTCTTGTATGCCGGTAGGATGAGTCCTGTATTTTGGATTTTTGCCTACAAACACTCAGCCTGGATTTATAATCGAATAATGCATGGAAAATTGGGACCGCATTCCCCTTTTGAAGTTGTACATGCTCGTCGCCCAAGGTTTGACCGTCTCCACACTTTATTTTGTGATATGTGGGAATGGTTACCTGGTCCCAAGACCCCTGGGATTAACAAAGGACGAAAATTGATTTATCTTGGCATATCAGAAACATGTGATACTGGATATCTGGCGTTTGAACCTGAGAGCCGAACGGTTCGAACCGTCTATAACGTTGTTTTTGATGAAACCTTCATAACCAGAAAAAATGCATTGAGGACTTTTGACACAGTAAGGAAAAAGGGGGGGGATTCACCTGATTTCACTGAAGAATTGGTTTTTGACGGATCTGATGCACAGTTGCATATGGACGCCGTCAGGAGGCTCTTCAACGAGCAATCCGATGATATGTCAAATGTCGTTCCTCACGAGTCAAAACCCGACCTGAAGACAAAGGTAAAGGGCGATGCTGACGTCACTGATGACGTCAAAGTTTCATTACCCAAACCGAAATCTGACAGTCGAAAAGTTGAATTCGATCTCAAGAGTACGTCACCGACTGATGACGTCACCAGCGAGAACGAAGAGGTAACCACGACTCCTGACGGACAACCCGATGGCGATCGGGAGGGCACAAGCAACTTCTTTCCTCAAAAGAAAAGTGTCCAGCGTGGATCGGAGAACCAGACCCAGAATGGCAGTTCTGGAGGAGATGATGGTCCCACTACGCGAAATACTACTTCGAAAAGTGATGAAGAGCAAATCCAAGGCATCTGGGAAGACGCCTGGAACTCTGACGGCAACGACGGGCCGTTCACCGAAAAATTCAATGACGAATCCGAAAAAGTTAAGTTTAGACGTATTTGTGAAGAGAAAGAATATGATGGACATGTGGTGATTAGACCAATGAGATCAGTCCCTATCGGCAGCAAACAACGTTGGACTACTCTAGACCGATCTTTCTTGAATTTTGCAGAAGTAAGTGGCATAAAATTAAGATTCTTACAGACTTGTCCCAAAACCCAATACGTGAGGGCCAAAGGTAGTTCGAAGAAAGTTTTAAGCCAATCATGGATCAGATATGAAGCGTACAAACATTCCGACAATGTAGCTGAGATGATAACAGCACTAGTTGCTATTCGTAGCAGAGGTACATCAGTCAGGAGTGCACGTTCGAAGGCACTTGCAGATTTGAAAAATGATTATATACGAGGGTATATGGTGTTTCCGGGAAATGAAAGTTGTTTACCGG
>ERZ802821.1959-NODE-1959-length-10368-cov-16.9198_pt1 | contig 10368 bp, 8 predicted proteins | sample MGYA00345648_ERZ802821 | MGnify/ENA primary metagenome ERZ802821 (study PRJEB30503, sample SAMEA104212357) | marine metagenome | biome: Westerlies Biome; feature: [SRF] surface water layer (ENVO:00010504) within the epipelagic zone...; material: water... | reverse complement strand
TGGTAGTGCAGGGTCTCCCTGTGTGAGAGTAGGAAATCGTCAGGCTTTTTTCTTCAAGGCTCCTAGTTTACTAGGAGCCTTTTTTTTTATCTTTAGTATAATGCGAATATGATTATAGGGTTAACAGGAGGTATTGGCTCCGGAAAGTCAGCAGCAGCTGGATTATTTAAAGATATTGGTGTTGATTTGATTGATGCTGATGACCTTGCTAGAGATGCTTTAAATAGAAATTCAAAGGGATATAAATTATTTATTGAACAATTTGGAGACAAATATCTTGATGAATACAAAAATATTAATAGAGAATTAATAAGAAAACTTATATTTAATGACTCGGCTGCAAAATCAAAACTTGAGAATATCATTCACCCAATCGTAAGGTCTGGTATTGAAGCTTTTATAAAAAATACAAAGTCTGATTATTGTATCATCGTTGTACCGCTTATATTTGAAACAAATTCTTCAAAACTTTATGACAGGGTATTGGTTATTGATTGTGATGTAGAGGTCCAAATTTCAAGAACCTCTAAAAGGGATAACCAGACTAAGAGTGATATCGAAAATATTGTTAACAAACAGGCTACAAGAGAACAAAGGCTGAGTATTGCAGACGAAGTTATTGTAAATAATGGAACATTAGATTTATTAAGAAACGAAGTTTTAAAGATACATAAAAAGTATATGGAGATTATTAAAAATGGCTAAGTGCCCAAGATGTGAAAAAAAGGTAGATTTAGCTATCAAAAATGACCACAGGCCTTTCTGCTCAGAAAAATGTAAGTTAATTGATTTTGGATCTTGGGCTAATGAAGATAATAAAATTTCAAGACCAATCCAATCTGAAGATTTTTATGAGGATTGAATAGGAGTTTATAGTCAAATTATTTTCCATTCACCAGAGTCGATCAAAGGCTTTGCTTTCTTGAATTTTATTTCTTTAGTCTCTTCACCGTTTGTAATTTTTACAAAATCATTTCTACCAATTTTTGGCTCTTCTCTTTTTATAGTTTCCGTGGTTTCATTAGAAGGAGCACTTGAAGGACTTGATTGATCTTCATTATAGGCTGGTGACTCGTCTTTATGATAAACCATTTCCTGATTATTCTGATTAGGTTCAATGTTATTAATATTTTCTTCTTTAGCAATCTGCAAGGAAAATAATATTCTTACAGTTCCGCTGTCAATTTCATTAAGCATAGACTCAAACATAGAGTATGCTTCTCTTTTGAATTCATTTTTTGGATTTTTTTGAGCATATGCTCTTAGACCAATACTGTTTCGAAGATGATCAATTTCAGCTAAATGTTCTTTCCAGTGAACATCTAGAACCTGCAACATCACTTGTTTTTCAAGAAGAAGTCTGTTGTCTTCTATTTCAATATATTTATATTCATATCTATGCTTAGCAGACGAAATAACTTCTTCAGCTATGGATTCAGGAATTAGTTTTTTATTTTCAGTTACTTTCTGATGAATATTTGTTTCTAAATCATATGTCTCAATAAGAAATTTTTCTAAGTCTTTTGTTCTCCACTGAGATTCAACAGAATCTTCTGGTACATAGTTATGAGTTATTAATTTAAATTGATCCTCAATTAGAGCTTGAATAGTATCACTGATATCTTTCTCCTCAAGTAATTGATTTCTTAAAGAGTAAATTGCTTGTCTTTGATCATTTGAAACATCATCGTACTCAAGCAAGTTTTTCCTAGCATCAAAGTTTTTACTTTCTATTCTTTTTTGAGCATTCTCAATTCCTCTTGAAAGCATTTTATGCTCAATGTGGTCATCTCCCATTCCTATTTTATCGAATAGAGCCCTTCTGCTATCAGAAATAAATAATCTTAATAAATCATCTTCAAGAGAAAGAAAAAATCTCGAGTATCCAGGATCACCCTGTCTTCCTGATCTTCCCCTTAGCTGATTATCTATTCTTCTTGACTCATGTCTTTCAGTTCCTAAGATATGCAATCCACCTGCTAATAGTACTGTTTGATTATTTTTTTGCCATTCCTCAGAGCTTTGTTCTTCTTTTTTACCACCCAAGACAATATCTGTACCCCTTCCTGCCATATTGGTAGCAATAGTAACCATCCCAGGCTTTCCAGCATTAGCAATAATTTGTGCTTCTTTTTCATGATGTTTAGCATTTAAGATTTGATGGGGAATATTTTTATCATTCAAGTACTTAGATACTTCTTCGGAAGATTCTACCGAAACCGTACCAACTAAAACTGGAGCCGAGTTTTTTCTGATAGTCTCTATTTCTTCAATCAAAGCTTTGTATTTAGCTTCTTTTGTCAAAAAGACTAAATCATTATGATCATTTCTAATCATAGGTACATTAGTGGGCACTACTACGACACTTAAACCATATATTTGCTGAAATTCAACAGCTTCTGTATCAGCTGTTCCAGTCATTCCTGATAGCGTATTAAATAATCTGAAGAAATTTTGAAATGTTGTAGAAGCGAGGGTTTGCGACTCTCTTTGTATTGGAACATTTTCCTTACATTCAAGGGCTTGGTGGACTCCTTCGCTCATTCTTCGCCCAGGCATAGTTCTTCCTGTATGCTCATCGATTAACAAGACTTCATTATTCCTAACTAAGTAGTGAACATTTTTTTTGAATAAAAAATTTGCCCTTAACGTTGCTTGGACAAACTTCATTATTTTTAGATTCGATATTGAATATAGACCCTCTGATGCACCTATAAGGCCTGCATCTTCTAACAAGCCCTCAACTAAAATATAACCATCATCTGTAAGTTCAACATTTCTATTTTTTTCATCGATTAGATAATGACCTCTTTCGTCATCTCTTAATGGCTCCTCTTCAGTGCCTTCTCTTTCTTGAAGATGAAGTTTAGGAATAAATTTTTTAATTTGTTTATACATTTCTGAACTCTCAGATGAGGGACCAGAAATAATTAGAGGTGTTCTTGCCTCATCAATAAGGATTGAATCAACTTCATCAATAATTGCAAAATCTAATGAACACTGGACTCGTTGCTCAACAGAATGAGCCATATTATCTCTCAGATAATCAAAACCAAGCTCATTATTAGTGGCATAAATGACATCAGACTTATAAGATTGAATTTTTTCTGATATTTCTTGATTAGATACAACCACACCAACACTTAATCCAAGAAATTCATATATTGGTTTCATCCATTCAGCATCCCTTCTAGCTAAATAATCGTTGACTGTTACCAAAATAGCTTTATTGCCAATAACTGAATTTAAGTATGCTGGTAGGGTAGCTACTAAGGTTTTTCCTTCACCGGTTTTCATTTCAGCAATATTCCCCTCAGCCAATGAAATACCTCCAAGCATTTGCGAATCAAAATGCCTTAAACCTATAGTTCTTTTTGAAGCCTCCCTTACAGCTGCAAATGCTAAAGGAAGAATCGCATAAATGTTTTTATCGTTATTGTCGTAAAGTTCTTTTAGCTCAGATTTTAAGTTTAAAAAATATTCATCCGATTTTGCTGATAAGTCTTTTTCAAGGTTATTTGCATCATTCACATGACGCATCATTTTTTTTATTACTCTATCGTTACTGGAACCAAATATTTTTGCGAAAGGATTCAGCATATGTTTCTCTTAAAAAAAGCCTCTAAACTTTTTATTATTCTATATCTCCAAAAGGAGGTCTAACATAAGAGATTGGGGCATTTTCTGAGTTTTCAAACTCAATTACTTCGTATGCTTCGTTATCTTCAATAATCTTTCTTAACAGTTGATTATTTAATGCATGTCCTGATTTATAACCAGAAAATTGACCAATTAAGTTGCCGCCAAGCAGATAAAGGTCCCCAATAGCATCTAACATTTTATGTTTAACTATTTCATCATTAAATCTAAGACCTTCTTCGTTTAAGATTTCTTCCTCACCAAAAACTATAGCATTTGAAACACTTGCTCCTAATGCTAAATTTTTTGATTGGAGTAATTCCTTTTCATTCCATGAACCAAAAGTTCTTGCTCGACAAACCTCTTTTACAAAGGAGGTTGAAGAAAAATCTATAATAGATTCTGTTGGCAATTTTTTATGAACAGGATGATCAAAATCAACCTTGAATGATACCTTAAATCCATTAAAGGGTTTTATTGATGCATAAGCATCATCTCTTGTAACAGTAATTTCTTTTTTTACTTTGATAAACTTTTTCAGCGCATCTTGGTCCTCTAGACCTGCTGATTGAATTAAAAATACAAAAGGACTTGAGCTTCCATCCATTATTGGAACCTCAGGACCATTTACCTTAATAACACAGTTATCAACACCTAGACCAGCTATAGCTGATAATAAGTGCTCAATAGTAGAAATTTTTATATCGTCTTTGATTAAAGCAGTTGATAAACTTGTATCACCAACATTCTCTGCTATAGCAGGGATTAAAAAATCTTCACTAATATCTGACCTTATAAAATTTATACCCGTATTTACTTCAGCAGGAAGAAGCTCCATAGTAATATTTTTACCTGTATGCAGTCCTATGCCTACTGCTTTTATTGGGTTTCTAAGTGTTCTTTGTTTTAGCATTTATGTTTATATTATATTTCACGCTGCCTTTTAGCTTCGGCAAGTATTATCCCAGTTGCAACAGAAACATTAAAGCTTTTAAATAATTTATTACTACTTAGATTAATTTTAAAGTCGCAGCTTTCTAAAGTCTTTTTTCTAATACCAGATTCTTCTGCACCCATTATAATTGCACTTGGGTTTGTAAAATTACATTCTATATAACTCTCTTTAGCATGTTCACTAAGACCGTATATATCAACGTTTAATTCTTTAAGAAATTTTAAACAATTAATAAGATTTGTTACATAAAAAATTTTAATAACCTCAGCTCCTCCAACTGAAACTTTATGGGCAATAGCATTTATTGGAGCGCAATGATGTTTATTAATAATAAGTGCATCAACCCCAGTCACTGCGGCTGATCTTATGCAAGCGCCAAGGTTTCTTGGATCAATAATGTTATCAAGAATCAAAATAAGAGGATTATTCACCTCTGAGCTTATAAAATTTTTAAGGTCTTTAAAATTTAACTCATTTTCATGAGAAATTATTGCTTCAGGCTCTTGCTTTAATTTTGATGACAAATCGTAATTAATATTATTTTTTTCTAAAGCAAGAATTAGTGATGAAATTCTTTGGTCGTTTCTATTTGCCGGTAAAGTAACTTTTTTTATTTTATGAGGGTTATTTTCAAGAATACTTTCAATGCTATGAAAACCTACTCTCGAGACATTTTCTTTTTTATTCATTTTCTTATAAATCTTAGCACGGTATCAGAGTAATTTTTCTCTCTGATGGAAGCACATTCATAATTTTAATTTTTATGTCTTGACCCAGCCTATAAACCCTTCCGGTTCTTTTGCCTTTCAATAGGTTAGCATCCCTATCATAAAAATATCTATCTCCAGGCAAGTCTGCAACATGAATTAAGCCCGATACATAAAAATTATCTATTTCAGCAAACAGTCCAAAATCTGTGATGCCTGTTACAGTACTATTGAACTCATGGCCAATATATTTTTTTAAATGATGACAAATCATTTGTTGAACAACTTGTCTAGAAGATTTTTCAGCATTTCTCTCAAGTTCTGACATCTCACCACAAATCTCTTCAATTTTATCTTTGTTAATATCTAAATTACCTTTATTAATAATATTCTTTATTAATCTATGAGCCATTAAATCAGGATATCTTCTGATTGGTGAGGTGAAGTGTGAGTATCTATCAAGCTGTAATCCAAAATGGCCAATTTCTTTGATTGAATACTCAGCTCTTTTTAAACTCTGCAAAACAACAGTTTGAAGAACTTTATTTAATTTATTTTTTGATGAAAATTGAAGACATTTGTTAATTAAGGTAAGAGGAGTGTCATTATTTTTGCTTGAAAAACCTTTTAATGAAAAAAAAGATTTTAGACTTTCAAGTTTTAATTCCTCAGGTTTTTCATGAACTCTGTAAACTCCAAATTTATAGTGCTTATGCATGAAGTTAGCTGCACAAACATTCGCTGCTAGCATAGATTCTTCAATCATTTGGTGGGCATATAACCTATGAGGTAAATCAATGCTGGAAACTTTCCCATCATCATCGATGCTTAGTATGGGCTCGTTACCTTCAATTTCTAACGCCTTTCTTTGACTTCTTTTGATTAATAAATTTTTTGTAAGAAGATTAAGTGCATCAAGAGAGGTTTTTATTTTTTTTGGAACATTAGAGTTATTATTTTTGATATATTCTTCTACTTCTGCGTATGTCATTCTTTTGTGTGACATGATTTTGGCTTGAAAGAATCTATATGATTTTACTGAACCATCTAATGAAAAATTTATTTCACACACCAAAACATTTCGAATTTCATCTGGTACCAAGGAACATAAATTATTGGAAATTTTTTCTGGAAGCATTGGTATTACCTTAGATGGGAAGTAAATTGATGTGCCCCTTTTTTTAGCCTCCTTATCAAGGTATGAATCTTCGTTTACTAATTCAGCCACATCAGCAATGGCTACATTAAGTAAAAATCCAGAATCATTTAAATTACAAAAAACAGCATCATCAAAATCTTTAGCATCGGCACCATCGATAGTTACAAAAGGTACATTAGTTAGATCTTTCCTTAGATGATCATTGATACTTAAGTTTAGGTCTTTAACTTCTTCATTAACCGCGTCACTCCATTCAGTAGAAATTAAATTTTCTTCAATGACTTGAGAGATAGTGCTTTTAAGATGATTCATTATTGAATATTAGTTTCTATACTCAAAACTTATGCCAATAATTCTTCCTCTTGGATCATGAACCCTTGTATCAAAGCTAAAATCTGGAGCATCATAAAGTCTTGGTGCTGCTTCATCAAAAACATTAATGACTGATAGCTTGATATCAATTTCACCTCTATTTGTTATTAACAATTTTTTTACTGAAAGGTCGTGAATCAAAAAAGAATCAACATAATTGTTATATCCATATGATGTTCCAAGACTATTGATCGGTCGCTCATTACTATATCCATCAATATATCGTGAATTAAAGTTAAAATCGTAATCTTGATATTTCCAATTTAAAAAAGCATTGATTCTATTTTTAGGAAGAGAATGGGTATTAGTATCGTAATTAAATTTACCAACTCTATTTATCATAATTTCACTACCTTCATTTCCAAGAGCTGGTGTAAGAAATTCTATTAAAGTTGTTGAATTTATTGATAGTGATAGATTTCCAAATTTATCTGAGCTTGCTATAAGCCTATTAAAACTTAAATCAACTCCTGAAACTTCAGTTGACTCTTCATTAAAATAGGTTGTGGTAACCCCAATTAAATCACCACTAGAATTTCTTGTAATGCTTGGACCATTTGGGTCTGTGTTAAGTATTACTTGTGCGCTTTGAGATTCAATTCTATTTTTGTAATCGATATTCCAATAATCAATGCTTAGTCTATTTTTTTGATTTTCAAAAATAAGTCCAATATTTAAATTCTTAGAGGTTGCAGGCTTAAGGTTCGGGTTACCGATTTTTGCTTGCCTCACAAACGGTGAATTGCCATTAAAATCTCTTACGCTTCCTAGGTTAATATCACTTGAAAACATTTGTGCCATGGAGGGCATAGAAAAAGATGAACTTTTAGAAGCTCTTAAAGTTATATTTTCAGATGCGATATATTTAAAAGAGATTTTAGGGTCAAATGATGAGTCATTCTCAAACTCTTCAAATCTACCAGCAATCTTGATATCAATATTTTCTATTGGCTTGGGCTGAATTTCAAAAAAACCAGCATATTTACTTCTATTTTTTGAGACATTTATACCTCCACCTAAAAAGAACAGGTCTGCTGATTTAATAATCTTGCCATCTGCATCAAATTGAGCTCTGCTAACATCATCGTATGAAATTTTAAGCTCCTCATCATTCAATTGAAGACCATATGCTATTTCGTAGCTATCTATATTAGTTCTAAATATAAAATCAAGAGTTGTTAAAGATGCTTCTTTTGAAGAAACCTCAGCACCTTTTACATAATCAATTAATTCTTGAGAATTTTGCGATGAATCAAAAATATTCCAATACGTAAGACTGCCATTAGATTGTCCCATAGTTGTGCCATTTAATGCTTCTAGGAACCTCGAATCGATAATATCTGGCCTGTAATGATCATTAGAGTGACTGCTAATAGTTAAAGAGGCCTCTAGTTCAGTGCTTTCATTAATATTAGTATTGATTGTCTGACTAAGATTATATTGTTTTATATCCTTAGGAGAATATGGGGAATCAAATTCAGATCCAAGAGGACGACCATACCAAGTAACTGGGACATTAAAAGGATTACCTCCTTGATTAGGTTGAATTTGTCTCGATAAAAAAGGAAGAGCAGGGTATGAGGGTGATTGAGGGTTATCATTTACTTTAACTGTTGATCCCATAAAGGTTATCTCATAAACATAACTGCTTATTTCAAACAATAAATTGGCATATGCTTTGGAATGATCTTCATCATTCACTATGTTAAATCTGGTACCGTATAAGAATCTGCAAAAAGATCCATCTAATACGCCTCCATTTGCCTCACATTGAGGGTCAGGTACAAATTGATTAGCATTATAATTACCTGAATATAAACCATTACTTACAGTATCATCAGCAGAAATCTTAAAGGTTTTACCTAAGCCGCTAAGACCAAGCTCTGCTATTCCAGGTATTTCAGAGGCAGACAGAGCTGATCTTTCTAGAATGCTAAGACCAAATACATAGTTACTATTTTTATACTTAGATCCTACCAATAAACCTAAGGATTTATCACTCTGACTATAATTTGAAGTTTCAAAGTTATTAATTCTTAATTTAAATCCTTCAAAATCTTTCTGAGTTAAAACATTTACAACACCAGCAACGGCGTCAGACCCATACAATGAGGTGGCTCCTTCTTTTAAAACTTCAATTTGTTTGATTGCTATTTCAGGAACTATGTTTACATCAATATATCCCTCGCCTTGATTAGAGGGTGTTCCAGCAGGAGTATGTCTCTTTGAATTAAGTAGCAACAGAGTAGAGGAGTGTTCTAAACCTCTTAAGGTTATTGAGGCCATTCCTTGATCAACTCCCTCAAGTGCATTTGTTTGGAAATGTGAACCAGATGATGATGTTAGGTATTTACTAATTTCTGCAAAATTAGAAATATTAAAATTTTCAAAATCTTCTTTAGTTATAACATTTACTGGCGAGGCATCTTTTTCTGAATTATTAATTAATGACCCAGTTGTAACTATCTCTTCAACATTCGAGTTAGTCATGATAAGTGGACTTAATAATAATAAGTATATGAATTTAATATGTTTAATCATGTTATGACGCAAAAAAGCGCATTCTACAATATATTTGCTATGAAAGTAATTTATGAAGATTTTTTGAATTTAAAATTTTAAGCTTTTGAAGTGTCGTGGCAGTCACAATTTACTTTTTTACAGATTCTATAGTTTCTGTAATGGCAAGCAATTACCATCAGCGAGCCAATAGTAGTTAAAATTAGTCCTGCATTTTCACCAATGCTTTCTCCAATTAAAAGCGCTGAAATAAGAATTGTTAATCCAGCAATGCCAGTATAGATAATGGAGTTATTAGGATGATTTTTATATCCCAAGCTAATTGCAAAAATGCTAACTGGAATAGTTAAAAGCAATATAGTTTTATGAATAAGCTCACTTTCGACAGTTAATGCTAAAGAGCTATATGAAAGTATTATTAAAGATGGGGCAAATAGACAATGAACCATGCATATAGCTGAAAGAGACATTGCAAATTTATCTGATATTAGTTGTGATTTCATAATATTAAAAAAACCCCCAAACCTTATTTAAAGTGTGGGGGCCTATATTAATTGAAAAAATCTAATTTAGTAAGTTAAATTAAATTTAATTCCATAGTTTCTTCCAGGAAGAGGAACTTCATTCTTAACAAAAGAAGCATGATTTCTTGCAACTTCATCTAGAAGATTTCTTCCGAATAGTGAAACTTTAAGCTTACTTTTTCCACTTAAATCAAATGTCTTAGTCAGCCTTGTGTCCAGCATTTGATATCCAGCAGTAGCTGTTTCGCCTTCACCAACATCATTTTGTTTTTCAACATCTTTTAAATGTAACTTAAAGACTATGTCATCTTGAGCATATAAAAGTGAGTAAACATTTCTTGCAGGATTTATTCTTGGTACGTTATGACCATCTGTAAATTGAGCATTTACAACATCTCTACCAAAAGATAATGTCATTTCACCAGCACCCAAATCAAATGTTCTTCCAAATTCGATTTCATATCCATCAAACTCAGCATCTTCTTGAACATA
>ERZ802821.1954-NODE-1954-length-10391-cov-17.7139_pt1 | contig 10391 bp, 7 predicted proteins | sample MGYA00345648_ERZ802821 | MGnify/ENA primary metagenome ERZ802821 (study PRJEB30503, sample SAMEA104212357) | marine metagenome | biome: Westerlies Biome; feature: [SRF] surface water layer (ENVO:00010504) within the epipelagic zone...; material: water... | reverse complement strand
CAGTTAATCACTATAATCATTTCTTGTGGTATTAGTTTTGCAGTAATAAGACTTATCTTGGAGTCTTTTTTTCCAAATGGTCTTTAAATTTGAACGAAGAAAATCGTAAATTGATTTGGTCAAAAATTCAGTCTACGGGAGATCTTTTACAACCTCTTTTAAAACCCTCATCCTTTCATCCCAAGGGCAGAAATGCTTATGCCCATATATCTTTATGCATCAAAGAGAAATTTGGTCAAAGCTACAAAGAAATATCAGACGATAAATTTGAAAGTGTGATTTCTTACATTGACTATTTATTAAAAAATCCTGATTGAGCAATTATCTTGCTTTTTTTCTAAAAAATATTATTTCTAAGAGCAATTTATGCCAAGAACAAAATCCTTAGCTACATTAATTGACCACTATGGGAATAATAGGGTTTTCACCCCAAGATTGAACAAAGTTCCTTTGGTATTTAATATATTAAATAGGCAAATTTTTAATAATAAGTTAAAGAAACCAAAGATAATTATAAAAAGAATACATGGAGCTCTTGGATATTTTGAGTTTAGCCCATATGCCACAAAATATTGTCACAAGATTACACTGCATAATAAATTCAGTAATTTTAAGGAATTTGTAGAAATTTTAGGTCATGAGATGATTCATTATTATCAAAAACTTATTTTAAAGCAAAATTCTGCAAAGCATAATAAGCAGTTTTATAGTTTTAAGAAGAAGTTCGTGAAACTAGGCTTAGATTTAAAACGAGTTTATCGTTAACTTATTCGTATTTAAATTTTCTACTAAATAATTTATTAATCTCTAAATTTGATGGCTTTCCATTAACAATATTACTAATTGATTTAAGTATTGGTAAATTATTAATATTTAATTCTAAATTTTTATTAATTAAAAAAATACTATTAAGGCCCTCAATTGTTTTTTTGTTTTGGCTATTCGTATTTTTATTTTTTGAATTTATAAAATTATATCCAAAGCTATAGGTTCTAGATTTTTTTGAACTACATGTAAGTATCAAGTCTCCTATGCCTCCTAGAGTTAAAATTTGTTTATTATCAAATTTGGAGTTTTTTAAAATAAATTGGATTTCAGCTATACATCTTGCTATGTATGCTGCGCGCGCATTTTCGCCAAGGCTTAAAGCATCAATTATTCCAGCCCCTATAGCATAGATATTTTTAATAACTCCAAGAACTTCAAGAGTTTTGTAGTTCTTAGAGTAATAAATTCTTATATTGGTTCCTTTAAATAATTTTCCTAAAGGCAAGGGTGAACTATTACTACTAACGCTCAAGGCTGTTGGCAATCCTTTTATCACCTCTTCCGCAAAGCTTGGACCCGATAAAATATATAAATTTTTAAATTTTAAGTAGGCTTTTGCTACCACGGATATTAATTGACCATTAGTGCTAAGGCCCTTGGAGCAAATGGTAAAATTATTAATTTTTTGATTAATTAAATAATTTTTTATAAAATGTTCGAATTGCCCAGCTGGTAATACATAAAAAATGTAGGAATATTGGCTGGTATCAAAGGCCCCACTAATTGAATTTAGATTTTTTTGTAATTTAATTTTTTTAAAATATTTTTTATTGGTATTTTTATTATTGATTTCATCAGAAATTTTTATATTTCTTGTCCAGATATCTACTGATTTATTTTTCTTTGCAAGAATATCAGCTATTGCCGTACCCCAGGAACCTGCACCTATAACTAATATTTTATTTTTCAAAATGTTTCTTGTTTCGGTTTAAATTTTAATGTTGTCAAATCATATTTAAACTATTTTTAAAAAATACTTAAAAATAAAAGAAATTAGGATGTTTTTTTTCTGTTTATCTAATAAAAAATAGATAAATGTTTGATATTTTTATTATTGGTGGTGGAATTAATGGATCTGGAATTGCCAGAGATGCGGCTGGAAGGGGTTATAAGGTAGGACTTGCAGAGCAATTTGATTTTGGATCTCAAACCTCGTCATGGTCAACAAAGCTCATACATGGTGGAATAAGATATTTAGAAAACTATGAATTCTCTCTTGTGCAAGAGTCTCTTAAGGAAAGAGAGGTTATAAATAAGATAGCAAGAAACATATCCAATCCTATGGAGTTTATACTCCCTCACGTTCCTAGTCTAAGATCAAGTTGGATAATTCAAACAGGTCTTTTTCTCTATGATTTTTTAGCAGGTAAATCAAAATTTTCAAAATCTAAGAAATTAAATTTTAAAGGGGAGTCTTTAGAATTTTTATCGCAAAAATACGAATATGGATATCAATATTCAGACCTCCAAATCGATGACTCAAGGCTAACACTTTTAAATATTCTTGATGCTCAAAAAAATGGAGCTGTAGTTAAAAATTATACAAAAGTTTTATCAGCTCGAAAGACAAAAGATGGATGGGAGATATCTCTATCTAATGGTCAAAAATATCTTACTAAATTCTTGATCAATGCTTCTGGGCCCATGATTAGCAAAACATTTGAGAGTGTATTACCTCTTAAATCTCTTTACCCAATAAGACTAATTCAAGGCAGTCATATTATTGTTAAAAAATTATATAAGGAAAATAAATCTTATATTCTTCAACAACCTGATAAGAGAATTGTTTTTATAATTCCCTATCTCGATAAATATAGTTTAATAGGAACAACTGAATTAGAAGTGGAGAGTGCCACAAAACCTCAAATTACTAATGAGGAAAAAGAATACCTTATTGAGTGTGTTAATAGATTTGCCAAAGACAAATTATCAATTAAAGATATTTTATGGGACTACTCAGGAGTACGCCCTCTTATAGTAGATAATTCAAAATCTATTTCTAGAAATTCTCGAGATTATCATCTCGATGTTCAGCTTAAGTCATCTCATTTAATAAATATCTTTGGAGGGAAATTGACAACCTACCGTAAACTATCAGAAAAAACTGTTGACGAGATTGATAAGTACTTAAGAAATAAAATAAAACATTGGACTCATTTGAAATCACTACCAGGATGTGAAAATGAGCCTCAAATTACAAATACCTTCGGACTAGATCAAAATATTATTACAAGAATAACAAGGACTTATGGAGATTTAACTCAAAAAGTCCTTAATTGTATGGAAAATTATGATGGGCCAGGTGATAATATTTGTGGCAATTTATATGAATTCGAAATTTATTATTTAGTAAAAAATGAATTTGCAAAAAATTCTGACGATATTTTATTTAGAAGAAGCAAGCTAGGAATAGAGTTTAACAAAAATGAAATACGTACTAAAATTGATGAAATAATAAAAAAATTAAATAATTAATATGAGTAAATATATTTTATCTATCGATCAAGGGACTACCTCCACAAGAGCAATGATATTTGACTCTGATTTTAAAATTATTTGCTCAGATCAGATGGAGTTTAAACAGTATTTTCCTAAAGATGGGTGTGTTGAACACGATCCTATGGAAATTATGGATACTATTTACCAAACTGTTAAAGGTGCTATCAGCAAATCATCAATTGAATTACAAGATATTGCAAGCATAGGTATAACCAATCAAAGAGAAACTGTAGTATTGTGGAACAAAAAGACAGGGAAGCCTATTTACAATGCTATTGTTTGGCAAGATAGAAGGACTGCAGGTTATTGTAATAAATTAAAAGAGCAGGGTCTTTCAGATAAAATTTTAAAAACTACAGGATTAGTTATTGACTCCTATTTTTCAGCTACAAAAGTAAAGTGGCTTTTAGATAATATTAGTGAAGCTAGAGAGTTGGCAAAAAATGGGGAGTTATTATTTGGCACTATTGATACTTGGATAATATGGAATTTAACACAAGGTGAAAGTCATGTTACAGATGCCACTAATGCCTCTCGGACTATGATTTTTGATATAAAAAAGAATTCTTGGTGCTCGGAGCTTTTAAAGTTATTTGATATTCCAAATAATATTTTACCCCAAGTGAAAAACTGTGCAGATGACTTTGGATCTACAACTGTTTTTGGTGAAAGAATTCCAATTGGAGGAGTAGCAGGAGATCAACAAGCTGCAGCAATTGGCCAAGCTTGCTTAAAACCCGGATCAGTTAAGTCAACTTATGGCACGGGCTGCTTTATGATTATGAATACAGGTAAGGAGTTAAAGTTTTCATCAAATAAATTATTATCTACTATCGCGTATCGTATTAATGATCAAACATATTATGCTCTTGAAGGAAGTATATTTATTGCTGGTGCCGCAGTACAATGGTTAAGGGACTCGCTCAAACTTATTGCTGATGCCGGTGAGACAGACCATTTGTATAATCAGGCTGATTCATCTCAAAAAATATACCTAGTTCCGGCATTTTCTGGTCTTGGAGCACCTTATTGGGACGGTGAGGCGAGAGGATCAATGTTTGGATTAACAAGAAATACAGGTATTCCGGAAATGGTTAAGGCTGCCATTGATAGTGTTGCTTATCAAACGAAAGACTTACTTTTAGCAATGGAAAAAGATAGTGATATGAAGATAGACGTCATTCGCGTAGATGGAGGAATGGTAAATAATGTATCTTTTGTTCAATTTTTAAGCAGTCTTCTTCAAACTAATATTGACCGACCAACGATCATAGAGACTACAGCCTTAGGGGCAGCCTATCTTGCTGGGTATCAAGCACAATTTTTTCAAAGAATAGAAGATATTGAATCAAAGTGGACCAGTGAAAGAGTTTTCAAACCCAAACTGCATAAAAAAGAAGTTAAATATCTTTATAATGGATGGTTAAAAGCAGTAAAAGGTACTTTGGCTGTAAAATAACTATTAGCAATAATATTAATTTTTGATATTAATGTTTAATGCGCATTAATATTGAAATTGGTGATATAGAGGCATTTATTGAATTATCCGAAACAAACTCTTTTGCCAAAGCGGCTAGTAATTTAAGCTTATCTCAACCTGCTTTATCCAGAAGAATTCAAAAATTAGAGCAGGAGCTAGGTACCACTTTATTTGATAGAACTACAAGGAAGGTTCAACTTTCATATTCAGGTAGAAATTTTTACGATAGAGCCAGAGGTATTATTGAAGCAGTCAAGACTGCAACAAAAACATTAAATGAAAATTATAGTTTTCCATCTATAATAAAAATTGGTGTTGTGCATTCAGCTCTTAGGAATATTTTATTTACTACTCTTAAAAAATTTAATGAAATAGAACCTAGATGTAAGGTCCAAATAATTGAAAGATCCTCTAATAATGTGGTTGATAGCGTTTTAGGTGGAGAATGTGATTTTGGAATTAATTTTACTGGAATTCAAGAACCAGGAATAGAATTTCAAAACTTATTTGTTGAAGACTACGTAGTTGTATTTCCAAAGGGAGATAAATTAGAAAAAAAAAGAAAAATTAGACTCTCAGAAATTAAAAATAGAAATTTTATTTCTATTTGGAAAGGCTCTGGAAGCAGAATTTATTTTGAAAACGCCCTGGCACTTCAAAAAGAAGATATGGATTGGAAATATGAAGTAAGGCATATTCCCACTGCTTTAAGCATGGTTGAGCAAGGTCTTGGTATTACTCTAGCTCCAAAATTAGCGGTATCTAAAGATTATACCACCTTGTCTTTTAGACCTTTAATTGATCCTGTTGTAAATAGAACTATAGGTCTTATCAAGAGGTCTGGAAGGGACCTTAGCTACGATGCTCAAAAATTATATGACCTATTGATGGAAAAATTTAAAAAATAATTAATTAGTATTATGCATAAATTTATCAAATAATTAATGATATGAAGTAGTTAATGAATTCCATAAATAGTTTCAATGCCCTAGATAGTTTCTCAGTTGATAATGATATTTATCATTTCTATAATTTATCTAAGATTTGTAAAGAATTCCCAAAACTTCAAAATCTACCGAAATCTAAAAAAATACTTATAGAAAATTTATTAAGATTAGAAGATGGTATAGATATAAATAAGGCCTTAATTAAAAAAGTTTTAGAACATCCTGAAGAAAAGCATGAAATATTTTTTTTACCATCAAGAGTTTTAATGCAAGATTTTACTGGGGTACCGGCTGTGGCTGATCTAGCAGCAATGAGAGATGCTGTAGCCAAAGAAGGTAAAGATCCGAGTAAAGTAAATCCCTTGTCCCAAGTTGATTTAGTTATCGATCATTCAGTTATGGTGGATTATTTTGCCTCTAAAGATGCTTTTCAGAAAAATGTCGATATGGAATTTGGAAGAAATAAAGAGCGATACGAGTTTTTAAAATGGGGTCAACAAGCTTTTGAAAATTTTAGAGTAATCCCCCCTGGCACTGGAATATGTCATCAAGTTAATTTGGAATACTTATCTAAAGTGGTTTGGGGTAAACAAATTGATAATAAAAATTATTTATATCCTGATACTTTAGTTGGTACCGATAGCCATACTACTATGGTCAATGCTTTAGGAGTTCTTGGCTGGGGAGTTGGTGGAATAGAAGCAGAGGCAGCTATGTTAGGTCAATCAATATCTATGCTTTTACCAGAGGTTGTTGGTTTTGAGATCTCAGGCAATCTTCAAGAAGGAGTGACTGCTACTGATTTGGTTTTAACTGTGGTTGAGATGTTGAGAACCAAAGGAGTTGTTGGAAAATTTGTAGAATTTTATGGTGATGGTATTAAAAATTTATCACTAGCTGATAGAGCGACAATAGCAAATATGGCTCCTGAATACGGTGCAACCTGTGGATTTTTTGCAGTAGATGACGAAACTATTAAATATCTAGAACTTACTGCACGTGATCCTAAAACTATTAAAATAGTTGAAAAATATAGCAAAATACAAGGAATTTGGATGGATGGGCAAAGTGATTATAATGATAATCTCAAACTAAATTTAAATGACGTCGAGGCCTCTCTTGCTGGACCCAAAAGACCTCAGGATAGAATTAATTTAAGAGGTGTCTCTCAAAATTTTGGCCAGCTTTTAAACGGACAATATCGAGAAGTAAAAGTAAATAAGCACAATTTTAAACTTACGGATGGAGATGTTGTTATAGCTGCTATCACCTCATGCACTAATACCTCCAACCCTAACGTACTAGTAGCTGCTGGACTAGTTGCAAAAAAAGCAAGCGAGCTTGGTATTCAGGTTAAACCATGGGTTAAGACCTCTTTGGCTCCAGGCTCCAAAGTAGTAACTGAATATCTTGACAAGTCCGATTTAACTAAATATTTAGACCAACTTGGTTTCCATTTAGTTGGCTATGGATGTACAACTTGTATTGGAAACTCTGGTCCTCTAGAAGAAAATATAGCTGATGCAATTTCAGAAAATAATTTGACAGTTGCCTCAGTACTCTCTGGGAATAGAAACTTTGAAGGAAGAGTTAACCCTCATGTCAAAGCTAATTATCTTGCTTCACCTCCTTTGGTTGTTGCCTACTCTTTAGCAGGAACAGTTAATATAGATTTGACAAAAGATCCAATTTCTAAGAGTGCCTCTGGTGATGATATATATTTAAAAGATATCTGGCCCTCTAATAAAGAAATACAAGAAATAGTAGAAAAACATGTTTCACCCAAAATGTTTTCAGAACAATATTCAAATGCGTTGGAGGGACCTAGTGAATGGCAACATATTCAAACAAGTGACGGCAATCTTTATGATTGGAATAGTCGGTCAACCTATGTTCAGCAACCTCCTTTTTTTAATATGATATCCAATAGTGAAAAAGAAATTGAACCTATTATTGATGCAAGACCCTTATTATTGCTAGGTGATAGTGTAACAACTGATCACATATCTCCTGCTGGTGCTATTAAATCGGAAAGCCCTGCGGGAGAGTATTTTATGGAAAGACAAATACTTCAAAAAGACTTTAACTCCTATGGTGCAAGAAGAGGCAATCATGAAGTGATGGTAAGAGGAACATTTGCAAACATTAGAATTAAGAATCAGCTTCTGTCAGATGTAGAAGGTGGATACTCTATTTTAGAGCCTGAAAAAAAACAAATGAGTGTTTATGAAGTTGCAATGGAATATCAAAAAAGAGCCGAAAATATTGTAGTTTTTGCTGGTAAAGAATATGGAACAGGCTCATCAAGAGATTGGGCAGCCAAAGGGACAAAACTTTTAGGCATTCAGGCAGTGATCGCTGAGAGCTTCGAAAGAATTCATCGATCTAATTTAGTTGGTATGGGTATCTTACCTATTCAGATTAAAACTGACAAAATTAATTCTTTGAATATTTGTTCTTCAGATTTGGTGAACATACACCTAACAAAAAATATTAAACCCCTACAAGATATAGATATAGAATTGAGTCAAGATAGCAAAATATCGATTATCAAAGGTACTCTTAGGATAGATACAATCAATGAACTACAATATTATAAATCTGATGGTATCTTAAATTATGTATTGAAAAATATACTTAAAAATTAATCTATTTTAGGATTTTCTAAAATTTCTTTCAATCTGACTAGAAAGGTAACTGCTTGCTTACCATCTATTAATCTATGATCATAACTCAGAGCAGTATACATCATTGGTTTAATTACTACTTTGTTTTTTATCGCAATAGGTCTGTCAATAATAGAGTGCATTCCTAAAATTGCACTTTGAGGAGGATTAATAATTGGGGTGCTCATCATAGAACCATAAATACCTCCATTAGTAATAGAAAATGTACCTCCTGATAAATCAGACATAGCTAACTTATTAGAGTTAGCTTTATCGGCAAGATCAATTATAGACTTTTCTACCTCTGCATTTGATAATTTTTCTACATTGCGAATAATTGGAACAACTAATCCTTTTTCAGAGCCAATAGCAACACCAACATCAAAGTAGTTTTTGTATATAATTTTATCTTCGTAAATTTCTGAATTAATCTCAGGTATCTCTTTTAAAACTTCAACGCAGGCTTTTAGAAAAAATGACATAATACCTAATTTGACACCGTGCTTTTTTTGAAAAGATGTTTGGCTTTTTTTTCTCAATGTCATAATAGAGGACATATCTACTTCATTAAAAGTTGTTAAAATTGCAGCAGTATTTTGGGCCTCTTTTAATCTCCTTGCAATTGTTTGGCGCAATTTAGACATTGGAACTTCCTTCTCATTTTTCTTATCTTCATTTTTGTCAAAATTGGGAATTGAAGTTTTCTGAATGAGATTTGTGGTTTCTGCCTCTTGCATTGTTTCATTTGGAGCAGATTTCTCAACTGGAGTCGATTTAATTTGTTTTTTATCAGGGTTTGTATCAATTGAAATATTTGAGTCTAAATCAGCAAATTCTCCAATAACCTCACCAACTTTAACATTGCTTCCCTCGCTAACTAAAATTTTAGTTATTTTGCCTGCACTTTGTGCAGGAATCTCAATAGTAATTTTTTCTGTTTCTATTTCTGCTAGGTTATCTCCAGCTTTAAAAGAAGATCCCTCTGATAACAACCAAGAAGTTAGAGTGCCCTCGATTATTGATTCACCTAGTTCTGGTACTGTGATGTCTGACATTAATCTCTAGGTAGGTTTTTAAATTTCATAAAACTCACTCCTACTCTTTCTTTTATAACATTTTTTAAAGGTGCTTGAAGTGATATTTGTTTAATTAAATTTTGATTAATATTATGTCTATTGGCAATACCCGTTGCAGGAGCAGCCGCTCTTCGTCTTCCTACATAGTGGATTTTTTGATTAAGGTTATTTTTAGAAAATAGATGTCTTATTCTACTTTTAACAAAACCCCAGGCACCCATATTTTTTGGCTCTTCTTGAACCCAAAGTAGCTCACTGTCTTTATGTTTTAAAATTACATCTCCTAAGGTATCAAAAGGAAAGGGATATAATTGTTCAATACGAACTATTTTTATATTTTTAATTTTTTTATCTTTTCGATAATCATCTAGTTCATAGAAAAATTTTCCTGAGCAAAAAATTATTCTTTTAGGGTTTTTTACTTCTTCCTCTTCGATAATTCGATGAAAAGATGATCGACCAGTAAAATCTTCAATTGAGGATGTGTTGCTAGGATGTCGAAGTGTAGATTTTGGGGTAAATAAAATTAATGGCTTCCTGAAGTTTCTATGGATTTGTCTTCGAAGCGCATGAAAATAGCTAGCTGGAGTTGTACAATTAAGAATTTGAATATTATCTTCTGCTGCCATTTGTAAGAAACGTTCTATTCGAGCACTTGAATGTTCGGGCCCCATTCCTTCATGACCATGAGGTAGAAGTAAAACTAATCCACTGTTTTGCATCCATTTTCTTTCTGCCGCAGTAATAAACTGATCGATAATAATTTGTGCTCCATTGGCAAAATCCCCAAATTGTGCCTCCCACAAAACTAAGGTGTTAGGGTCTGCTAAAGAATAACCGTATTCAAAGCCTAAAACTCCCAATTCAGATAAGAAACTATCAATCACTTCAAATT
>ERZ802821.1949-NODE-1949-length-10407-cov-8.28622_pt1 | contig 10407 bp, 10 predicted proteins | sample MGYA00345648_ERZ802821 | MGnify/ENA primary metagenome ERZ802821 (study PRJEB30503, sample SAMEA104212357) | marine metagenome | biome: Westerlies Biome; feature: [SRF] surface water layer (ENVO:00010504) within the epipelagic zone...; material: water... | reverse complement strand
ACATACACTTAATTTTTTGCTTTATCTACAATTTTGTTTTGCGCAATCCAAGGCATCATTGCTCTAAGTTCAGAACCTACTTTTTCTATCGAATGTTCTGAAGTTTGCTGACGATATTCCTTCATTCTTGGTCCGCCCTTACCATCATTGCTTTCTCTAGCATCACTCATAAATTCTTGAGCAAATTCACCTGATTGAATTCTCTTCAATACAGCTCTCATCTCTTCTTTGGCATCTGAATTAACAACTTTTGGTCCACTTACATAATCACCAAACTCTGCTGTATTAGAAATACTGTATCTCATATTTTCTAATCCACCTTCGTATATAAGATCTACTATAAGTTTCACTTCATGCAAGCATTCGAAATACGCCATTTCAGGTGGATAACCATCTTCAACTAATACCTCGTAACCATTTTGGATTAATTGTGTAAGCCCGCCACAGAGAACTGCCTGTTCTCCAAATAAATCAGTTTCTGTTTCGTCCTTAAAGTTGGTTTCAATAATACCAGCTCTCCCAGAACCTATAGCAGAAGCATATGAAAGACCAATTTCTTTTGCATTCCCAGATATGTCTTTGTGAATCGCAATGAGGCAAGGAACTCCTGCACCTATTTCGTATTGAGACCTAACAGTATGACCAGGCCCTTTTGGAGCAACCATTATTACATCAAGGTCCTCTCTCGGCTCTATCATATCAAAATGGATGTTAAATCCATGCGCAAATGCTAAAACTGCACCTTGTTTGATGTTATTTTCTATCTCACTCTTATAAGTAGCAGATTGCAATTCGTCAGGCATTAAAATCATCACCATATCAGCATCTTTTACAGCCTCCGAAACTTCTTGAACATGTAGCCCAGCAGCTTCAGCTTTTGACCAAGAGGTAGATTCTTTTCTGAGTGCAACGGTTACATTTCCACCCGAATCTTTGAGATTATTTGCATGTGCATGACCTTGTGAACCATAACCAACTATGACTACTTTTTTATTTTTAATAATATCTAGATCAGCATCTTTATCATAATAAACTTGCATAACTCGCTCCTGTTAATTTTCTATAGTTAAGGTTTTTTCATCAGATGATATTCCTAAAGAACCTGACCTGACAATTTCAAGGGGATTATTTGCATCAATCTCTGAAATCAATTTATCCAATTCCGATGAAGTACCAACAACCTGTACATTTATAATTTGGTTATCCTTAGATACTATATTGGATTCATCAAAGACATTCTCGGGAAAAGAATCTTTTGTAAACTTTATCAACATCAACTCTCTTTCAACAAATTCAGATTCACTTAAATTAGTAACCATTACAACATCAATTAATTTATCAAGTTGCTTGGTTATTTGTTCAACCACTTTTTCATCACCCTCAGTAGACATTGTTAGTCTAGAAAGGGTTGAATCATTAGTGGGTGCCACAACTAGTGTCTCAATGTTGTAACCTCTTTGAGAAAAAAGGCCAACTACTCTGGAAAGAGCCCCGGGTTGGTTTTCCATCAATAAAGCAATTACTCTTTTCATTACCAAGTCTTTTCGTCTTTGCTAAGACGCATGTGATCCATTGCATTGCCAGCCTCTAGCATAGGATAAACATGTTCATTTGGATCAACATCCACATCCAAAAATACCAGTTTATCTTTAAGGGATATGCACTCTTTCATGGCTGATTCGAGCTCATCGAATTTAGAGACTTTTATACCAACATGTCCGTATGACTCAGTAAGAGCTACAAAATCTGGTAGTGAATTTTCATACGTACTAGATGAATGCCTACCTCCGTATTGCATGTCTTGCCATTGTTTTACCATTCCCAATGCGGCGTTATTAAGATTAATTATTTTTATAGGTAACCCATATTGAAGACATGTTGAAAGTTCTTGGATACACATCTGTATACTTCCTTCACCAGTAACACATGAGACTATAGACTCGGGGTATGCTAGCTGAACACCCATTGCCGATGGAAGCCCAAAGCCCATCGTGCCAAGACCTCCAGAATTTATCCACTGTCTTGGTTTATCAAAATGATAGTACTGAGCAGCAAACATCTGATGTTGACCCACATCTGATGTGACGAAAGCCTCTCCATTTGTTTCTTTATAGAGAGATTGTATAACTTGCTGAGGAAGTATCTTTCCATTTTGCGCTCCCATCTCTAATAGAGAATGGTTTAGGCCATGTGCATCTCGCCAGTTTTTAATCTGTTCGTTCCACTCAGAAATATCAGATTCATTAGTTTTCAAATCTCTAGATTTAAGTTCTTCAATAAGTGAAGTTAATGATTCTTTTGCAGAACCAACGATTGGTATATCGGCATGAATAATCTTTGAGACAGATGCAGGATCCACATCAATATGGATTTTCTTGGCACTGAGGGCAAATTGTTTTGGATCATTTGTGATTCGATCATCGAACCTTGCGCCTACTGCAATGATCAAATCTGCATTATGCATAGCCATGTTTGCCTGATAAGTTCCATGCATACCCAACATACCCATAAATTGTGGGTCTGAACCTGGGAAGGCACCCAATCCCATCAAAGTATTGGTAACTGGAAAATTTAAAAGTTTTGCTAGAGCAGTTAATTCTTCAGAAGCATTATTTTGATTTACCCCGCCACCAGAATAAATGACAGGTCTTTTAGCTATTGCAATCATATCAGCTGCTTCTTTTATCCTCGACGTATCTGCACCTTCTGGAGGATTATACGAACGCATATTAACTTCTGTTGGATAATTGAATTCGAATTTATATTCAGGATCGGTAAAGTCTTTAGGGATATCAATTACAACCGGACCTTTTCTTCCTGTTGTAGCTATATGAAAAGCCTTTTTTACAATATCAGGTATATCTTCTGCTCTTTGAACAAGAAAGCTATGCTTAACAATAGGTCGCGATACGCCAATCATGTCAGTTTCTTGAAAAGAATCTGTACCAATTAAATTGGATTTAACTTGTCCTGAAATAACTACGATGGGCGTGGAATCCATGTAAGCAGTGGCTAAACCTGTAATGGCATTAGTGGCTCCTGGCCCTGAGGTGACTAATGCGACGCCTGGTTTTCCAGTTGCTCTTGCATATCCATCAGCAGCATGGACGGCTCCTTGTTCATGTCTAACAAGAATATGGTCTACATAGTTTTGATTAAATATTGCATCATATATATGCAGTGCTGCTCCACCTGGATATCCAAACATAAGATCTACCCCCTCAAGATGAAGAGAATGAATTAATGCTTCAGCACCAGATTTATTACTTTTGTCCATTTAATATTTGTATAAAGTTCCTCCAAATCTAAGGAGGTTGAGCATTGTGACATTTGATATGTCTAAGTCAAGAAAACCTTATATTAACTGCTTCTAAGGGGTTTTTGAAATAGTGAATTTAAAATTGCCATCTCTTGCTAAGACAATATCAGAAAATCTAGGTAGTTCTTCTAAAATATAGTGCGTTAAACGCTCATAATGCATTACAAAACGATATACCTCTTCTTTTGTCATTATCTTATCTTTTAGATCTTTATCTTTAACGGTCTTAGCTAAAGTCTGCTCTTGTATCCACCTACTTTCATAAACAAAATCCATATTAGGTACTTTGATCATTAAAAGTAAATCGAATAAAGAAAACATCGTCTGATAGTCCTTTGATAGTTCCTGATTACTCCATTTAGACCAAATTCCATCTGGATCTTCTTCCTTTTCAAGCTGATTTAAGGGTGGAAGCCAATCCTCTTCTGGCAATGGCTTAGCCCCACCACACCAGGCATCAAAGAAAATAAAATCGGGTTTTCCTTTGAAGATAGGCCATTCTTCTAAAGGATAATGGCGATCTTTAGGCTTACAAAAGGCAGGGATCTTTGTCTCTGTCTCAGTATTTGCATTAGATAATTCATTAATTAGATCCAAACCCATTTTAATATCATGGGTTCCTGGCACTCCTCTTACATAACAAAGTGGATGGATTTCATTTGCGAGAGATCTTCTTTCTTCTTGGGACTTATAAATATCGTCAATAGAAAATCCCATAGCAGGTCGTTTAACTATCTCATTTAGTACTTTTTGTATAAAAAAAGAAAGTGTAGTCTTTCCAGAACCTTGTCCCCCCGTAAAACAAATAAAATATGGTTGGTTTCTTTTAGGAAAAGTCTGATCTAGGTATAAAGAGATTGGAGTGACTATTTCAGCCAAAAATTCTTCACTCAAATTCTCTATTTTCATTTGTTCAGCCAAATTAAATAAATGACCTTTGGACTGATCTAATAAGCGTCTTACGGCTTCATCGCTAGCATTTGGGAAGTTAGTCATTATTTTGTAATCTTTTCAATAAGCTGGAAGTATCCCACCGGCTGCCACCCATGTTTTGTATGTCTTCGTAAAATCTATCTATTAGTTTCGTAATTTCAAGGCTTGCACCTTGTTTTTCTGCTTCTTGAATAGCTATTTTTAAATCTTTACGCATATGATCAACGGCGAAACCGTGATCATAATGATCTTGCGACATAGTTGCCCAGCGGTTATCCATTTGCCATGATTGTGCTGCTCCTTTTGATATAACTTCTATTACTTCTTCAGTTACTAAACCAGCTTTTTCTGAAAAATTGATACCTTCTGCAAGTCCTTGCACTAGTCCAGCTATACATATTTGATTCACCATCTTGGTAAGCTGACCCGATCCGGAGGAACCCATTAATTTTGTAAATTTTGCGTAACAGTTCATAGTGATGTTGGCCTTATCAAAGGCATCCTTATCTCCGCCTGCCATAATTGTAAGAGAGCCATTCTCCGCGCCAGCTTGGCCACCCGAAACAGGAGCATCTATGTAATGAACTCCTTTCTGTAGGCATATTTCACTCATCTCATTCGAAAGAATAGAAGACGTGGTAGTGTGATCAACGATGATACCTCCCGGTGAGATTGAACTCAAAATACCATTTTCCCCCGTTATAACTTCTCTTACATCATCATCATTTCCTATACACATGTAAATCTCTTCACAGACATTACCTAGTTCTGCTGGGCTATTACTAATCTCACCTTTATAGGTTTTAACCCAATTATCTGCCTTTGCAACAGAGCGATTGAAAACTAGAGTGGGATATTTCTTTGATATGTATCCAGCCATTGGAAATCCCATTATTCCTAATCCTATAAAACCTCTAGTTTTCATTCATTTCTCCAAATAATAGAAAGTATTCTATTTTCAGTTTGATCTCTTCTGTAAGAGAATAATGATTCTGATTCGAATGTGCACTCCGAAGAAACATCTACATTGATATCATATTTGCCTAAAATTCTTTTCGCCTCCCCGTGGAGGCTAAATAGCCATTTATCATGACCTTTCTCTATAAAGTTGGATTGTGATCCGTCATCCTTATTTATAAAAGATTCATACAAGTCATTGCCAACTTCATAGTTTTTTAAGGATATTGAAGGTCCTATCCATGCAGACACATCAGAACAGCCTTTTGTGAATGAGGTCAATGTAGATTCAATTACTCCTGATAAAAGACCTTTCCAGCCTGCATGCAGGATAGCGAACTCACTACCATCATTTTTTGACAAAGCTATAGGTAGACAGTCAGCAGTCAAAACACCTAAGGCAAGATTACTAGTTGAAGAAAATAGAGAATCTGTTTCATCTATAGGAAACGATGAATGAGAGAATATTGTTTCTAGTTTATTTCCGTGAACCTGATTCATATATTGGATAGGGATATCTTCGAATTTAGTAAAATCCTTAAGTATTTGAGATTTTTCTGAGCTTATATTTTTTTTGTAAAAATATTCTTTAGTGAATGATACACAATGAATTTTTTCTCCAAGAGGTACTTTGGGTTTTAAGAAGTCAGGACCCATTTACTTTTATTTGATTTAACAGAGTTTGCATATCTGAAGGCATAGAAGCTTTAAATGAAATTAACTCTCCACTAGTAGGGTGGTTTAATTGAAGTTCCTCAGCATGCAGAGCTTGTCTTTTAAAGTTAGAAATTATTTTTTTTAGCTCTTCACTTGATCCTCGAGAGAATTTATTTCTACTGCCATAAAGAGGGTCACCAATTATTGGATAACCTATATGAGATAGATGAACTCTTATCTGATGAGTGCGTCCAGTTTCTAGATTTACCTTTAACAAAGAATACCCATCTAGGTTTTCGAAAATACTAAATCTTGTAATTGCCTCCTTTCCATTTTGATTAACAGCTTGCTTTGTCCTTATTTTTGGATGCCTTCCAATGGGCTCATTTATCGTTTTATTGATAACCGGCGCTCCTACGACCATTGCTAAATATGTTCTAGTTACTGATCTTTCCTTAAGTTGCTCTACTAAACTTAGATAAGAGCTTTCTGTTTTAGATATAACCATCAAACCAGATGTATCTTTATCCAGTCTATGAACTATTCCCGCTCGGGGCAGGAAGCTGAGATTCTCATCATGAGATAATAAAGCATTCACCAAGGTGCCCGTTCTATTTCCAGAGCCCGGATGAACAACCAAGCCTGCAGGCTTATTAATTATTAGTATTTCTGTATCCTCAAAAATTACCTCAAGAGCAATATCTTCAGGAAGATCGATTAATTGAGATTCTTCCAAAAAATTTACTGAGACAGCATCATCTGTTTGCATAATATATTTGGATTTAACTTCTTTACTATTTACAAGTAAGTTGCCATCTTTGATCCACCTCTGAATATGTGCTCTCGAATAATCAGTAAATTGTTTTGCAATTATTTGATCAACTCTTTGTCCTTGGTCGGCAGGAAGAGCGATGTAATTAAGTGATATCTTTTTTTTATTTTCCATTAAACCAAATTGGAACCCATCAAACCTTTTTCTGTCCAAGAACTAGTCTGATCTGTAGAATTCGTAAGTTAAATGACAATCCTTCACAATTTTATTAATTCTAGCAAGAGAAATCTCAGTATTTTAGGGATTTTTATGCTTTTGCTTTTAGTTTCTTCTTGTTCATCAAATGAGGAAATGCCTGATGAGCGTTTAGTAGAAAAAGAACTTTATGATCAAGCCCAAACTCGATTAAAAAATGGAAGCTTTTCAACTGCCATCTTGAGTTTAGAAGCCCTAGAATCGAGATTCCCTTTTGGTAGATACGCAGAGCAAGCGCAAGCAGAACTCATTTACGCTTATTACATGAACTCACAATTTGAAGCCAGTCAATCAGCTTCTGAAAGATTTATAAATCTTCATCCAAGGCATTCCCATACTGGTTATGCCTTTTACATGAAAGGCCTTGCAGCCTTCACAGATGATTCAGGCTTATTCTCAAGATATTTTCAATCTGACTTAGCAAAAAGAGAGGTCGTGATGGCTCAAACCTCCTTTGGAGAATTATCAGAATTTATTTCAAGATACCCAGAAAGTAAATATGTACCTCATGCAAAACAAAGAATGATTTATTTAAGAAATCTTTTAGCTGAGCACGAAATATATGTTGCTGACTTTTATATGAAAAGAGGTGCCTATCTAGCTGCAATAGGTAGAGCAAAATATGTAATAGAAAATTTACCTAATACCCCCCAGACTCCTTTTGCACTTTCAATCCTAGTTGAGGCCTATGAAATACTTGAGTATGAAGAGTTAAGAAAAACAAGCTTAGAAATACTCAACGCTAATTATCCAGACTTTGATTTTCAAGAGAATGAGTCAGTTAAAGAAAGGTCATGGACTAATATTCTTACCTTAGGCTTAATTGGCAAAGAAGATATAAAAAGACCTAATGCCGAGACCCCTTAAAAATGTGGCAATTGATTATCCTAATTGCGGTAATCCTATTGGTTTACATAACATCAAGACTGACAGGCAATAAGAGAATTGAATCAACAACAAACAAAATAGAAATTGTTAAATGTTGCGTATGTGATTTAAATACTCCATCTTCGGAATCAATCAGGAAAGGTGAATATTGGTTTTGTTCTGAGGATTGTGTGGTTAAAAACGATATCTAACCTTTACAGTAAAGGTATCTGCCTGAGGATCATTCCAGGGCCTTTTATAAATCTCACTTAAACTATCCTCTTCATCGAATTCAACTATCCTTCCGCCTCGAGAATAGACAACATATAAATAAGCTAAGGGTAATATTTCATATCGATATCGAATTTGAAAAGCTAAATCACTCAAAGTAAAAGGATCTATCTGTGTGTCTATGGAATTCAGATTACCTTCTATATCGCTTAGATAGGGCTTTGGATCTCGAGCCGTAAAACCTACCATTTGTGCCTTGAGTCTCAATTCATGCTTATCTCCCCCAAACCAATTTATAGAGGCGATAGTGGTCTTTTGCTTCTTTTGGTAAATGCCGAAGAAATTGTCCTGAATCCAATTTAGCCAGTCATCCTCTTCAGCATAGTTATACATTAGAGAAAAATTTAAGTTGTCTCTAGGAGCGAAATCTAATTTGGCTGTATAAATATTAGAAAATCCAAGTGCAGATCCTCCAAATTGCTCACCCATCTGACGTTTGTATTCAATATAGTAGTTGAAGAAATCTTGAGAAGCCCCCTTGTACTGAAGTGCGCCGCCGTAATTCTTGGGCTTATTGACGTACCAGTAAGTTGGGTTTCCTCTGGTAATCCAAAAGTCTTTAGTTTTTGTTCTATAGAAGATCGAGCTTTCTAGGTATGAAGTATCACGAAAAGTTGTCTTATTGTTAAGGTATAAAAAATCATTTGATTTTATGAGGTCTCCATTAGCTTCATGCCCTATCCCAAATTCAAAAGTATTAGAGAGAAAGATAGAAGACTCATTGAAATCATTCTTTTTATATCCATTTTGAACACCACCAAAGAAATAATCATCAATAATTTGATAACCCATATCGTTTATGTCTGTATCCTCATCAAAAAAGAATAGGAAGGCATCCGTATATCGTTGAGTAGTAGGTGAAGAAGTGAGCCTAAAGCGAAATGCCTCTCCTGATTTTTCAGAGTTATCAATTCCTTGTTCTGTATCTGAAGTAATGTAAATTGCATCTATTCGCGTCTTATCTGAGTAGCGATAAACTAAATCCATAGAATGAACTTCAGCCGTTCTATCTAATATGGGTCGATCAGTATGAGTGCTTAAGTATCCTAATGAAAAATCCTCAAAATTCTTTCTTGCCCTTAAAGAATAAAAGTCTCTACCTTCACTGAAAGTTTCATCTGCTTCAGAAGCGCCTAAAAAACCAAAATCTAAAGTCTCGCCTTGTTGTGTGTACCGGATCGCATAGTCAATATCATTTATGCCTACCTGACTTGACTCACAATAATCTTTTAGAGAACCTTCAAAACTTGAGCAATTATAGTCAGGCGCGGCTCCTATTCTCCTGGTATTGATTAGATAGAAATAGGTAAATCCTTTAACATCAAAAAGAGAGTGATTTTCCGAAAAGAATGGCCTTTTGTCAGAATAAAAAGTTTCTGAAGAAGAAAAGTTAACAACCAGCTCATCACTCTCAACTTGTCCAAAATCTGGATTTATTGCGATATTCAATTGCTTGCCAGAGTCTATCTTCCAGAAAATTTCAGCCCCAACCTTTTCGTTTGTTTCATTAAGAACCCTATCATCTAAAGCAGTGACGTAGGGAAAGAAATCAATTTTTGATACGCTATAGTTCTTAAATTTATAAGGGTGAAATAGAGAAATAAATTTTTCTTGCCTTGGATTGCCCTTAATGGTCGTATTCACCCTCCATTCAGCTGCTAGTAACCTCCAGAAAGAAAGTTTTACCTCCCTAAACTCTCCATTTACAGCTTTCATTGGTGCAATAGACCAAGGTATAAACATTTCGGCATACCAATAGTCTTTATCTACAAAAACTCCAGACTTCCAGTCCGCATCCCAATCATAATTAACTTCATTTTCATTTCTGTAAATTCCATCTGATATAGATCCTCCAGCGGAAACTGTAAAGGCATATGCAGCCAATCCATCGCCATCAAAATCAATTGCGAGGCCAGCCTTATCTGCATTAGCCATCTCATCATCTCTTTCATGTCTATTGGCCCGAATGGTTTCTTTATCTTGTTTATTTATAAAACCAAGATAAATTCCTTTTTCATCCTCGAGGATTAAAACCTTTTGAAAATCTTTAGGTTCATTTAATGTGAAAGGAAGAGACTCATAATACTTTGTGTATTCATCTGCACTTTTCCATGCGGAATCATCCAGCTTTCCGTCGATAATAATCTCATGAGATAAAACTGATGAAGCGGAAAAACAAATACAAAAGAAGGCTAAATACGCTTTTAGCCTCCAATGCACTGATACTCCCCATTTCAAGATGGAGGTATTCTAGTTGCAGAGCGATTTAAAATCTATATCTAACTTTAACTGTAAAAGTATCTGCTTGAGGATGATTCCAGGGTCTTTTATAAATCTCCTGAATATTATTTTCTTC
>ERZ802821.1948-NODE-1948-length-10416-cov-10.0985_pt1 | contig 10416 bp, 10 predicted proteins | sample MGYA00345648_ERZ802821 | MGnify/ENA primary metagenome ERZ802821 (study PRJEB30503, sample SAMEA104212357) | marine metagenome | biome: Westerlies Biome; feature: [SRF] surface water layer (ENVO:00010504) within the epipelagic zone...; material: water... | reverse complement strand
TTGTTACAATGGTATCTTAGAGATACTCTTATTATCAGATGCATAGGGAGATCATATCCAATGCTCTTTTATAATATTTAAATTAGCTTCGATATTATGGCCAAATGCCACATCAAAAATAAGATCTAGTTTTCTGCCTGCTGTAATATCTAGGACATCTTCGACAAAATGAGGGGTATCGTATCTCAGCACGTTATCTGCACCCGCATTTAGAGCAGCAGTCATTTTTTCTGGTCCACTGACAGATGATATTACATGAGCGCCAGCATATTTTGCCATTTGAATTGCACAATTTCCAACACTTCCGCCGCCACCTGTAATCAATATGGTAGCGCCATTAAGGTTTGAATATTTAAACAAGCCAGCATAGGCAGTTAAGGCAGGTATTCCAATAGTTGCCCCAATTTCAAGAGATGTTGTATCTGCCAACGCGATAGCAAGGCTTGATGGCACACACACGAAATCTGCAGCCGTGCCAAATGGCCTTTGCCATTGTGCTGAATATAGCCAGACACGCTCCCCAACTCTATTTTTATTTACATTACTGCCAACCGCTTCAATAATGCCAGAGCCGTCACTATGGGGTATAATTTTTGGGAAAGCCTGCTTTTGTCCTCTAAATCCACTGCGCCTTTTAGTGTCAGACGGGTTTAGACCAGAAAAAGAAACCTTTACCAATACTTCATCATTCTGTGGAACTGGCTTATCCATCTCACCAAAAATTAAAACCTCTGATGCATCCCCTTGTTTTTCATACCAAATAGCTTTCATACCCTACCCTTTACCTCTTTCAACCACTATCATTATGTTGCCTGTTAAGACGGCTTAACTCAGATATCAGTACAATTAGCTTCAAATCCGATTAACTGGTTTATTCTTATTACGATATATTTAAAGTACCAGTTTTTGTTTTTCTTTGGAGAAAAAATATCTTTCTGAAGAAAAGCGCTTTTTGAGGTAAGATTATTAAATTCATGAGCATATATATGACCCATATAAGCATCAAAATATTGGTTTAGGGTAATAGAACCATCAGGAGGTAGGTGAATAGTCAGCACGGAAGCGCCATCGGTTTCGAGCTTAAAAGTAGAATTTACCTCAAAAAATCCAGTATCTGTTATTTCGTCTGTAATGATACAGTTAAGAAACAGTCCTGATGCAATAGATGAATTGCTAAAGAAAAAAGCGGCAATGATGGCACATAACACAATCTTCAATTAATTCTCATCCCTTGTTCTAGCAGGTTATCTTAGCGCGAAAATTATCAACAGAGTTTGCCCAGTTTATCGTCTGAAAAGTAATAACCGAATTAGTCGCAAAATTCCATTAATCAGGATGGAACGCATAAACGGATTATTAAAAACGCGTTTAGAAAAATTAATAAGGGGCGGCATAAAACGCCTCGCAAGAAAGAGTATAATCGTTACCAGCAGAAAAATGAATATAAGTTTAGTCATGTTCGGTTAATTATTTTCACGTTGATTTTGAAGCTCACCCAGTTTTGTTGTAAGCAAATCTAGCTGTTCCTTTAGGAGTTTATATTCTCTCATTGTGATATGCTTATTCTCCTCATCACTTATGGTTTCTTCTTGTTTTTGCACAATTTGCATAGAATCAACGATAATACCGATAAAGAAATTTAGAACGGCAAAACTGGTTATTATTATGAACGGAATGAAAAATGACCAGGCCCATGGAAATAATTCCATTGTTGGGCGCACCACGCCCATGGACCAGCTCTCAAGTGTCATGATCTGAAAAAGGGTATAGGCGGATGCACCAATACTGCCAAACCATTCCTGCATATTTGGATCTGGGTATGTTCCAAATAACTTTGTTGCTAAAACAGAGGCAACGTAAAAGATAAGCCCAAGCACCCCAACCACGGACACCATTCCAGGAATCGAATGGCCGATAGCAGATACAACGCGCCGTAATTGCGGAACAACAGAAATCAGTCTTAATACCCGTAAAATGCGCAAGGCACGAAGAACCGTAAGGGCGCCGCTAGTAGGTGCCCATGCAATTGCAACAATTGCTAAATCAAATAAGTTCCAACCAGAACGAAAAAAGCGAAATCTATAAACATAGAATTTTAGCAGTAATTCTATAGAAAAAAGCACCAAGATAATTCTATCTATCCAATGTAATAACCCGCCATAGCGAGCGGTAATAGATTGGTCTGTTTCCAATCCCAACGTTATCGCATTCACAAGAATTAATGCAGTTATTCCAAACGTAAATAGATTGCTTTCTATTAAATTTAAAAGCTTTTGAGTTATCTGGTTTGGGTTAGCCTCATGCATGGTGTGTATAACTTCCTTTTAATATTTGCGCTTTCACGCAGATTATAATTGATAAATCTTAATAAGATCTAATGGCTCATTTTGGCCACGAATAAGATAATCAGGTATTTCTTTAGAGGGTAAATCATAATTTATTATTTGAGCTAATTCATCACTAATTAAAAAAAAGTTGTATCAGATCTTTCGTGAGCACTCTACGTGCCACATTAACAGTATCACCGATTACGGCAAACCGCTGTTTGCTTCTCATATTTCCAGCCACAAATGTGCCGTAATGAATACCAATCCTGTGTTCAATTATAAACTGGTTAGCTTGTTTTTTATTTAAATTATCAAACTTTATATTCATGGCTAAAGCGCATTAAAAGGCATTATGAGCATCATTTCCATAGGATTTAGGCGTTCCAAATTTAGCTATCACCCATAAATTTATCGACAGTTCCGTAATGTTTGATAAGGGCTTCAACCATAATAGATTGATAATAAGATAACAGCACTAAAACATCGCTTAGATTCATTTTCTCAGATAGTTGAGTGAAATTCACAATATCTGTAAAAAGAACCGCGATATTCGTATGTTTTGGTTCTAACTTTTGGATGTCAAATCCCCCATTCTTGATTTCTTCTTTCAGATCGGGGGAGAAATATCGACCAAGATGAGCGTTTTTTGTCTCCGTCTTAATGCTCGCTCCCATAACCCAGCGGTTAAAGCGAGCAATTGCAATAACAAGTGTGATAAAAAGCATCGTAGTCATACTATTATCATTCATTGACTGACCACGTATCCGTTGGAGATGATCTCCGCCCAATTACTGGAAATAAAGGTATTTTCATTAGATGTTAGAACCAGATACACTTTCACAAGTCTGAAAAACGATAATAGATAAACAGAATAAAGCTGGCTTGTTTATTGCCAGCTACCATCTTTTTGTATCCAAATTTATTCTGTATAAAAATATCTAATAGTTTTTTTTAATTATGTTATGAATTAATGTATTTTTTTAAATTAGTTTGGCTAAAACTGGTGTAATAGCTAGATTTGTAGATATGTAGGGCAATCTGTTTGCGGTGCAATATTGAAAGCTTAAATCAAAGCACTTGAACCCAAACCAATTTGTCGTTAAAACCCTGAAGATATAAGTGTCACTATTATACTGGTCCTGTAGCTCAACTGGATAGAGCGGCTGACTTCTAATCAGCAGGTTGGGGGTTCGAGTCCTCCCGGGATCACCATTTTCTTAAAAAAATATATATAAATTAATAAGTTAGATACAAAACTGTATCACGCTTTTTTTTGTCATGTCCTGCTTTACCAATCATTAATCTCTTATCCCTTAGAATAATCAGATAAGGGTTAAATAGAGCGATAAAATGGCAAGTGGGCAGACTGATAAAAACACAACAATTATCCGCGTATATAAATATGGGCTTATTCCAAAAGGGCCGTTCCCCGAAGAAGCGGTGACTGAGTTATGGCGGGCCAATAAACTCTGGAATAATCTAGTTGCGATACATAAACAGGATAGGGAAGATTTTGAAGAAGCGCGCTGTAACGCAGATGCAGAATATAAAAAAGAGTTTCTTAACCTAAAACAAATAAATCACGATATTGATAACGCCTATTATGAGAAGCGCAATGCAAGAATGCAAGCCAGCACTAAGGAGGCAAGCCATCCGTTAATTAAAAACGCTAACGCAAAAATAAACGCATTGACAAAACAACGTAATGCTATTTACGAGCAGCTTAAATCCTCGCGCAAGAAAGCTGATAAATTAATTGATAAGGCAGCACATAATAAAGAATTTAGGGCAAAAATAAACAGAGCAACCAATGCGAAGCATACTGACGGGATGTATAGTAACACAGCATGGGAGGTGAATGCTTATTTTAAAACAGCAAGAGACATAGCATTTAAAACAAATAGCCAGTTAAGGTTTCATAGATTTGATGGCACAGGCTTTTTTAATTTTCGTTTTCGACGAAAAGGTGCAAAAGTTGACGGTGTTTATTTTGAGGAATTATTTTTAAGCAATAAGCCAAAAAATAAAAATAATGCGCGCTTATTATTAATCGAGCGGGATGATACCCGCAGGAAACCCCGAATATTGATGCGTGCAACCTTAGCAGGTGGCCAAAAAATAGCGACACAGACACGCCATGAATTTGATTTGATTTATCACAGACCAATTCCTGAAGGAAGCCAAATTCAAAATGGCAAAATCATTCGCTCACGCATTGGGGATAAATTTTCCTATCATCTTGCTTTAACGGTTAAACAGCCTGTTGTTGAACCTGTGGAAATTCCCACCGATAGGGCTGTTGGTATTGATATAGGGTTTAGGCGAATAGGGGATACAATCCAAGTTGCAACAATCGCATCTAGCAATGAAGCTGAGATGCCGATTGAAGTTTTTGTACCTGATAAAATGATGCGCTCAATGGAACATGTAATTGAGCTTCAATCAGATATAGATGATACGGCAACAGAGCTTGGCAAAATCATAAAACCCATTTTTAAGAAGAATCCATTAGAGGAATCACACCCTAAATTTGGTTTATGGAAAGCTGTAGCCAAAGCGCCGCCACATGTCACTTTATCGTTTGAGACAGCTTATAAGCTGGCGCGATGGATATTAAGAGAGCCTGAACAATTACCTGAAAAAGTAGAGACAGAAATTAAGAAATGGTGGCGCTCGAATAGTCGTCACTATCGAGAAATGCATAACCTAAAAAGAAAACAATTAAATCATCGCAAGCATTTTTATCGACAAATTGCATATGAGTTAGTTTCAAGAGGGGTTTTAATTGTGCTTGAAAAAATCAATCTTTCTGATTTTGCAGAGACCAAAGATACAGATAATAAGCTAGGCAATAAAGCAAGATCACAGCGTTTTTTGGTATCCCCCTCTGAATTTAGAAATGCCATAATAAATGCAGCAAGCAGAGAGGGCATTGATTTTAAAGAGGTGCCACCACACTATACATCAAAGACCTGCAGTGCTTGTGGCTTTTTGAATAAAGAGTTAACATCGCAGAAGCAATGGAATTGCCCAAATTGCGGCGTAATTCATGATAGAGATATTAATGCTGCTCGTAATATTGCAAATCTGGGTATGGAATATGTTAAAAACAGAAAAAAAGGAGCCAAAGATATATAAAATATCCTCGTTTTTGAGGGCTTGTTTTTAAGTTTTTCGACGTGTTATCAGATACTTATAAAAACCCTGTATACAGACCCTGTTAGTTGGAGGGATATGGTTGTAAAACCAATGGCTACTGATGCTATCCTGCGTTAATTTGTGGCGATTGGGGCGGGGGATGCGCCCCATTCAGCCCAGCTACCATCATAAATCTTAATGCCGGTAACACCTATTAAACTAAGGGCTAATGCAACCCCTGTTGCTGTCACGCCAGAGCCGCAAGTTGTAATGATGGGCTTGGTTAGATCTATGCCAGCATCTGCAACGCTTTGTTTAATTTGCGCGTCTGATACAATCTCACCCGTATCTGAATTAAGAAGGGATGTTATTGGCAGATTGCAAGAGCCTGGAATATGACCCCCGCGAAGGCCTGCTCTTGGCTCTGCTTCTGCCCCTATAAAGCGGGGGTGCGAGCGCGCATCCAAAATTTGCTCAGCCTTGCCAGATAAAACCTGCGCGTGCAAATCATCAAATAAAATAACATCTGTTTCAATCGGGTTTGATGCTTTGAAATCGGATTTTGGAAGCGTTTGCCCAGCGCCTGATTCTGTTTTACCGCCAATCGCGATAAATCGTTTTAATCCGCCATCAAGTACAAAAACACGCTCATGACCAAACATGCGCAACAGCCACCATGCACGCGCAGCTGATAAAAAGGGGGAGTTATCATACACAACCACATAATCACTATTATTAAGGCCAATCTCTTGCATATGCGCTTCAAATTGCTGTGCTGATGGTAGCATATGAGGCAAGTCAGAATCAGGATCTTTAATAGCGTCTATATCAAAACGAATAGCGCCTTCAATATGATTTGCTAAATATTCTGCCTTAGCATCTCTGTTATGCGTTACCAGAAAATAAGTTGCATCACATATTTTAACATCGCTGCGCCCGTGATTTTCAATCAACCATTCTGCAGTTACTAAATTTTTAACACGTGACATTTTTTTTACATCCATGAAGGCGTTGGAAGATTCTTTGATTTTAAGAATTCTGGATTCCACACTTTTGATTGATAACGCTGTCCAGAATCGCACAAAATTGTTACGATTTTATGCCCTTTGCCCAGCTTCTTTGCAAGTTCAATTGCCCCTGCCACATTAATGGCGCTTGACCCGCCTAAATACAGGCCTTCCTCTGACATAAGATCAAATAAAATCGGCATTGCAACCTCATCTGATATTCGGAAAGAATAATCAGGCTTGAAATCTTCTAGATTGGCGGTAATGCGTCCTTGTCCTATTCCCTCTGATATAGAGTTGCCTTCTGCTTTAAATTCGCCATTCTCGTAGTAATTAAATAAGGCACTGCCATTGGGATCTGCTAACCCAATTGAAATTTTATCATTACGGGATTTAAGATAAGCGCCAACACCTGCAAGCGTGCCGCCAGAGCCCACAGCACAAATAAATCCGTCCACGCCGCCATCTGTTTGCTCCCATATCTCTGGCCCAGTAGTTGAGAAATGTCCCCCCCGATTAGCAACATTATCAAATTGATTGGCCCAAATAACATTCGCATTAGTCTCTTGCTGCATTTCTTCTGCCATGGCTTGAGATACCCGAATATAATTTCCAGGATCACGGTAGGGCAGGGCAGGCACAAGTCTTAGATCAGCCTTTGCAATGCGCAATGCGTCTTTTTTTTCCTGACTTTGCGTCTCAGGCATTACGATGATTGTCTTATAGCCGCGTGAGTTCCCAGCAAGAGAAAGGCTAATACCAGTATTACCAGCAGTGCCTTCTATAATGGTGCCGCCTTTGCGCAAACTGCCACTTGCCTCCGCCGCCTCAATAATAGCTTTTGCCGCTCTATCTTTTACAGAACCGCCAGGATTTGAAAATTCAGCTTTGCCATAAATCTCACACCCCGTTAACTCTGATGCGGCACGTAGTTTAATTAAGGGCGTATTGCCCACTAAATCCAGAAAGCTTTGTGCGGCCATTTTTAATCATCCTAAGTTCGTATTTTCCTATTAGCAGTTTAGAATGTATCACAGATAAAGAAAAGAAACGATGATGGTAAAAAATCATCTGTTCTAGAAAAGATTTATAAAGAATGCGAATATATTAGAATGAAACTTCTAATGCTTGCATGGTATTATGAAAATTCTTTATATTAAGGTTTTTAAAGTTTCAGCTTAAAGAGGGTGTGATGTTTTTTCAGCAAGCCAGTAATCTTCCATCTACGCTTTTCAAAAATATGGAAATAGCGCCTACCAGCTCGTTATTCTTTGATAAAAAATCTGATGGCTGGGTGGGTCTAAGCTGGCAAGAAGTAGCTCGAAAAACACAGGATATCGCAAAATTCCTAATCTCCATTGGCATACGCCCAGATGATAAGGTTATGATCTGTTCGGAGAACCGCTCAGAATGGGCAATTGCTAATTTAGCTATTATGTCCGTTGGCGCTATTGTGGTGCCTGCCTATACAACGCTTACCCAGTCAGATTATGCGTTTTTAATGGAGCATAGCCACACTCGCTATATTTTTACCTCATTTGGATCTCTTGCAGACAGCCTAGAAAAGGCTGCGATAAAAACAGGCGCTGTAGAAGCTATAATTTATTTTGATAAGCGCCCACCACAAAAGAAAAAAGCACGTTTTGAGTGCTATGATTGGCAGGAAATTTCTACTATCCCTCAATTAGCCAATCAGCATATTGCACCTCATCAATTGGATAATGAGTTTGTTTCTTCTGTTGAAAAAATTGCTGCTGAGAATGTCTGCTGTATCATTTATACATCTGGCACCGGTGGCACCCCCAAGGGGGTAATGCTTACCCATAAATCTATTCAGGCAAATATCTCGGCAGCGGCAGATTTACTTGCAGAAGGAAGTGCAGGCGATAAAACGCGGTTTTTATCCTTGCTTCCTTTATCTCATGCCTATGAGCATACAGCAGGTCTTCATCTCCCATTATCAATGGGCGCAAATGTTTGGTTTTGTAATAGTCCTGAAAGGTTTGCCCAAGATTTACAAGAGGTTAAACCAACTATAATGACGGCGGTGCCAAGATTATATGAGGTTTTATTTAACCGAATTAATTCTGGCATTATGGCTAAAGGGGGCGTAACAAAAACCTTATTTGATAAAGCAGTTTCTATTGGGACTGCAAAAATTCTAAAACAACATATCTCAATAATAGATAGAGCTATTGACCCAGTTTTAACTTTGCTTGTGCGCTCAAAGGTAAAAAATAGATTGGGCGGAAGATTAAAATATTTCGTGTCAGGAGGGGCTGCATTAAATCCTGATATTGGACGATTTTTTCTAAGTCTTGGTGTTCAAATATTGCAAGGGTATGGACAAACAGAAGCCTCTCCTTTGATTTCTGCAAATAGGCCAAAGCGCATTAGAATTGAAACAGTTGGTCCTGCTGTAGAGGGCGTGGAAGTTAAGCTATCTGATACATCTGAATTGCTTGTTAAAGGGGATTGTTTGATGCAGGGCTATTGGAGGGATGAGAAGGCAACCGCTGATACCTTGATAGATGGCTGGCTACATACAGGCGATATTGCGCATATTCACGCTGATGGATATATCGAAATTACGGGCAGGGTTAAGGATATCATTGTAAATTCTGGAGGCGATAATATCTCTCCATCTAGGGTGGAATCAATTCTGTGCTTTGAGCCAGAAATAGAAGCTGCTGTTGTTTTTGGAGATAAAAGACCGTGGCTCTGTTCTATTATATCACCGTCTGAGTCATTTCTTAGTGAGTACCGCTCGCCGAATGATCAACAAACAAAGCTAGCGGAAATTGTTAAAAGAATTAATAATTCGCTCTCTCAGTCAGAGAAAATCAGGAAGTTTATTATGGCCAATGAAGCGTTTACCGTGGCTAATAAAATGCTTACGCCCACGTTAAAAGTAAGGCGGAATGAAATTTTAAAAAATTATAAAAATCAGATAGATGAGCTGTATAACTAAGTTATTTATTTAAGTGATAAAAATCGCTGAAAGTCGAATAATATTTATCCGCTGATATCAGGGCGATTTATATAAATATGATTAATTACTTCAATTCTAGCTTGCACGGCATCAAACTTTCTAAACGCATCTATAATTTTGTAATGCGAATTTGCCATTTCAACTAGATTTTTCTCAAGCCTGTTTACAATAAGAAATGTTTTGATCTGTATATGAAGTGTTTGCCATGTTTTAAGCAATATCTCATTACCTGCATTTTTAATAATGATGGAATGAAATTCATGATTAATAGATGCAAATAACATCATATTTTCTTTTGTTGCAGCAGCTAACATTCTCTCAACCGCATCTTCTAGCTGATCTGTAATTTCAACTTGATTTTGACAAATCACTTCAGCGGCATACCCTTCAAGCTGGGCACGAACATCGTAAATATCCGATAATTCTTGATTACTTATTTTGCGTATTCTAGAGCCGCGATTGGGTAATGTTTCTAACAAGCCTGTTGATTCTAGCTCTCTTATCGCCTCTCTGACAGGAGCCTGACTTGTTTGCATTTGCCGTGCAATTTTCATTTCTATCAAGCGTTCACCCGGTTCGAAATCACCGCTAAGAATTTTTGTTAGAATGTAATGCCTTACTTGCCCTGATAGGGTGCCTCTTTGTTTTTTAACAGCTGTTTCCATGGGTTTTAATTCTATTTAATTTTATTTTGTTTTTACAAGATTAATAGGCTCTAAACGACTATATACTTGTTGAGTATGACCTAATCAGATCAAATATCAAGCACGTTAAGCTAGTTGCTCAAAACTAAAACAAATGTAGATTATGGTTAAGATTGATTTATTAGAGGAGAACTCACTTTATATGATTTTTTTTGAGTAGAATTTAGAATCATTAATACTTTTGTAAAAGATTTATAAAACACAATTAATCTAATTAAATAAGGGTGTTAAGATATCGCTTAAAAATA
>ERZ802821.1945-NODE-1945-length-10431-cov-13.029_pt1 | contig 10431 bp, 6 predicted proteins | sample MGYA00345648_ERZ802821 | MGnify/ENA primary metagenome ERZ802821 (study PRJEB30503, sample SAMEA104212357) | marine metagenome | biome: Westerlies Biome; feature: [SRF] surface water layer (ENVO:00010504) within the epipelagic zone...; material: water... | reverse complement strand
GATTCACACGAATTGGTTCTCCTTTTTTTATGTTTCAGATTTCTTTCGATAAAATCGGGATTGAGCCAAAAATAGCGTTCACTTTTGTGGTTCTAGAGTTCGCCGGTTTGAGGCTGGTCTTCCACCCATGAAAAGCCCTTTGAGAAATCGAGGAGCTTGTTTTTATATCCAACTTCGCTCTAAAGGAATGATTAATAGGGTTTAACACACAAATGTTCAACATAATTAAATATATAAGTTATGTTAAATATTTGTTAAAATTTAAATAAATAATTATATTTAACCAAACTATTAACATAACAAAATGAAAAAACTATTTTTATCAACATTCATAATGCTTTTCGCATTTTTTGGTTTAGCACAAAAAAATGTAACTGGAAGTGTTATTGATAATAAAGGCCAAGCCTTAGCTGGAGCAACAATCGTTGTACAAGGCACTTCGAATGGAACAACCACCGATCTTGATGGTAAATTCTCTATTAAATCCACAGAAGGTAGTGTTTTAGAAGCTTCTTATCTCGGCTATAAAACACAATCAATAACTATCGGTACTAATGCTAATTATGAATTTGTACTTAGTCCCGATAATTTACTAGAAGAAGTAATTATTACAGGACAAGGTTCAGGAATTCAAAAACGGAAACTTTCTACAACTGTAGATGTCCTAAACGAGGAGGAAATTGACAAACTCCCTGCTTTACAAATTGATCAACTCTTACAATCAACCACACCGAGTGCGCAAATACGTTTGAGTTCTGGACAACCAGGTACTGCAGCAATTATTAGAACAAGAGGTGCACTTTCTGCCGCTACTTCATCTACACCTGTAGTAATAGTTGATGGTATTCGTGTAGATAATCTTAATTCTAATCCAAGCTTGGGTGCGGACACTGGTGGATTGGACATTTCTGCTCTAGCAGATATTCCAATTGAGTCTATTGAACGTATCGAATACATTAAAGGTGGTGCTGCAACAACACTTTATGGAGCCGACGCTGCAAATGGAGTAATTCAAATTATTACCAAAAAGGGTAAAGCTGGAGAAAGCAATATTTTTGTAGAAACAAGAATAGGAGCCATCTCTGGAACAGATGATTACTTAAAGTACGCACGTACTGCTGAAGCATTGTTTGAGCCTGGTCTATTAAATGAGTATCGTTTAGGGATGAATGGTGGGACTGAAATCTCAACATATAACTTCTCAGCATCACTATATAAGGATGATTCATTTAACGATATAAATGAACAAATCAAAAGAAATCTTTCTTTTGGGTTTACTCGAAATATTAATGATAAATTAAGGTATCAAGCATCTATGTCATATGTAAATATGGATTCCAACTTGGACTACAATGCAAATACAAGTTTTTCTCGTTTTTCAGCATTTGAAGGCGGTGGACGTGGTGATCTAGACACAATGGAAGATGCAACTTGGGAAACGGAACTAGACCGATCTAGAAATATCGGCAAAGCTGTAGACATAAAGAATAGAGTAAATCGTTTTACAGCATCTAACAAGTTAATTTATAAGTTACCTTATAATATTGAAGCCAACCTTACCGCTGGTTTAGATTTTCGGACCTTAGTTCAGCAGGAGAATTCAACTAACCAAATGCAGATTTATCAAGGGTCTATCCCCGATGGTACTGCTAATAGAGCGAGTTTAGATCGGTTGATTAGAAATAACTTTACACTTACCACTGACTTAAACTTCACCCATCGAGGATCAATAGATAATTTTGATTTTGTAACAATTGCTGGAGCACAGTTTTTTAGAACAACTGATAGACAAAACCTTGTTTCTGGTTCTGGTGGTGTAGACGGTTCTGTTTCTGTTAATACATTCCCAACTAAAACTTCATCAGACTTTATTCTTGAAAATGCTAACTATGGTATTTATTTCTTGGAGAATATTGGTATCTACGATGTTGTATTTGTGGAATTAGGAGGCCGTCTAGACTATAATACTGCTTCAGGTGAAAGCACCTCAGCTTTATTTTTACCTAAAGTTGGTCTTAGTTATAATATTTCTGATCATAGCTTCTTCAAAAGCAGTAGCATTTCTCAAATATTAAGCAGTGTTAAGTTGAGAGCTAATTATGGAGAGGCTACCAATTACGCAGGGGCATTTTCCAGCGAGCGTACTTTTGCATTAGAATCATTTCTTGGTGCACCAGCATTGCGTTTTTCCAATCCTGGAAATCCAGATTTAAAATCAGAAATAGTCCAAACTACTGAATTTGGATTAGAGCTTGGGTTCTTGGATAATCGTATAAACCTTTCTGGTACATATTATAAAGGTATTACCAAGGATGCACTCTTTACTCCTACTCAGCCCCCTTCATCTGGATTATTAAATCAAATCCAAAACATTGGAGAAATTGAAAATACAGGATATGAGTTGGCTATTAACGCTAATATCATACAAAAAAACAGTCATAACTTAGACATATCTGTTTCTTACAACAAAAATGAGAATACGGTATCGAGTATGGGAGGAGCTGCCCCTTTCAATGTTGGAGGATTTACTGTTATCGGATCCTGGGTTGAAGAAGGACAATCTCTTGGATACCTTCGTGGTACAAAAGCAACTTCAAATGGAGATGGGACATATACATTTACTCCTAACTCCACACTTGGTAAAACTTTTGCTCCTAATTTTGGATCTGTTTCATTAAATTATTCTTGGGATAAACTTAACTTTTTTATGTCAGGGGATTATCAAACTGGCGGAGAAATTGTTGATTTAAGCTTCCTACTTCGCCATTTGCGTGGTGTTGACAACACAGGTATTCCTGACGATTTAGTTGGAACAACATCTCCATTCAACTATGTAAATTACTTTACATTTAAAAATGATTTCTTTAAAATCAGAAACATTGGTGTAAGCTATAATTTTGGTGAAATCACAAATCTTTTTAGCAACATAAGAGTTGGATTCACAGCTACTAATCCATTCAATTGGACTACCGGTCTTTGGGATCCTGAAACAACTGGATCAGGAATTGGAACACAAAATGGTTTTAGTAGTGGAGGCTTTTACTATGGAACAGAATCTGCTCCAAGAACATTTATCACCTCTATACGCTTTGAATTTTAAAATTAGAAAAATGAAAAAAAATATAATTACTTTAATAGTTGGTTTATTCGTTGTTGCTGGATGTGACAATGACTTTAAGGAAGTACTTGACTTTACAAGTGCTACCAATCCAAACCTTTCAGGAAGCTCAGTTGTTGGTCTTCCTAATTCATCCATTTTATGGAAAACAGGAATTGAGCGTGAAATTTCACGTACATTAAATGAAGTTTTAATTCTAGCCGAATTAGGTTCAGATAATTATGTGAACATTCAAACTTATTACAGCCAGTTTATGGATAATCTTGATATTAGAACAACAGATCCTGATATCCGAGATACTCAAAACGAAATAGCTCGTGTTATGAGAATGGCAGAATACGGTCTTGAGACTGTGGGACCCAACGATCCTAACTATTCATCTGAAACAGAAGCTGAATTTAATTTTTATCTTGGGTATTCTAAAATGCTTGCTGCAATGTACTTTTCAATGTTGCCTGCTGAAACACTTGGTGCTCCTATTTCATCAGATGATCATTATGCCGCTGCGATAATTTCTTTTAACACAGCAATTGGCTTAAACTCAAAACCAGAATATCATTTGGCAAAAGCTAGAGCTAATTACTACCTTGGAAATAAAGCAGATGCGGTATCTTCAGCAAATTCAGCTATATCGGCTGATGATGATTTTTTACGTTCGGCAGAATTTGATCAAGAAGAAGGGCCCGAAAACATAATGGAAAGTGCCCTATATGAAAGAGGTACTTTTGATGATTTTCAACCGCTTCCTTCTCTTGATTTTTTAGATCCTAAGTACTCATTTTTCACGGCAAAAGTGGACCCGTCAATTAATTATTTAAAAGCTGAAGAAGCTTATTTAATTTTAGCTGAAGCTAATTGGGCTGATGGAGATATTGCCGCTGCACAACAAAATTTAACAGACCTTTTAACAATCGTGGCTACAAGAGAAGTCAGATCTGTTGATGAAAGTGGAGAAACTAGAGGTAATCAATCTAATGCTGTAGATGATACTTCTCGTCCCAACAGTTCAGCAGTCACGGTCAATGGACGATCTGGTCTTATTTTAGATAGAGCAGCAGGTAAAGTTGATATCCCAGCTGTTTCGGGAACGTCTTTAACATCATCAGATATTAGCGCTATGCAGGCAGATGATGCAGGTTTAGCCCTAATTTATCGTACACGTCAAGAAATTTTCATTGCTGAAGGTATACGCTTTGTTGACATGGGAATCAAGCTTGTTATCAACGAAAATGAGATCCTTCAAAATGACAATATAAGTGATGGAGATGGAGGAACAGTTGCTGTAATCCCATCATTTATTGATAGTGTAAAAGATGAGCTTGATGCAATTACTTTTGATTCAGCAAATAACGCTGCGACAACTGATCAAGACGTCACAGATTTAATAGTCCAAAACAAAACCTCAGATGCTGTTGTTCCCTTTAATTAATCACTTTTAAAACAACGAGACTCTGCAAATTAGGTTATCTTATTATATTTATTAATCATAAACACCATCTCAATTGAGATGGTGTTTTTTTGTTGAACAATTTAAAATTGAACTGGTTGTTTGTCGGAGTTGTTTTAACTGTGAATATTTAGGAATTAAACAACTCAAAGGAATTAAAAAAAACTTAGATAAACATCGAAACTTATCGTTAGAGAATATAGATAAGAACCCTCAGGTTTACTTACTTTATAGAACAGGTTTAAGAGGTTCTTAGTGAATACATATCACTAATTCCGTTCAAAAAGTCCGAACTACTGTATGTTTGGGTCACTTATGAATAGAACGTCTGCATATTATGCAAGCTTTTTTTGTTTTCATATAAAACAAGGCTTGATTGCGTGTGTTTTTTCGAAACGCGTTGGGCTTCGACTGTAGTTTAATTTCTTAAATAATTATAGGACAACAGTACATCAATGAATGCTTGGCGAATCTCTTTTTCCTTTGCCGCCTTCAACTGCAACATTACCCATCATGGAAACGATAGGTTGGTCGTTGCCATTGTCAGCAGTAAATATCATGATGGTATCATCACTCAATCCCTACTGCTCAATTTTATCTCATCTTAGATTTCCAATCATTTAAATCAGCCAAAAGTGCTGTTCGTATTTTTGTTTTTTCATTGCTTAAATCATGTTTTTCGTAAGGGTCTTTTTCCATATTGTAGAGCTCAATCCTATTGGATTCAAACCAATGAATAAGCTTGTATTTTCCCTTTCGTATGGCAGATGATTTTGTGTCTCCTGTATTTTTAGGTCTTGCTTTTTCAGAATGCCAATAAACGGTTCGGTTTTTCCATTTCTTTTTTGAATAAAGTATGGGCATCATGCTTTTTCCATCCATGCCCAAATCAATGTCGGCAGTTGCATCTAAAAGTGTTGGAAAAATGTCCATGAGCGTTACAATTGAAGTATCTTCAATCCGAGGTTTAAATTCACCTTGCCATTTAATAAATAAAGGAACTTTTATCCCTCCGTCATACAACCACCCTTTTCCAGCGCGCAACGGAAAATTCGAAGTAGCCAATCGCCTTTTGTTATAGCCATCATTAGAAAGACCTCCATGGTCAGAAGAAAAAACAAGTATCGTATTTTCCATTACGCCAATCGATGCTAAATGGGCTAAAAGTTTACCAATGTTGTAGTCTAAGTTTTCTACCATAGCAGCATAAGCGGGATTATCCTGACGCATTTTTGTTCGCCCTGTGCCTTCTTCAATATAGCTGGGCTGATTGCCAAAATCAGTAGTATCTATTTCTCTACGGTTATGCTCAATATCATTAGGTTTTGCTTCAATAGGCTGATGGACAGCATAATATGAAAGCATAAGCATAAATGGCGTCGATGGGTCATGCTGCTTTAAGTACTTAATTGCTTGATTTGTCATGACGTCAGTAAGGTAATCCCCTTTAGTACTTACGGCATCAACATCTGGAATGGGTTTCTTTTTGTTTTTCCCTTTTCCTTTAAAAACATTAAATGGATGAAGATAACTAATCGGCGAGCCAGCTTTTCCAGCACCAAAGCTAAATTGAAATCCAAAGTCATGTAAGCTTTGTTCATCTCCTAAATGCCATTTACCAAAATAAGCCGTTTGATAACCTATTTTATTGAATGTTTTAATGAAGCTTTTGTTTGAAGCTATATTACTAATTTTAAATCCATCATCTGGAACACTTCCATTTTGTATTGGATAATTCCCGGTCATCATAGAAAATCTGGAGGGTACGCATCTTGGGTAGTTTGAATATGCTTTTGTAAATGAGACTGATTGCCTTGCAAGCATATCAATATGTGGCGTTTGATATATTTTAGAGCCATGAATACTCAGATCATGGTATCCTAAGTCATCAGTATGAATAATGAGAATATTTGGAGGCGATTGACCAAAAGATAAAATTGAAAAAAAACAAAAAAGAGCATTTAAACAATAAGTCGCATAGCATTGTCTCATAGTTGTAAAAATAACAACTTGAATAATAACTTAGCATGTTTGGTTTTTAATTTATTTTCAAGTAACATAAACTATCGAATTACAGCGATTATAACAAGCGCATTACGGGGGTGTATTTCTGACAACTATTGAAATAGTCTTACCAGCTTTCTAAAGGTACATAATCATTTATGTGTCCTGCCTTGTCTCTAACGCAAAAAAATAATTAAGTCAGTATAAGGTATTGGGGGATTAATTATTAGCTTTATGGCTAAGAAAAAAGATGCATTAATACCATTTGACCAATAAATTGAAGGGGCATACCATACCATTTAAAATAGAACGAAACCATTGGGCACTAACATGTTTTTTAAGACTTTTTGTTTTACCGATGCTATTTATTTTGGTTGCTTCATGCAACAAAAATGACAGACCCAAGGTTGATAAAATGGTCATAGCTACTTCTATGAAAGATCAAAATATTGAACAATACAAACTTGAAAACAGCAATGGTGTTGTCGTTGAGTTACTCAATCTAGGCGGCATCATCACTTCCATCAAAACACCTGATAGCAGCGGAAAAATAGCAGACATTGCCTTGGGCTTTGATGACCCTAAAAAATACCTTGAAAGTCACCCTTATTTCGGTGCTATTATTGGTCGTTTTGGCAACAGGATAGCAGGGGGCTCGTTTTCGCTTGATAACAAAGATTACCAACTGGCTGTTAATAATGGGTCCAATCATTTGCACGGAGGTATCAAAGGTTTTGACAAGGTGTTTTGGGATGCAAAGAGTTTTAGCGCTATAAATGCCTCTCGTGTAGTGTTGCATTACCTATCCAAGCATATGGAAGAAGGTTATCCCGGAAACCTTTCCATCACCGTAACGTATACGCTTACAAACGATGATATTTTAAAAGTGCGTTACGAGGCCTCAACAGACCAAAAAACAATAATAAACTTGACCCAGCACAGTTACTTCAACCTGTCTGGGGATTTTACTTCACAAATTTTAGATCATGAACTCATGATAAACGCCGATGCGTTTTTGGCTGTTGATGAAAATCAGATTCCTACGGGAGCCCATACAGCTGTGGCACAAACGCCATTCGATTTTTCTTCGTTCAAAACCATAGGTAAAGATTTTAATGCTGAGAACAAACAACTCGAAATAGGAAACGGCTATGATCATTGTTTCGTTATCAACCCTTCGGAAACGGCTATGGTTGAAGCAGCGGTAGTACAGCACCCCAAAAGCGGACGAGTGATGAAGGTCTTTACTGACCAGCCAGGTGTCCAACTTTATACGGGTAATTTTTTAGACAATACGCTAACTGCAAAAAACGGCGGAACATATGGGCCACAAACAGGATTTTGCTTGGAAACACAACATTTCCCTGATGCACCTAATCAGCCCAATTTCCCCACAACCACGCTAAACCCTGGCGAAACATTTACAAGTGAAACATGGTTTCAGTTTTCTGTAAAATAACACCACGCATAAACACCAGCACCTGATCTTTTATAAGAACTCGGAGAGGTATCATGCTTATCAAGGAACATAAACTTCAGCAGCGGTTATAATTGTTGCAGTTAGCTGCGAGAAGTGGCTACAGCCCTCTAACTTTCTTTTCCCAAGCCCATGCGGATGCGATGGCCTCGTCTAGGCTGCGTTGGGTTTTCCAGCCCAAGACTTCATTAGCTTTTTTGGTGTCGGCATAAGCAGCGACCACATCTCCAGCCCGTCTGTCACCGATCTCATAGGTTAGTTTTAAGCCCGAAACACGTTCGAAGCTTTGGATTACTTCAAGAACGCTACTTCCTTTACCTGTGCCTAAATTAAAGACTTCATAGGCTTCAGACGTTTCATTTGATGTGATACGCTCAAGTGCCACCACATGTGCTTCTGCCAAATCCACTACGTGAATATAATCTCTGACATTGGTGCCATCAGCGGTAGGGTAATCGTTTCCAAAAACGGTAAGTTTTGGATAAAGCCCAGCCGCAGTTTGGGTGATAAAGGGCACCAAATTTTGTGGTTTGCCCAGTGGCAGCTCTCCAATTGCATTTGAGGCGTGTGCGCCAATAGGATTAAAATAGCGAAGTGAAATTACCCGAAAGCCCTCAAGTGCGTTAACGGTATCTACCAAGATTTCTTCCCCCACTTGCTTGGTATTGCCGTAAGGCGACATGGCTGGCTGTATGGGCGCACGTTCCGTAATAGGAAGTGTTTCGGCCTCGCCATAAACCGTACACGAAGAACTGAAAATAAAGGGTATTGGTTTGTGTGACTTTTCGATCTCAGCCAATAAATTCAGCAACGACCCTAGGTTATTTTGGTAGTAAGCAATGGGTTTTTGAACGCTTTCTCCCACAGCCTTTGCAGCAGCAAAATGAATGATTCCAGTGATGTTGTAAGCTTGAAAAATTTCTGCAACGCCTACACTATCTTGTAGGTTTAGCACTTCTAATTTTGGACGCGTGCCGCTCGCGGCTTCAATACCATCTAAAACCTCGATAGTAGCATTGGATAAGTCATCTACAATAAGTACTTCATGTCCTTTTTCTTGTAGTGATACTACGGTGTGAGATCCTATAAAACCCAACCCACCTGTGACTAAAATCATGTGTTTGTTTTGAATTACAAAAGTATGTAATTCATCCTAACTTTTTTTCTCAGATGCGATCCAAGCATTTACCTTATTTGACAACAGCGCTAATGGAACACAGCCCGATTCTAATACCACACAGTGAAATGCTCTAATGTCAAAATCATCGCCAAGTGCCTCTTCAGCCTTGGCACGCAATGCCCTAATTTTCAATTGACCAATCTTATAGGACAATGCCTGTCCAGGATTTGCCATATAGCGTTCTATCTCTGAAGTAATGGCATATTCAGGTTCTGCTTCGTTAGCCAAAGAATAAGCAATGGCTTGTTCTCTAGTCCAGCCTTTGGTATGTAGCCCCGTGTCAACAACCAGTCGAATGGCACGGTGCATTTCGGCACTTAACATACCAAAATATTGATAAGGGTCGTCATACAGACCAAGTTCTTGACCAAGCGATTCACAGTATAGTGCCCAGCCTTCGCCGTAGGAGCTGTACCAAAGCGTTTTTCTAAAGTCGGGTAGTTCTGTGTTTTCTTGTTGCAAAGAGATTTGGAAGTGATGACCAGGAATGGCTTCGTGTAAAAACAAATCTTCGTCAGAAAAAACATTGTATTCCTTTACGTTTGGAATGGGTACATAAAACACACCAGGTCTGGTGCCGTCTAATGATCCTGGATTGTAGTGGGCACTAGCCGATTTTTCTCTGAACGCCTCAACCCGACGTACTTCAAAAGCAGTTTTGGGCTGTAGTTCAAACAAGGCATCTACTTTGGCCTTCATCTTGTCATGAATGGCGTTGAAATTGTCAATTACTTGCTGTGGATCATCAAAAGGCATAAGTGATTTTTTGGTGCGCACATGATCAAAAAAGGCATTTAGATCCCCTTTAAAACCCACTTGTTTTTTGATGCGCTCCATTTCACTGCGTAAACGTGCAACCTCAGACAATCCAAGTTGATGGATTTCGTCGGCCGTCATATCCGTAGTAGTGTATAGTCTGACGGCGTAATTGTAGTAATCTTCCCCAAATGAATAGGCATCAAATCCGCTACTGTTACGTCCTGCAGCTAAATAATCACTCGCCATAAACGCCATCAAACGTTGGTAGGCAGGTATGATTTTATTGGTTACCATATCGGCATAAGCCTTCGATAGCTTTTCTTTTTGCTCCGCGGTAAAATCTTCTGGAAAATTGCGTGCAGGTGTGTAGAAAATATTTTTTTCTAGATCGGCTTCTGTAATAGATGCCAACTGAGGCACAACCTTACGAATAAGTGATTTTGGCA
>ERZ802821.1928-NODE-1928-length-10506-cov-16.4231_pt1 | contig 10506 bp, 9 predicted proteins | sample MGYA00345648_ERZ802821 | MGnify/ENA primary metagenome ERZ802821 (study PRJEB30503, sample SAMEA104212357) | marine metagenome | biome: Westerlies Biome; feature: [SRF] surface water layer (ENVO:00010504) within the epipelagic zone...; material: water... | reverse complement strand
CCCAGGCATTCACTGCAGTCGATGGTCGCATAGCGCAAGGCGGTTCAATCGGTGGTGGTCAGGCGCCGCTCATTGTTGGTGATCGACTGATATTGAATTCGGGCTATGCCTTTGCCGGCAAGATGCCCGGTAATGCGTTACTGGTCCTCAAGTTACCAGCCAGCGACCCGCAGGTTAAGGCAGGGTCCGTTGCTCAGGTCTTACTGGATAGCGCGGCGAAATAGTCCCGGCTCGCTGCGGCAACCCTCGGGGCCAGCAGGATAGAGCTGATCATGGTGGGGATGGCCATCAGCCCGTAGCTCGCCGAGATCAGATTGAAGACCACATCAATACTCACCGTCGCGCCAAATATGACCGCTAGGACAAAGAACCAACGAAAGTAGGGTTGCCACTGCGCACCGACTAAAAATCCAAAACATTTGGAACCGTAGTACCAGCCGGTAAACATGGTTGTGGTGCTCAGAACGAGTGCGACAAACCCGAGTAACGCGAGGCCCAGTCCGCCCATTTCGTTCTGAAAGGCACTCGCGGTCAGCGTGATGCCTGAGAGTTCACCTGGCTGCTGCCAATTTCCCGAGAGTAAAATCACGATGGCGGTGCAGGTGCAGACGATCAACGTATCAAACACCGGACCCAGCGTGGCGAGCATGCCCTCGCGAATCGGCTCATTGGTTTTGGCGGCACCGTGAGCCATGACTTCGGTACCCACCCCGGCTTCATTTGAGAAGGCCCCGCGACTGATACCGATGAGCATGATCCCCAAAAAGCCACCGCCGACTGCAGCCGGTGACAGAGCTTCGCTGACAATGCTCAACAAGATTCCGGGTACAGCCCTCAGATGATTGATGACGACCCAACCCGTCATGAGCAGGTAAACGATCACCATGGTGGGCAGTAGCGCGATCGCCACATTAGCCACCCGCGGTAGGCCGCCGAAGATCACGCTACCAACGACGCCAGCGAGCGACACGCCGATTAATAGCGGAGCCCAGGCCGGGGCGTTGCTATTGAAAGCAGCATCCTGAATGAGTGCAGTGAGCTGATTGGCCTGAAACATCGGCAGGGTGCCGATCAAACCGGCCAGCGCGAATAACACGGCCAGCGGGTAAAAGGGCTTGGGCAGCGCCTCCCTAATCACATACATCGGGCCTCCCTGTAGATTGCCCAGAGAATCTTTGCCCCGGTACATGACGCCCAGTGAGCAGGTAAAAAATTTCGTCGCGATGCCGACGATAGCGGAGATCCACATCCAGAACACCGCCCCCGGGCCACCGGCGACAATGGCGAGCGCCACGCCCGCGATATTACCCAGCCCCATGGTGTTGGAGAGCGCCGCGGCCAAGGCCTGTTTATGCGAGATCTCGCCCGCGGCATCCGGGGTGTCGTAGCGCCCTAGTAACACCGCGATGCCGTGACCGAATCGCCGATAGGGCGTCGCGCGCGAGATGAAGAAGAAGAACAAACCGCCGCCAAGAAGCAATATGACGAGCGGAGTGCCCCACACGGTATCGGCGAATTGTTGTGCAAAGGTTTCAAGACTATTCATGGTGGGGATTCACAGCTCTCGGGTTCGGCTCAGATGACGTCCGGCGGCTCGCATTGCATCACAGCTCTGCCTGTAGCGACAGGTTTACGAGTGATGGGTCTTGGATCATGTTAGCTTTGTATCTCGCATAACAATAACGAGCGATCGGGATGACTGTAGAGCCCACCCAGCAGCAAAATATGCGTCGTGTAGCGATGACCTCGCTGGCCGGGACCAGCATCGAGTGGTACGACTTTTTTCTATATGGCACAGCGGCTGCCGTGATCTTCCCCAAGGCGTTTTTCCCGCAGGATTTACCGCCCATGGTGCTGCTGATTATTTCTTTCAGCACCTTTGCGGTGGGCTTCATTGCCCGGCCTCTGGGTGGGGTGGTATTCGGCCACTTTGGTGATCAGGTAGGTAGGAAGCGCACGTTAGTGATCGCGCTCATGATGATGGGGGTGGCCACCACATTGATCGGTCTGTTGCCCACCTATCAGTCGATTGGTATCGCGGCACCGTTATTGCTGGTTGCGTTGCGTTTTGTGCAGGGGCTTGCCGTGGGCGGGCAGTGGGGTGGAGCCATGCTTTTGGTCACCGAGAGTGCGCCAGCCAATAAGCGCGGATGGTACGGCGCCTATGCGCAGGCCGGCGCCGCGGTAGGCGTCATCCTGGCTAATCTCGCCTTTCTCGCGGTGAGCACTTCTATGAGTGACGAGGCTTTTCTTGAATGGGGCTGGCGACTGCCCTTCATTGCCAGCATCGTCCTGATCGGCATTTCGCTGTATGTGCAGTTGCGTATGGAGGACACCGAGGCGTTCAAGGCGCTGAAAGCTGCGCAGGCAGTGGCGGGCGAGCAGGCGGCCGTGAAGAAATCGCCCGTGCTCGAGGCCATACGCCGCTATCCCCGGCGCATCATGCTCGCTGCCGGTGCATTTCTCTCTGTTCAGGTCACCTTTTACATTCTGATCGCGTTCGTCATCGCCTATGGGTTGAATTCGCCATCGGTCGAACTGACCCGGGATGAAATGTTGACGTCAGTATTGATCGCCGCCGCGGCAATGATCCCCGCGCTGTTTTATTTTTCGGGTATGTCAGACCGGGTGGGACGGAAGCAGATTTACCGCTGGGGTGCCATTTTGACGGGCGTCTGGGGTTTTGCGCTGTTCCCGCTGATCGATACCGGTAGTCCTTTTATGATCACGCTGGCTGTGACGGTCGGCATGATCTTTCTGGGCATGCAGTATGGCCCGCAAGCCGCTTATTTCACTGAGCTTTTTTCGACAGAAGTACGCTACTCGGGTGCCTCGCTGGGGTATCAGATTGGGGCGATTTTGGGCGGTGCATTGGCGCCCACTTTTGCTGTCTTATTGTGGACCGAGCTGGGTATCTTTTACGTGTCGCTATACATTCTGTTGGCTGCTAGCCTCACCCTGTGGTCCTTGTCTCAGTTGGAGGAAACCGGGGGTCGGTCACTTTAGTCTCGGTTCGCAGGATGCAGAGAGGCTTGGCTGCAAATTTCTCGTTCAATCACCCCTGGCAGGGCCCACTGATCAAACCCTGTCAATAAGGACAGCTCTGCTCTATTTTGAGGGGGACTGGGAATCATATAAAGATCACAGGGAGCAACAATCAATGAGCTACGAATGTTTCGAACTAGAGGTTGCCAACGGCATCGCCCACATCCGGTTGAATCGTCCCGAGAAAGCGAACTCGATGATTCCGTCCTTCTGGACAGAGCTTCCAGCCGCAGTAAACACCCTATCAAGGGAGGCCTCTGCGCGCGTGCTGGTCATCTCTGCAGAGGGCAAGCACTTCTCCTCCGGGATGGACATTTCGGTATTCACCGACGGCGGATTAAACAGCCCCGCGGGCACTAACCCCAGCATCGGAGCAGAGGCGTTCCGCCATCACTGCATGGCGCTCCAGAGTGCCTTCACTTGTCTGGAGGAAGCACGCATGCCCGTTTTAGTGGCTATTCAGGGGGCTGCGGTCGGTGGTGCCATGGATTTCATCACGGCGTGTGATTGCCGTTATGCCACCAAGGACGCCTTCTTCTCAATCCACGAGACCGCTATTGGAATGACCGCAGATGTCGGCACATACCCGCGCTTGGTCAAGCTGATTTCTGAGGGTTGGGCGCGGCAAATGTCCTACACCGCTGAGCGTATTAGTGCGGAAAAAGCTCAGACGATTGGCTTGGTAAATGAGGTCTATGACTCGGCAGAGGAAATGCTTGAAGCGGTCATGGGAATCGCCAAACAGATTGCTGCGAACTCCCCCCTCGCCGTTACCGGTGCGAAGCGCATGGTCAACTATGCCCGTGATCACAGCACAGCAGACGGTCTTGACTACATCGCGACATGGAACGCCTCGATGTTAGATGGTGAGGCGATCCGCCAAACCTTTATGGCGCAGGCCAAAGGGGATCAACCCGAATACGAGGACTTGCTCGCAGTTAAGAAAACCGCAGGTGAGTAATTGGCGAAGCAAAGGGATTGGGTGGCGAGCCTCGACGTTTTTTTGGGGTTGAATGGCGACGCCAAGCCAATGCAATTAATCGCGCCGCAGGCAACCGGGAAAGCTACAGAGCATTTCAAACACCAGGTTTGCAGCCAGCAATGCAGTGTTTCCGGTGGTGTCATATTGTGGCGACACCTCCACTAGGTCACTGCCGACCAGATTGAGTCCCCAGCAGCCACGAATGATTTCTATGGCCTGAGTACTAGTGAGGCCCCCTGGCTCCGGTGTGCCAGTGCCCGGCGCAAAGGCGGGATCGATGCCGTCAATATCGAAACTCAGGTACACCGGTGTCTCGGTGCCAATTTTCTCTCTGACTTCGGCCATCAATGGCGCAAGTGATTGATACCAACACTCCTCTGCGTTCACTACTCGCACACCTTGTTGGCGGACCCATTCAAAATCATCAGCGCTGTAACCTGTGGTCCGCTGACCGATTTGCACCATCTTATGGGGATCGATCAGATCTTCCTCAATGGCGCGTCGAAAAATAGTACCGTGGGCGACAGGTTCGCCAAACATGTGGTCGTTAGTGTCGGTGTGGGCATCCACATGGACCACAGCGACTGGGCCGTGTTTTGCGGCAATGGCACGCAGAATGGGCAGGGCGATGGTGTGGTCGCCTCCCAGCGTGACGGGCTTTACGTTGTTTTGTAGCAGTTGGTGGTAATGGTTTTCGATAATGGCAATAGAGTCCGCCAGGTTGAAGGTATTAAGTGCGACATCACCAACGTCGGCCACCTGAAAAGAGTCGAAGGGCGCGGCCTTCGTGTACATCCCATAGGGGCGGGTCATGACGGATTCGGCTCGGATCCCTCTTGGGCCGAAGCGGGTACCGGGTCGCAGGCTGGTACCAATGTCCAGCGGAACACCGAGTATGGCAATGTCCAATCCGGCTGCGGTGGTCTGCGAGGGCAAACGAAACATGGTACTGGGGCCAGCGAACCTTGGCATTTCGTTGCCGCCCAGTGGTTGGTTATAGGTCTTGTTATCGTTTTGGGCGGTCATCTTGTGTCTCCCTCGGGTTAAGATATCAAGATTGCTTCAGCTGAATCTTCACACGCTCGGTTTCGAAAAAGAACTTGAGTTTTTCTTAACGCCGATTTCCAGAATAAGTCGGCCGCACCAAGACACGCGTGGACGCTAGAAAACTAACGACGAACGATTAATTTCGCAACGCTATGGTCTTTAAAAGCGTCTAAGACTGCAGCGAGCGAGAGGGGAGTAGCCCTGCGTCTCGTAGTCGCGGTATTTCGATCGCCGGGCAGCGATCTATCACCATTTGCAGGCCGGCGTCTAAGCCAGTCCGCTCGGCCTCAGTATGAACAACCCCTAATTGTGTCCAAATCACGGGTATCCCGGCATCCACAACTTCCTGCGTGACCACGGGCAGTGATGCGGCGTCGCGGAAAATATCTGCCATGTCGACGCTTGTCGGGAGCACTGCCAGAGAGGCGTGCACCGATTGCCCGAGCAGTTTCTGCCCCGCCAAGCAGGGGTTGATGGGAAGCACTTCGTAGCCCTCGTCTAGCAGAAATTGCATCACCCGATGACTGGGTCGCTCGGGTTTGGCGCTGGCGCCTACCAAGGCGATCCGTTTTACCTGCGCGAGCAGTTCAGCAATGGCCTCGTCAGACTCAAGGTGCATGGATGACTAACCCCACTCGGGGTCACGTTTTTCCAGAAAGGCGCCGATACCTTCTTTCGCGTCTCCGTCGGACGTAAGATTGTCGCGCATCACTTGATTGGCCAGCTCGAACGCTTTATCGAGTGGCATTTCCACCTGCCGATAAAAAGCTGATTTGCCCCGAGCAATACTCTCGGCTGAGCGAGACGCTATTTTGCCCGCTAACTCCTGGGTTGCCTGCTCCAGTTCGGTCGCGGGGACCGACCGGTTGATGAGCCCAAAGCGCTCGGCCGTGGCGGCATCGAACTGATCACCAGTCAGCGCCATTTCCAGTGCGTGCTTGCGTGAGAGATTCCGACCAATACCGACCAATGGCGTGGTGCAGAACGTGCCAATGTTGACCCCGGGTGTGCAGAAGGTGGCATCTTCTGAGGCAATGGCCAGATCGCAGGCAGAAACCAGTTGGCAGCCGGCGGCGCTGGCGATCCCCTGAACGCAGGCAATGATGGGTTTGGGTGTGTGCAGGATGCTCGTCATCATTGCAGCGCAATCCTGCAATAACTGATCGACTCGTACTTCCCAGTCGCTCTGATCTTCGTCGTTGCGGCGCCGTGTTTCCCGCAGGTCATGTCCCGCGCTAAAAGCGGGGCCGGCGGCCTTGATCACAATGACTCTTATGTCGGGTTGTTCGTTACCTGACTCAATAGCTGTGGAGAGCGCCGCGATCATGTCGCTGGAGAGGGGGTTGCGGCGTTCCGGTCGATTCAGTGTAAGCCAAAGAATGCCGTCTTCAGAATTCGCCAAAACCAAAGCATCGTCCATACACCCACACCTCTCAGCGGCTTTCCGCTGCTCTCGTTCCCTCGGGCTATTTCGCCCACTGTCTGGGTAGCAGGTTATCACGGCGCCAATCGTCACCGCAGTGCGGCTCGATTGAAAAAATGTCGCGTCTGGCGCAGGCTGATGCACACAATAATGATTAAAAACGAGGGTAGTCAGATGAGAGTGCTATGCCTACTGGGCTGGGTAGTCGCGATAGCCGCCTCTAGCGCGCACGCAGTGGATTTTGAGGACTACGATTTCAGCCGCTTTTCGCAGGAAGTCACCGAATGCGACCGCCTGGCCTCACACGGTCGGGACCCCGGTCATGTCGCGCCTGCTGTAAGCAGTAGCGGCATGGATAAGCCCGCGGCGATTGCGGCCTGTCAGCAAGCGGTCGCCGCCGATCCCGATAATCCCAGGCTCAATTATCAGCTCGGTCGGGCGTATGGCTATTCGGGTCGGGGTGAGGAGGCGATGCCGTACCGGTTGAAGGCGCTGGAGGCCGATTATCCTCAGTCGCTATTCGTGATCGGCTACTTGTACTCCATCGGCCGCACCATCGAGCCCGATATTTGTAAAACCTATGAGTTGTGGCAGCGGGCTGCACGCTACCGCCGCCTCGCCGCATTGGTCGCACTGCCACGGCACAGCCTGCGCGGAGACTTTGAGGTCTGTGGGCCGGCCCTTGCGCCTGAGGCCCTTCGGGCTTATCTGAATGAGGCCAAGGCGCAATCGAACGACTATTACGTGGGGATGCTGGTAGATGACCTGCTGGCCGAGGTCGATGAACGCTATCCGACATCAGCTGGCGTGACCGATGGCTAGTGCATGGCATTGGGTCAGCATCGGCACCAGAGATCTTGAGGTCGCACTGGATTTCTGGGTAGCTCGACTGGGATTTGAGTGTGTGGCGCGAGTGGAGGGGGACGATCCCGGCCTGCGGCAGCATTGGGGATTGCCTGATCAATGCGTAGTGCGGCAGGCCACGGTGCGCTCGCCAGCAGCTGCGCATGGCGGCATGCACATAGTGGAGTGGGCGGAGCCGGCTGAATCAGTTCGTGGAAACGCTCAGGTTTTTGACCTCTGCCCTAAAAACCTCGATATCTACGTCGATGATCTTCCAGCTCGAATGGCCCAGTTAGTGGATCAAGGGGTGGTTTTCCGCAATGAGCACTACAGCGAGGCCGTTTCACCCGACGGGGTGCACTTCCGAGAGATCCACTTGGCGGGCCACGATGAGATCAATATCGTGCTCCTACAGGTCATAGGTAGCGACACGTTGATCCCGCCCACAGGATTTTCTGGCGTTGGCCCGCTTGTCTGTATCGTGCGGGAGCCCAAGGAGGAAAAACGTTTTTATGAGCAGGTGGTCGGGCTCAAGCTCTCCCACGATAATATTCTCTCGGGACCCGACATCGAGCAGATGATTGGGTTGCCCGCGGGTTGTGCGCTAGAGGTGAGTATTTGGGCCGAACCGGGGCAGCCCCTGGGCGAGGTGGAGCTGGTGACCTATCAGGGGACTGATGGTGCGGATCTTTACCCACGGGCTCGGCCTGGGGCGCGAGGCGTTACACACCTTAATTGGCAGGTGGACGACATTGAGGCTCTCGCTGCTCATCTGAGTGCTCATGGTGTCAGTCACTCTGTGTCGACGATCAACGGTAGTTTGATTCAATCCCGGGCGAGTTTGATCTTCCATTCCCCCGCAGGGCTTCGGTTGGAGGCGCATCTGCGACAGTAGCGCAACAGCGCGTCGCCTTGGGGGTTTGTCGCTTCGCTGCAAGGCTCTGGCAGGCTTGGTCTGCCTGCTCCATTGGTACCTTTCATCCGATAGATATTATGACCGTTTATAACCCCTCCGGAGTAGCCTGGGTGATATCAATTGTGGGTCTCTAGGAGTAGCATCATCGGCGGCTACAAGTGCCCAGCACCTCATTATTAGTCAGCATTCAGGAGCGCCTCTTATGGCGGATCAATACGGCCTGTTCATCGACGGCAAATGGATCAACACCAGCGATACGGTCACCAACAGAAGTCCCTCTGACGTCAACGATGTCATTGGTGAGTATGCGCAGGCCAATGCCGACCAAGTCAGTATGGCGCTTGAGGCAGCCAGTCGTGCGGTCGCTGAGTGGGGCGTGTCCCCAATGGAGTCCCGTTATCAGGTGCTGATGGCGATTGGCAACGAGTTGATCGAGCGCAGTGGCGAGCTCGGCGAATTACTGGCGCGCGAAGAGGGCAAAACCCGCGCAGAGGGTGTCGGCGAAGTCTACCGATCTGGACAGTTCTTCCACTATTTTGCTGCCGAGGTTCATCGCCAAATCGACGACCGGGCTGATTCGGTACGTCCTGGTATTGAAATTGAGACGCGGCGCGAAGCCGTGGGTGTGGTGGCGATCATCAGCCCCTGGAACTTCCCCATGGCGACGGCAGTGTGGAAAATCGCTCCCGCGCTGGCCTTTGGTAATGCGGTCATATTCAAGCCGGCAAACTTAGTGCCTGCCAGTGCCTGGGCGCTAACCGAAATTATCTCGCGGCAGGCTCTACCCGACGGTGCTTTCAACCTATTGATGGGTGGGGGTAGCTCTGTGGGTGACCAGATCATTCACAGCGACCAGATTCATGCGGTGTCATTTACCGGCTCGCTGCCGGTCGGCAAGCAAGTCGCGGCCGCGACGGCTGCGAATCTGGTTAAGTGTCAGCTCGAAATGGGTTCCAAAAACGCGTTAATCGTGGCTGCTGATGCTGATCTGGAGGTGGCGGTAAACGCTGCATTTGTTGGCGCTTACAGTGGCACTGGCCAAAAATGCACTGCGTCATCGCGCCTGATTGTAGATGAAAGTGTGCACGATGCTTTTGTCGAAAAATTGCAGGCCAAGTTGGCTGCCGTTAAGGTCGGGCACGCACTGGAAGAGGGGGTCGATATGGGCCCGGTTGCCTCGGAAGTGCAACTTGCAGAGAACCTTGCCTGGATTGAGCGAGGCCAAAAGGACGGGGCAACACTGCTCTGTGGTGGCGAGCCATTGGAGATGCCCACGCCCGGCTACTACATGTCCCCTGCGCTGTTTATCGATACCGACAACGACATGGCGATCAATCGCGAGGAGCTCTTTGCACCGATCGCCTGCGTGATACGCGCAAAAGACTATGAGCACGCGCTGTCGATACTCAATGATACGAACTTTGGCCTGACTGCCGGCATCGTGACGCAATCACTGGCGACGGCGTCTGATTTCAAAAAGCGCGCGGTGAGTGGCTGCGTGATGGTGAACCTGCCAACGGCGGGAACCGATTACCACGTGCCCTTCGGCGGGCGAAAGGACTCTAGTTTCGGCCCGCGCGAGCAAGGCCAGTACGCACGAGAGTTCTACACCACGGTCAAAACGACCTACCTTCAGGCGTGACGCAGGAGCAGTTGTGAACCCAGACTGGAACGTCATCGATGGCCTGCAATACTCGGCGTGGTCGCGCGAGATCTTCGAGCAGATGCACGAGGGCGGTCTCAATGCAGTCCACGTTACGATTGCCTACCACGAGAATACCCGCGAGACCCTGACGCGTTTTGGGGAATGGAACCAGCGCTTCGAGACTTACCCTGATCTGATCCGGCCCGTGTATGAGCCGGCTGATATTGACCGCGCCAAGGCAGAAGGGCGCATCGGCATTATTTTCGGTGCGCAGAACTGCTCGCCGATCGAAGACGAGATCCGTCTGGTGGAGGTGATGCGTCGGCTCGGCCTGATGATCATGCAGCTCACCTACAACAATCAGAGCCTGCTCGCCTGTGGTTGTTATGAGGAAGAGGACAGTGGGCTCACTCGTTTTGGGCAGCAGGTGATCCGCGAGATGAACCGGGTCGGCATGGTGGTGGATATGTCGCACAGCGCCGAGCGTTCCACACTGGAAGCTATCGATTACTCAGAGCAGCCGGTTATTATTTCCCACGCGAACCCGAGTCACTTTCATCCGGCGCTGCGCAATAAGTCTGACAAGGTACTCGATGCGGTTGCGG
>ERZ802821.1920-NODE-1920-length-10538-cov-11.3209_pt1 | contig 10538 bp, 9 predicted proteins | sample MGYA00345648_ERZ802821 | MGnify/ENA primary metagenome ERZ802821 (study PRJEB30503, sample SAMEA104212357) | marine metagenome | biome: Westerlies Biome; feature: [SRF] surface water layer (ENVO:00010504) within the epipelagic zone...; material: water... | reverse complement strand
AGGACAAAATCATGCACTTAAAGCAGTTTTAAGGAGCCAAAGCATAGGTGAACGCTTAGAAAGACGGGAATCAGTCAAAGACTAAAGAAGTAAGAAATAGTTAAGTAACAGCATAGCAAAAAAGGCTAAACAGTAACAGCCAAAAGATCTCAAAGAAACCCTATAAATCCCAATATTATGCATCTCCAACCCCAAAAACCTGATACAATTAGTACAATTAAGTACATTTGCCCCCTTTTATTAGGCCTATTTTTTGTGAGCTTTTCGCATCTAGCTTTTGCTCAATCACCGGTCGCCTCACAAGAATTTACTGTGGGTGATTATGCCGAGGTAGAAGTGTCTACGAGTGGTGGACGAATCGAAGTGATTGGGAAAAGTACGACTAAGGTTACCGTAAACGCGATTGCTTACGTGAATGGAAGGAGATCCTCAAATGCTAATTTAGATAACTGGTCAATAACCATAGAAGAAATTCAGGGCAAAATAGTGGCCAAAGCTGAAAAAGAAAGTAATATGGGGTGGTTGCGATGCTGCAAAGACGAGAGCATTGCTTTCGAAATTGAAACGCCGGTTAATACAGAGCTCAATGCCAGAACTTCAGGGGGTTCGGTCAGTATTGAAAACCTATCAGGGAACCAGTATGCTCGTACATCAGGTGGTAGAATGGAAGCTAACAATATCCAAGGAAATGTTGAAATGCGCACTTCTGGCGGGGCAATACGACTTGAAAACATCGAAGGCCAAGCCGAAGTAGCTACTAGCGGAGGATCAATACGTGCTAAAAAGGTCACCCAAGGACTAAAAGCCAGAACCAGTGGCGGCTCATTACATCTTCAGGAAATATCAGGAAGTTTAGAGGCCAGAACTTCGGGAGGAAGCATAGATGTACGTTTAGTAAATCCTATTGAGTACATAGAAGTTTCAACTTCTGGTGGGAATGTTACGGTTGAAGTCCCAGAGAATCTTGGATATGACTTAGAGCTAACTGGGAGCCGGGTTCGAACAGAGTTAAGAAATTTTACCGGGAGCTCTTCTAGAGATGCGATAAAAGGAGCAATGAATGGGGGTGGGATACCTTTAAAAGCTCGGACCTCTGGGGGCTCCGTCTCGCTTAAGTACTATAAAGCAGCATCTTAGATAGTTTATATGGCATGAGTGTTAATTTCCGACTAGTTAGTTAATGAATTTACGAGGGAGGAATCCCTCGTTTTTTCTTTAGAGGAATAGGTGGTATTTTGTACCTATGCAAGAAATGAATGTAGAAAATAACACAGAAAGGGAACGACCAAGCTTTGAACAAGCTTTAAAAGAGTTAGAACATATAGTTCAAGAGTTGGAAAAAGAGGATGTGTCTCTGGAAAGGTCTATTGAACTGTATCAAAAAGGGGTTGAACTCTCAAAAAAATGCTCTGATTTATTAGAAAAAGCAGAGTTAAAAATTCAAGAGGTTCAGTCTAGCTCGAATTAATTTCTGGGTTAAACCATGGATTCTATCAATCATACAGTGAATAACGAGTCTTTAGTGTCTGTTCCTACAGCGGGTCCCTTATTAAAGAACATTCAATCGCCTGCGGATCTAAAAAAGCTCTCACCAACACAGTTGCGAGAAGTTTCAGACGAATTACGCCAATTTATAATCGATATAGTCTCGGTACATGGAGGTCATTTTGGGGCCTCTCTGGGTGTGGTTGAATTAACAGTTGCATTGCATTATGTCTACAATTCACCTGATGATAGTATTATTTGGGATGTTGGACACCAAGCTTACGGGCATAAAATTTTAACGGGTAGAAGAGATCAATTTCATACCAACCGTACCTATCAAGGCCTATCGGGTTTTCCGAAGCGCTCGGAAAGCGAGCATGACGCATTTGGAGTAGGTCACTCGTCCACTTCCATTTCAGCGGCCCTTGGCATGGCGGTAGCAAACGACTTAGATGGTACAGGTAATAAAGTAGTCGCTGTTATCGGCGATGGCGCAATGACCGGTGGGCAAGCCTTTGAAGCGCTTAATAACGCTGGGTTCATGAATAAAGATGTGTTAGTCATACTCAATGATAATAATATGTCCATTGATCCCAATGTGGGTGCTTTGAACGAATATTTAGCGGATATAACCAGCAGTAAAACGTTTAACAGGGTTCGAGACGAAATTTATGACCTGTTAGGACATTTTAAGGCGGCCGGTGATACCATGCGTAAAATAGCTTCTCGCTTAGAGTCGGCTATTACCGCGGCGGTGACTCCAGGGTCCTTGTTCCGTTCTTTTGGCTTTAAATATTATGGCCCTATTGATGGTCACGATGTTGATGGTCTTAGGAAAACGCTTGAAGATTTAAAAAATGTTAAGGGGCCCAAGCTTCTGCATGTAGTTACTGTCAAGGGGAAAGGTTTTGCACCAGCTGAGAGAGAGCAAACTAAGTGGCATGCTCAAAGTTCACCGTTTGACAAAATAACGGGGAAATCATTAGCCTCACCATCGGTGAAAGTGAAAGCCCCAAAGTATCAAGATGTATTTGGCGAAGCATTAGTTCAACTAGCTCAACAAAACGAACAAATCGTTAGCATGACACCAGCCATGCCAAGTGGTTCTAGTTTGCTGCCTATGATGCACGCGTTTCCAGATCGAGCGTTCGATGTTGGCATAGCGGAACAACATGCCGTTACATTTGCGGCAGGTTTAGCAGCACAGGGTAAAAAAGCTTTTTGTGCTATTTATTCTACCTTTTTACAACGTGGTTTTGATCAATTGGTTCATGACGTAGCTATTCAAAAACTACCCGTTGTTTTTTGTATTGATCGCGCGGGCGTGGTGGGGGCTGACGGACCAACACATCATGGGGCTTATGACATAAGTTATTTACGGGCGATTCCGAATTTGATTATTTCTTCGCCATTGAATGAGCAGGACCTCAGAGATATGATGTTTACCGCATCAGAGTATGATGAAGCGGCATGGGCTATTCGCTACCCAAGAGGAGTATCAACCGGTATGAATGTGAGAGAGCATTTTGAGTCAATGCCCATTGGTAAAGGCAAAAAAATTAAGGATGGAGAGGTCGTTGCTATAGCAACATTTGGCCCCATTGGTAAATATGCGATTGAAGTTTGTGAGGCATATGCTGCCGAGGGGATTCACATTGCGCATTATGATATGCGATATGCTAAACCGTTAGATATACAATTACTCAACGAAATAGCGCTGAAATTTGACCACGTGATTACATTGGAAGATGCCGCGGTGGTAGGTGGGTTTGGAAGTGCAGTCGCTGAATATTATGCTACATTAGACATGGATTCTATAGCGGATAGATCGGCCCGAGAACATAAAAATAATCCACCTAGGTTGCACATAATGGGTTTGCCAGATAGAATTATTGAACATGGAACCCAACGTGAACTACACGATGAAGTGGGTATAGGACCAGACGGTTTAACGGAAAAAATAGCTTCTGTATTGGCGCATCAAAAAGTCTCTGAATTTAGCGCCTGATAAGCGGCTTTTTGTATGAGTTTAGGAATACACGATTTTGATTTCGAATTACCGGAGCGACTGATTGCACAACAACCCGCCCACCCTAGAGATCACGCCAAATTGTTGGTGTATGACCGTGCAACTCAACGTATTCAAGATCGCTACTTTTACGAATTAGATAGCTTGTTAGAGGCGGATACCACACTGGTCTTAAATAATTCACGGGTCGAAAAATGCCGTTTATTGTTTGAGGGTGGAAAAACTGAAATTTTTGTGTTGGATACGATAGAACCGTATCACGTTCAGGCAATGGTTAGACCTGGAAAAAAGTTTAAAATGGGAAAAAGAGTATTGTTGGCGCCGGACCTTTATGCCGAAGTGCTCTCAATAACCGAAGATGGACTTCGGACATTGAAACTTTCTCACTCACTTGGCGATGCCGTTTTTGCGCCATTTAAGCATACCCCCTTACCCCCTTATATTGCACAAAATGAAGCATTATCAGAGGAGTATCAAACCATTTATGCCAAAGATGAGGGAAGCAAGGCGGCGCCTACTGCAGGGTTGCACTTTACCCCAGAATTAATGCAACGTATTGCTAAATCAGGTATTTCTGTTGAAGAACTCACGTTACATGTGGGCATGGGTACCTTTGCACCGGTTAAGACTGAGCGAATTCAAGAGCACATCATGCATGAAGAGAGGTATTTTTTACCTGAAGGGGTGGCTGAGCGATTGAATAATACACCCCATATTACGGCGGTGGGCACTACCAGTGTTCGGGTCTTAGAGTCAGTGGTAGCATTAAGCATGGAAGTTGAATCTGGGGCTAATAGAAAATTTGAAGCGGGAAGCGGTAGCACGGATATCTTTATTACTCCAGGGTACCATTACCAAGCGGTTGATGCACTAATCACCAATTTTCATCTTCCAAAAAGTACCCTTCTCATGTTGGTAGCTGCCTTCGTGGGTCTGGAAGAAATGCATCGTATATATGCTCACGCCATAGCTACAGAGTATAGGTTTTATTCTTTTGGCGATGCAATGTTGTTGAGATAAATCTACTCAGACAAGCTCATCATAGGCTTTGGCCTGGAATAGAATTACGCCAGGGTGAATTTTTCCGATAAAAAGTTATAAAAGACCGAAAAAACACCATCGAAAATTATTATATTTAGGTCTTATTTTAGGTAATCAGATACAAAATTGTTGTAAACCACTTGGTTTTACGTATTAACTGACCATCAGAATTACATACATGTCAAACGTAGTTACGATAAAGCGAGGCGTCAATATTGATCTCGTAGGGGAAACCAATCCTGAACTAGGCTCCCCTCATTCCATCTCCACTGCAGCTCTTAAACCCTCTGATTTCCAAGGCGTTCGATTCAAGTTGTCCGTCAAAGAAGGGGATGAGGTAAAGGCGGGCTCGCCTCTTCTTTATAACAAAGATGTAGAGGCAATGAAATTTTGCTCACCCGTAAGTGGTGAAGTGGTTGCTATCGTTCGGGGCGCCCAACGAAGAATATTAGAAGTGCGGGTGTTGGCGGATAAAAAAACCAAGTTCGAAGACTTTGGTGCGGCAGACCCGCATAGCATAGATCGCGACGCCGTTATCGAAAAAATGCTCCAGAGTGGAGTTTGGCCTATGCTTAAGCAACGGCCGTATAACGTTGCAGCAAATCCAGAAGTAACGCCTAAAGCAATTTTTATTTCTGGCTTTGACACCGCGCCCTTAGCACCTGATATGGGAATAATTTTAGAGGGCCAGGAAAAAGAGTTTCAAGCAGGGGTGGATGCTCTTGCAAAATTGACGGATGGTCCAGTACACTTAGGGCTTAGTGAATCTAAACCAACGGGTAAAACCCTGGCTTCGGTTAGAGGAGTTAAAGTTACCAAGTACAAAGGGCCGCATCCTGCCGGTATAGTAGGTGTTCATATACATCATTTAGATCCCATAGATAAAGGTGAGCATGTATGGACGATTGCACCTGAGCATGTAGTCATTTTGGGGCGTCTATTTTTGACAGGAACCTATGATGCGCGTACGGTAGTGGCTTTATCAGGTAAGGAAATTAAAGAGCGGCACTATATCCAAACGGTTGTTGGAGCCTGCGTAAAAGAGCTTTTAGAGAACAACTTATCTGATGATGTTCCCGTCCGAATTATTTCAGGTAATGTGTTAACAGGCACAAAGATAGAAGAAGATGGGTATATGGGATTTTATGAGCACCAAATAACGGCTATTCGAGAAGGCGTCGAGCCAGAGTTATTTGGTTGGCTTATTCCCAAGCCAGACAAGTTTAGTATTTCCAGAGCACTCCCTTCGTGGTTTATGCGACAAGTAGGCCAAGTGAAATACGACTTGGATACAAATAATCACGGAGAACTCCGGGCATTTGTGGTAAGTGGGGAATACGAAAAAGTATTTCCTTTTGACATATTTCCAGTACAACTACTCAAGGCCATCTTGAACGAAGATATAGATGCCATGGAGAAATTAGGATTGTATGAGCTCGTGGAGGAAGATTTTGCTCTGTGTGAAGTGGTTTGTACCTCTAAAATAAATGTTCAAAATATCGTGCGTGACGGACTAAATCTGTTACGATCCGAAGTAGGCTAAATTAGTACTAGGTTAATTCAAACGATAAACTATTCAATTTCCGATGAAAGCTTTACACCAATTCATTGACAGTAATGTTCACCCATTATTTAAAGAAGGATCAAAATTAGAGAAGTACTGGCCGGTATATGACGGTTTTTACACCTTTTTATTTACACCCGGCCACACGGCCGATGGAAAAGCCCATGTACGAGATGGGGTAGATTTAAAGCGTACCATGAATACGGTGATTACCGCATTAATACCCACGCTTCTTTTTGGCATGTGGAATGTCGGATACCATCACTTTAATGCAATCGGAATAGACGCCACATTCTTCGAGCAATTCTTATTTGGTGCTATCAAGGTAATTCCCATGGTCGTGGTTTCATATGGAGTAGGCCTTGGTATAGAGTTTTTGTTTTGTGTTATTAAAGGGCACCAAATTGAAGAGGGCTACTTAGTTAGCGGAATGTTGATACCTCTTATTATGCCGGTAGATTTACCCCTTTGGATGTTGGCTTTATCCGTAGCCTTTGCGGTAATCATCGGAAAAGAAGTGTTTGGTGGTACTGGGATGAATATTTTCAACCCAGCTTTGCTCGCTAGGGCGTTTGCCTTTTTTGCTTATCCGACCTACATGTCAGGGGATAAAGTTTGGATTAATACTACTGGTACAGAAGGAATGATGGCGGTTGATGGTTTTTCAGGCGCTACAGCGCTTGGCGAATACGCAACGACCGGTGTTTCTCAGTATAGTGCTCTGGACGCTTTTATTGGAATTATTCCTGGATCGGTTGGTGAAACATCAGTAATCGCTATTATGCTAGGTGCTGGACTACTGTTATTTACAGGTATTGCTAGCTGGAGAATCATGCTCAGCGCAGTTGTTGGTGGAGTAGTAATGGGACTTATTTTCAACGCCGTTGCCCCATTTGCACTTAGCGCGGAACAACAAGCATTTATGGCAGTGCCTTTTTGGCAACAATTAGTGATGGGAGGTTTTGCTTTTGGTGTAGTATATATGGCTACAGATCCCGTTTCCGGTTCGCAGACCGATACAGGTAAATATGTATATGGCTTTTTGATAGGATTTCTATCCATCATGATTCGCGTATTCAATCCCGCTTATCCTGAGGGAGTAATGTTGGCGATTTTATTTATGAATACGATGGCTCCTTTAGTAGACCATTACGTAATTCGAGCCAATATCAAGAAAAGAGAACAAAGATTAGCCCTTAAAACAGCTACGGCATAATTATGGATGTAAATAAAAATTCATACACCTTTCTATTCGCTACGGCTATGGTTGTAGTGGTAGCGGCTTCGTTATCCTTTGCGGCGACCAACTTAAAACCGTTCCAGGATACCAACGTAGAACAAGAAAAAATGCAAAGCATTTTGAGTTCTATCCAAATACAAGTAGAACGTTCTGAAGCACCGGAAGCATACGGTACATACATTACAGAAGCGATAGTTTTGCAAAAAGGAGAAGCTATTGAAGGGCAAGATGCTTTTGCCATTGATTTAGCCAAAGAGATTAGAAAATCAGACGAGGAACGCTTGTCTCCTTTATATATAGCCGATAAAGATGGTGAAACCTACTACATAATCCCATTGCAAGGTAACGGACTTTGGGGGCCTATATGGGGATATGTTTCTTTAAAGCAAGATATTAACACGGTATATGGGGCAACCTTTGATCATAAAGCTGAAACACCTGGGCTAGGAGCCGAAATCAATACGCCCGTATTTGAAGAACAGTTCAAAGGGAAGCGTATGTTAGATTCTAATTTGACCTTTGTTGGTATTGATGTGCGTAAAGGAGATGCTTCTACCGAATACCAGGTAGATGGAATCTCTGGCGGTACCATTACTAGTGATGGAGTTGAAACTATGATTCTAGACTGTGTAAAGGAGTATGTTCCTTTTCTAAAAGAGCATAGCGGCAAAACAGCCACAGCAGCATTAATCAGTGAATAGTACCATAGCCAGATTACATTCATTCTCAAGACAGCCAATAAAACGACCTTATAATTCTGATCTAAACAGCCAATCCTTAATTAACCACTCATGGCCGACGTATTAGAAAAAAAAGAGGAAGCAAAAGACCTACTGGTCGATAAGCAACCTAAAGAACCTCTTTTTAGTAAAAAAAACAGAAAATTATTAAACGATCCGCTGAACGATAACAACCCAATCACTGTGCAGGTTTTGGGGATTTGTTCCGCTCTTGCCATAACAGTCAAGTTATATCCCGCATTGGTTATGTCCATTTCGGTGTTGTTTGTAATGGCTGCGGGGAATGTGATTGTATCGTTAATGAGAAACTTTATCCCTAATCGGATACGGATCATAGTACAGTTAGTTGTAGTTGCATCTCTTGTAGCTCTAGTGGATCAAGTACTAAAAGCATTTGTATATGATGTGTCTAAAGAGCTTTCTGTATTTGTAGGACTTATCATTACCAACTGTATAATTATGGGTCGTTTAGAGGCATTTGCCTTAGGTAACACGGTTTGGAAATCATTCCTAGATGGGATTGGGAATGCGTTTGGCTATGCTTGGATTTTATTAGCAGTAGCATTTTTCAGAGAACTTTTAGGCTCAGGTACGCTGTTTGGTTTCCAAATTATACCAGATGCCTGGTATTTAGCTAATGGCGGGTTTTATAGTAATAATGGATTTATGCTTCTTCCGCCCATGGCGCTTATAACTGTAGGTATCATTATATGGGTACAACGTGCTCGCAACACTAAATTGATCGAGGAATAATCATCATGCAAGAACTCGTTAATTTATTTGTAAAAGCTATTTTTGTTGACAATATGATATTTGCCTATTTCCTAGGCATGTGTTCATATTTAGCCGTATCGAAAAAAGTTTCTACTGCTGTAGGACTTGGAATAGCCGTAATTTTCGTGTTAACGATTACAGTACCAGTAAATTTCTTATTAGAAAATTATATACTTCGCGAGGGCGCACTATCTTGGTTAAGCCCAGCATTTGCTGAAGTGGACCTAAGTTTTCTATCTTTTATTTTATTTATTGCGGTAATTGCCTCAATGGTTCAGTTAGTTGAGATGACGGTAGAAAAATTTTCACCAGGTCTGTATAACGCATTAGGTATTTTCTTACCACTAATTGCTGTAAACTGCGCTATTCTAGGTGGTTCACTATTCATGCAGGAAAGAAACTTTATCGGAATAACCGAAGCTACTGTTTTTGGATTCGGTAGTGGAATAGGTTGGTTTTTAGCCATCGTTGCTATTGCCGCCATTCGAGAAAAAATTCAATATTCAAACGTGCCTGCCCCGTTAAAAGGTTTAGGGATTACATTTATTGTAACCGGACTAATGGGGATTGCATTTATGTCCTTTATGGGTATTAAGTTATAACACCAAAACGTTTTTATACGATATCATCATGGCATTAGCAGCAACCACATTAATTGTATTTACCAGTGTAATAGTATTTTTTGTAGTAATACTACTTCTGGTATCTATATTGTTAGGAGCGAAATCTGTATTAACTCCGTCAGGGCCCGTTAAAATCACCATTAACGGTGAGAAAGAGATTGAGGTAGCCTCTGGGAGTACTTTATTGAGTACGTTGGGAGACAACAAAATCTTTTTACCTTCTGCTTGTGGCGGTGGCGGAACTTGTGTTCAATGTAAATGCCAGGTACTCGAGGGTGGTGGAGAGATCCTACCTACAGAAACACCGCATTTTACCCGTGCTGAACAAGCAGATAAATGGAGGCTGGGCTGTCAAGTTAAAGTAAAAGAAGACATGAATATTCAGATTCCTGAAGAAGTCTTTGGAATTAAAAAATGGCAAGCAAAAGTTGTGTCGAACTATAATGTGGCTTCATTTATCAAGGAATTTATTGTAGAAATCCCTGAGGAAATGGATTACAAAGCGGGTGGATATATTCAGATTGAAATACCACCATGCGAAGTAGATTATAAAAACATTGACATTACAGCCCACCCGGAAGAGCACGATGCCCCAGATAAATTTCAGCTAGAATGGGATAAATTTGGTCTATGGGATCTTAAAATGAAGAATGAGGAGACTGTAGAGCGTGCCTACTCAATGGCTAGTTACCCTGCAGAAGGGCGTAAAGTAATGCTTAACGTTCGTATTGCAACTCCACCATGGGATCGTGCTAAAAACGGTTGGATGGATGTGAACCCAGGTATTGCGTCATCGTATATATTCGATAAGAAACCAGGAGATATGGTGACTATTTCAGGACCTTACGGGGAGTTTTTCATTAAAGAAGAAACCCAATCAGAAATGTTGTATGTGGGTGGTGGTGCCGGGATGGCTCCCATGCGGTCCCATTTGTATCATCTGTTTAAAACACTAGAAACGGGACGTAAGGTTTCTTACTGGTATGGTGGTCGTTCACGTCGTGAGCTATTCTATTTAGATCACTTTAAACAACTAGAAGAT